>Ga0187776_10000280_pt1 | contig 24798 bp, 30 predicted proteins | sample 0216_BV02_MP12_2_FD_132426 | JGI IMG/M metagenome (GOLD analysis project Ga0187776, IMG submission 132426) | Tropical peat soil microbial communities from peatlands in Department of Meta, Colombia - 0216_BV02_MP12_20_MG | ecosystem: Environmental > Terrestrial > Soil > Wetlands > Peat | place...
ACTAGGCCACTCAAGCCAAAAGAGGGCTTGAGTGGGCACCCGCCCGACACGGTGGAAAAGGGAAGAGCCCAGGTCTCGAAAAGCGCGAGACCTGGGGCACCCGGCAGTCTCCGCAATGGTTTGCGCCATCGGAAGATGATCATTGATGGATGTGCAACTATTGAATATGTTTAATCACACTGTAGGTTTTGCAACCGGGGTCGCATGCATATGGCTGTCGGCGTGGGCAATTCGTAAGAAATAGGAGTGGACTATCCTCTCGATTTGGCAGCGCACGCTGTTCGTTGGGCGATTGTCGCACTCGGTTTCTGGATATCTCACGTTCCAGGAGCCCAGCTTGGGTACGTTCGAGTTGGGGGTTACATTCTGGGTTTGGCTTTTCTGTGCTGGCCAAATTTTGCATACCATCTGACTAACTTGTTCAGGTCAGAGAAGACGCCACAAAACAGTTCATGACGCCCGACCCGGCAGGCATGGCCGCCGGGTGCCCCATCCTGAGCGTAGCGAAGGTGGGATCGAAGCACATAGCCGATCCTGAAATCCCTACATCTTAAGATTCGTTTCCAGAAAGGCCAGCGTCTTTTTCCGCGCGGCTGCATCATCCGCGCGTATCCACAGGTGGTGTCGTCAGGATTTTCGAAGGCCATACGAGCGTAGTTGATCACCACGGCTTTGCGATTCAGCTACAATCAAACATTTGCGCCTGACGATGGCCGGGGAAATCAAGTTCGGAACCGATGGCTGGCGAGCGGTCATTGCTGACGACTACACGTTCGAAAATGTGCGCCGCGTGGCGGGCGCCATCGCGGCTTACGTTCTGAAGAAAGAAGATCCCAGCCGCGGGCTAATCATTGGCTACGACACCCGCTTCATGTCCGATCGCTTCGCCAGGGCAGCCGCCGAGACGATCGCTGCTGCCGGAATCCCGGTGAAGCTGGCGGACGATTACACTCCCACTCCCGCCATTTCTTATTGCGTAAAACACTGGAACGCCGCCGGCGGCGTGGCCATTACTTCCAGTCACAATCCCTACAACTGGAATGGGGTGAAGTTCAAAGAGAAGTTTGGCGGGTCGGCGCGCCCGGATGTCATTAAACAGATCGAGGCGGAGGTGCGGGCCGGCGCCATGCCGAAAGGCACACCCGCTAAGATCGAAGTAGTGGATCTGAAGGCGCCCTACATCCCCGCCATTTCGCGATTTGCCGATCTCGACAAGATTGCCAAAGCCAAGTTTCGCCTGGCCATCGACTATATGTACGGCGCGGGACGCGGCATCGTAGGAGGAATTCTGAAGAGCCGCGGAGTGGACGTGGTCGAGATCCGCGGCGAAGTTAATCCGCTGTTTCCCGGGATCAACCCCGAGCCTATCGAGCCGCACGTCAAGATGCTGCAGGAAACCGTGGTGCGAGAGGGCTGCCATGCCGGCCTGGCGACCGATGGCGACGCCGACCGCATCGGCGCCGTTGCTGAAGATGGCACCTTCGTGGACGCGCACAAGTGTTATGCCATCCTGCTTTCCTGGCTGCTGAAGTATAAGAAATGGTCGGGAGCGGTGACTCGCGCTTTTAACACAACCCGCATGCTCGACCGCATCGCGGCGCAGTATGGCCGCGAGTTAATTGAGCACGGGATCGGGTTCAAGTACGTAACTGACGTGGTGCTGTCCGGCAAAGAAGTGCTGATCGGCGGCGAAGAATCTGGGGGCATCGGTATTCCACGCCATTTGCCGGAGCGCGATGGCATGCTCAATTCGCTGCTGCTGGCCAACGTGATGGCTGATGAAGGCAAGCCTCTGGGTCAAATCGTGGCGGAGCTGCAGCACCAGTTCGGGCCGCACTTCTATGGCCGGCGGGACCTGCACATCCCTGACGAGATCAAGTACGCTGCCATCAGCCGGGCGGATTCCGGCAACATCAAGAGATTTGGAAAGTATGCGGTAGACCGCAAAGAAAACCTGGACGGTGTGAAACTGTTTCTTGCCGCCCCAAAAAATGGAAACGGCGCAGAAGCCTGGATCCTGATGCGTGCCTCCGGAACCGAGCCTCTCATGCGCATTTATTGCGAGGCGGCGTCGCCGCAATTGGTGGAGGAGATCCTGGCTACGGCTGAGGCGTTCGTGCACGAGAAGGCAGCTTGAACAAAACCGGGCGGAATCGCCGGTCTGAGTGACTACCGCATGACCATGATCGCGGCCAGCAGTACTAAGCAGGATTCCCCGGAAGCCCGGCAATACAACCGCATTCATCGGCGGCTCCAGATCCTGGACTTGGTGCTGAGCCTGGCGGTACTGCTCGCATTGTTGATCACAGGCTGGAGCGGCACCCTCCGCGACTGGGCCTACCGCGGCGCCTTTCAGAGCTATCCCCTGGCGGTGTTCCTGTTTGTGATCATGCTGGCGGTGCTGAGCAAGCTGCTGGGCTTTCCTCTGGACTTCTATTCGTTCCGCCTTGAGCACCGCTACAACTTGTCGAATCAGCGGCTGCGTTCCTGGCTGTGGGATCAGGCCAAATCGTGGCTGGTGGGATTGGTGATTGCCACGGTTCTAGTGGAACTCATCTACTGGACGATACGCAGCTGGCCGGAGTACTGGTGGCTGGTGGCCTGGGCGGTTTTCATCGTGCTCAGCATATTGTTCGCGCAGATTGCTCCCGTGTTGCTGTTTCCTTTGTTCTACAAATTCCAGCCGCTGGAAAACGACGAGTTACGCGAGCGCCTGCTGCGGCTGAGCGAACGGGCAGGCACACGGGTTCGCGGGGTTTATGAGTGGAAGCTTTCGGAAAAATCCAGGAAGGCGAACGCCGCTTTGGCTGGTCTTGGCGCTACCCGGCGCATCATTCTTGCGGACACCCTACTGGAGAATTATTCCCCCGACGAGATCGAGGCGGTGCTGGCGCATGAACTTGGGCATCACGTGCACCGCCATATGCTGAAAGGGATCCTGGTGCAAATGGGCATCACGTTCGTCGGCTTTTGGGCGACGGCACAAATCCTGCGCTATGCGGTAGAGAGGGGAATGTTTCTCACGCTGGCTGATTTCGCCAACCTGCCGCTGCTGGTGCTGGTTTCGACGGCCATGTCGCTGCTGCTGATGCCCGCCGTCAACGCGTATTCCCGTTACAACGAGAGACAAGCCGATGCATATTGTTTCCAGTCCATTCCCCACATCGAGCCGTTTGTGTCTTCCATGAATAAGCTGGCCGATCAGAACCTTGCCGAGCGCACTCCACCGCGCTGGGTGGAATGGTTTTTCCACTCGCATCCGGCCATTTCCAAGCGCATCGCCGCCGCCCAGGACTGGACGCGCGGGGCAGCGCGCACCTGATTCATGCCCAGGAATTATTGTGAAGGAGCTGGCAGCATCGCCCTCCAGCAGGCTAGCCAGCGCCCGTCGGCGCGGCACAGGACGAACAGATCATAGCCGGACTCGCGATATTCCTGGCCTTGGAGGACATAGGTCATTTCCCATTTGAAAGTCGCAACCGCGGTATCTCCATAGACGCTCACCTCTGGCTCAGAGAGCGCGCAGTCCTTGAGTGTGGCTTGCTGCAGAAATTCCTGATAGCTGCGCGCACAGGCGTCCCTGCCCTTGGCCATCATCTGAAGGCCGGGGCCTTTAATGCAAATGTCGGGATGAAAGTGTGGAGTGAGCGCTTGAGGAACGTCTTCAGGCCGTCCCTTCAGCCAGGCGTCATTAATGCTCTTCAGCAGGATTTGTATCTGCTCCAGGTCGCTGTTCTGTGGCTTCATCGTCGGGATGACCCTCGCGAGTTTGTGAATACTGCTACCGATGTTCTCCTTGCAGACTGATCCTTGTGAATCCGTGCCGGTAGCCTCCTCACCCGCGTCGGGAAAGCGAGACAAGCAGCTCCTCGGCTCGCCGCAGGTCTTCTTCTGTATCGACGCCCACGGTATCAAACGGAGTCTCGGCTACCTGAATAGAAATTCCATTCTCGAGAAACCGCAATTGTTCCAGCTTTTCGCTGCGCTCCAACGAGGATTCCGGCAGCGCTACGAAGCGATCCAGCGCCGCCTTGCGATAAGCGTAAAAGCCCAGATGCTTGAAATAGCGAACCTCGGCGGTGCGATCGCGATCGCAGGGGATGGTCGCACGCGAAAAATAGAGCGCTCGTCCCGCTGAGTCTGTCACTACTTTCACGGCATTGGGATTGGGGATGTCGATCGCGGCCATTGGCGTCTTGAGCGTGCCCACCTCGACCGAAGAATCATTCATGATCCGCAGGAGCGAGTCGATGTGTTCCAGGCGGGTCAGCGGCTCATCTCCCTGCACGTTCAGATACACGTCTGCCGCGACCGTCTGTGCAACTTCATGCACGCGCTCAGTGCCGCTGCGGTGTTGGGGCGATGTCATGCGGACGTGCCAGCCCTGTTGCCGGCAGAGTCGCAGGATTTCCTCCGAGTCGGTGGCCACAATCACGTCTTTTAGCAGAGCTGACGAACGAACCGCCTCATAGACCCACGCCAACATGGGCCGGCCTGAGAGCTCGCGCAGAATCTTGCGCGGCAGCCTTGTCGAAGCCAGCCGGGCAGGGATAACGGCTATCGCAAACATGTGCGCCTAGTTTGCCACGGATTACACAGATTTCACGGATCAGAGTAAAGGGAAACAAATACACATTTATCTCTAGCGGTGATGGTTATGAATCCGCGCAATCCGTGGCCCCGTCCGTCCCGTACTTCCAATGGATTGGCAGGTCCGCGGCTCAGACTTGTGGCGGCGCGCTCGTGCTGTTAACTTGGCAAAGCCTGATTAGCTCGGGCTGGCTCTGTGTCAGCCGAGAGCACAATTATTCCAGCGAGACGAGACTATTTGCGTGGCAGTGGCGCAGCCATCCTCTCCTCCCTCGGATGAGGCCTTGATGTCGGCGGTCGGTGCGCGCGATCAAGGCGCGATGGCAGCGCTCTACGACCGCTACTCTTCGGTGGTTTATGGCGTGGCGCTGCGCATTCTACGCGACAGCGCGGCGGCCGAGGATGTTCTGCAGGATGTTTTCCTGCAGCTGTGGCGCAATCCTGGAGTCTTCGATGCCCGCCGTGGCGCCCTGGGAGCCTGGCTGGCGGTGATCGCGCGCCACCGTTCGATTGACGCGCTGCGCAAGCAGAAGCCGGAAGACGAACTTCCGGAGACAGTGGCCATTAATATGGACCTGGAGAATGGCACCGCGCGACGGCGAGTGGTGGAGAAGATTCGCGCGGTGCTGCAAGGCGTTCCCCAAGCCCAGAGGTCGGCGCTGGAGATGGCTTTTTTTGAGGGCATGACACACAGCGAGATCGCGGAGAAGACAGGCGAGCCACTGGGGACGGTGAAGACACGTATTCGCGCGGCACTCATAACGCTGCGGAAGGCGTTTGCGGAATGACCGCCCACGACCAATTCGCGGAAGACCTGGCGCTTTATGCCCTAAATACGCTCACGGGAGCCGACAAGGCAGCGCTGGAGGCACATCTTGCAGGCTGCGCCGAATGCCGCCGCGAACTGGAACAGCTGCACACAGACATAAGCCTGCTGGCTCTTTCCACTGAGGGTCCTGCGCCGCCAGCGCGATCGCGCCAGCGACTGCTCTCGGCGATTGCGCAGGAGAAGCCGGCCGCCGAGCGGGAGAGCCGCAGGTCCTCAGCATGGGGCTGGTTCTGGGTACCTTCGCTGGCAGCCGTGGCGATGGCCCTGGTGGCCTTTTCGCTTTGGCGGCAGAGTCAGGATCTGAATCGGCGGATTAAGAATCTTGAGGCACAGAATTCGCAAGTTCAGAGCGAGGTGCAGCACGCCCGCGAAGTTGCCAATCTCCTGACTTCGCCGGAAGCGAAGCGGTTCACCCTGATCGCGGCCAATGCAAGGCCACAACCGCAAGCGAAAGCGGTCTATATGGCGAGCACCGGGAAACTCGTGCTTCTGGCCAGCAACATGGAACCTCCACCGGCAGGCAAAGCTTACGAGGTCTGGCTACTCCCGATGTCGGGGGCGGCTCCCATGCCTTGCGGCATGTTCAAGCCTGACTCCAAGGGAAGCGCCACCATGATGGGTCCAGGCATGCCCTATGGCACGGAGGCTAAAGGTTTCGCCATAACCATGGAAAACGAAGCCGGCAGCGAAGTGCCTACCCCGCCGATCCTGATGGTGGGGACGGGCTAATACCCTCCCAGGGAAAGCGTCGAGGAATCCAGCGCGGGACGTTGCGGCGGTATTCCTCGTACTCGCTACCGAATTTCCGCTGCAGCGCTGGTTCCTCATAGAAAACTACAAACAGAAGAACTGCCGAAAGGAAGCCCGCCAGGTAAAGAACCGTGGACCATCCTGTGCCAAAAAGCGCCCACTCGCCGAGCAGGATGAGAAACGCTCCCCAGTACATCGGGTTGCGTACGTAACGGTACCAGCCGGTGACTACCAGCTTGCGGGGCGCATCCACCGGGGCCGGCGTGCCCAGTCCCTCCCATGCGAAAGCGAACACACAACGCAGAGCGATCCCAATACCTGCCAGCAGAGGCACAATGCCAAGTAACTCCCAACGCCAGACCCAGTCGCTGGGCCAGCGAAACATTCCCAGCCACCAGGGCAGATAGACCAATACTGTCCCCATAATGAAGACCACAAAGAGCGCTGTGCGAAAGAGCGCGAAAAGCTGGGCAGACGCCGACATGGCTGAATTATGGATTGAACTCACGCGAGAACGAAAGGTTCATCCGCTGCATCGAGGCTCGGCGACAACAAAGGAAGCCTCGATAGCCGGGGTGGATCCTGCAGCGCGGCGGTGGCTTACCTCTGCAACGACTGGATATATCCCGTCAGATTCGCGATCCGCTGCTGCACCTCGGCGGGATGATGATCACTTACTCTAAGCAGAACCGAACCCCAGACCGGCATATCTTTGGAGCCATGTGCCGCCACGCTGACGTCGCCACGAATGATTTCGGCGACGTGCGCCGCGGGATACGTGCCTTGGTTGTGCTTCTTGATCTTCGTCAGATCCGGTATCGGGTCCTTGAGGGCGGCTGCAGGCCCGGTTCCCTTTCCGTCAAGTCCGTGACAGGAGGCGCAGTAAGCGTCATACATCTGTTTGCCGGAATAGGGTGGAGTGTACGCCGCTCCTACCTTGCTGAGCTTTAAAGTTGGCTTTTCGGCGGGCGTCTGTGGCATCTGGGCAACCGATATTATTGCGGATATGAATAAGAGCACAGGCAAAATCAGGGCGCGCATGGGGCCTCCTTGACCACCTCACAGGGTAGCGTGATTGGCCCGGTCGCACCGTGATCCTGCCCACCAAATGGGGTGATGCGCGCCCCCAAAGGTACACAGACCTCCGGCCAAGGGCTGTCTCTAAGTGGATGATTCTAAGCGGACGCTCACCGAACGCTAGAGCTTGGTGCGGCTGGCTGCTTCACTCCGCTATCGCGAAGGCGCGCACCGGGAATGACGTTCCGCCCTGGATGGCGGGAGGGGCAGCAAAAAACCGAAATCTTCTTCGGCTTACCTGCTCGAGACCGCGGAGATGTTCAACGATGGGAATTCCGGCGCCCAGCAGGATGGTGTGGGCTGGGCGCGCGGAATCCTGCATGTTATCGATGTTGGCGCAATCGATGCCCACCAATGCTGCTCCCGTCATGGCCAGATGCTCGGCGGCGCTGGCGGTGAGGTAGGGGCCAGAGCGGAAGTAGTCTCCTCCCCAGCGGCTAGCCCATCCCGTGTGTAGCAGAACGGCCCGACCCTTCACGTCCAGATCTACGAAATGCTGCGCATGGATGGGGCCGTCATGGGGACCGTCAATCAACAATCCAGCCAGATTGACGAGCTTTTCCAGCGGCAGTGAAGCGAAGTCCATGCCATCAGGATGCCGATGAAACGGAGCATCGACATAGGTTCCGGTATTGCCGGCGAATTCATAAGCAGCGATCTGGAAGCTGGTGCCGGGTGCATAGTGCGCATGCTTCGGCGCATCCCCGTGCGCGAGAAAGACGTGGAATTGGGGCTGCGGCAGACCGGGATAGGAGGGCATTCCAGGCTGCAGGGGATGCGAGAGGTCAAAGATGGCCATGTGGTGGATTGTAATTCGGAGCTGCTTGCTGACCATTGAGTGCTGATCGCTAATTCAGACGGGCCGAAAGGATATTCGCTGCGCGTGGTTGCGCGCAGCGAATACCCCTTCGGCCCGTTTAACGTCGTTCAACCCTGGTACGGCCCAAAATTCCCTGCAACATCACGTGCAAGACCATCCGCTGACGAAACGAATGGTCCTGCACGGGGGAGAGCTAACGTGGCCCTACAACTTCAAGATCGCGCTACATCGTCGCAACTTCCACCGGGCAGGAGCAAGAACCCTTGCCACTTCCCAGGAAAAGCACAAACGAGCAAGCCTGGCCGAGGAAAGAAAGCTCGTCCTGCTGAAGCGCAGCATCCGCGAACTCGCTTTCCGTCGTCGTCACATGACTCCCGTCCGGAGTCTGCAGGTGGGTAGCGAAGGCGCGCAGATCCGGAGTGGGAACCGGGCTGGTAGGATCGCAATTAGCGAAACTGTCGGAGACAATCTTGATCACACCATTGGGGGGAGCCGGAAAGCCGGTCAGCGGATTACCGTTGAGATCATAGTTCACGGAGAAGATGAGCAAGCCGTTCGCGGTAACCGGGCAGGAGCAGCACTCGCTCATTTCCTGGTTGGCGTCGAATACATAGATGTCGGCGCATACCGCTCCGTGCTTTGCGGAAAGTGGCGTTCCTTGCTCGCCGGGGTTGATGATGCGAACTGCGGAATCCGGGTAAGCCGGGACTTCCATGCGAACAGCGGTAGAGAAATAGTTCACCTGGTAAACGTCGCTAATGCCCTGCGCCAGAGCAAAAGAGGCGAAGGTAAACAGGCACAGTACCAGGGCGACAGCCGAGAGAGTCTTACACATACGGGGTCCTCCTTGATGCGAATCCGGCCATGCGGTGGCGGAAATCGTCAGGGCAGAATGCACCCGGCAGGATTCATTCACAATTCCCCAAATGGGGCAGCCAACAGGACAAACCAAATGCGCCTAGCCCAAACGGTGAGGACTCGACGGCTCGTAATCCCAAAGGGTTCGGCGATGTGCGATGACACAGCTTTCGGGTAGGGAGTCGGGGCGGCCAGGATGACACGGAAATATCGCGCTACGACAAAAGAAAAGACCACCCGTAATGAGGGTGGTCTCTTTTTAACCAGACGAAGGCACTATCTAATCGGGAAGTTCGCACTCGCAAGTACCCTTGCCGCTACCCAGGAACTGCACGAAGGAACACGCGGTTCCGAGGAAGGAGAGTTCATCCTGCTGCAAAGTGGCAGCCTGAAATTCCGTCTCCGTGGTTACCAGCACGCCTCCCGGATTCTGCAGGTGGGTTGCCCATGCCCGCAGATCGGGAGTTGGAACAGGCGAAGTGGGATCGCAGTTGGCGCCGTTGTCTGACACGATCTTGAGCACGCCATCTCTGGGGGCAGGAAAACCAGTCAGCGGATTGTCGTTCAGATCGTAGTTCAGCGACAGGATGAGCAAGCCGTTGGCGGTAATGGGGCAGGCACAGCATTCGCTCATTTCCTGGTTGTCGTCGAACACGTAAATATCGGCGCAAACGGTGCCCTGCTTGCCGCTGAGTGGCGTGCCCTGCTCGCCGGGGTTGATGATGCGCACAGCCTGATCGATCTCAGCTGTACCCGCGACGCGGCCCGATGAATTGGAAAAATAGTTGAGCTGGTAAACGTCAGTGACTTGCGCCACAACCAGCGACGAAAAGGTGAGCGCGATCACCAGCAACACGGCGCTACAAGCGATGCGGTTCATAATCCGGGATCCTCCTTGGCGTCTCCCGGCCACGGTCTGGGGACGGGGAATGTGCGCTAGAGAATGATCCTCCCTGGACCTGCGCGCAATACTCCAAGTGGCTGAGCCTGCGGAACTAAGCAAAAGGGTTACTGCCGGCATGCAATAGCCAACTCACTGAGCCCCAAGGCCTAAGCAAACGGACTAAGCTGCCGCTAAGGATCGGTTGGCACACGCTCTAGTGACCCTCATTACTGCGGCCCTGTGCAAGCTGTGTCAGGTTTTTCGGCGGAGGATTCATGACTACCACCACGCTTGAAAAGCACAAGAAGACGCCTCAGAAGACACCGCCCGCGCTCGACAAGAAGGCCGATCTGGCGGGTCCGGGCATCGGCGACTACGCTGAGATTGAACGCATACTTCCCAAGGACTACCAGTCCCTGCTGACGCCGAAGGAAACACAACAGGCCATTTTTGCAGTCAAACAATATATCGAAGAGAACCTCTGCCGCGAACTGAACCTGTTGATGGTGACAGTGCCGCTCATCGTAGACGTGGAGAGCGGCGTCAATGACATGCTGGATCGTGACGGCTCGCGCACGCCCATACAATTTCACATTTCCAACGACCGCAACCGCAACCCCATCGACGCGCAGGTAGTACAAGCAGCTACCAAGTGGAAGAGAATGGCGCTGCGGCAGTTCGCCTGTCAGCCCGGCGAGGGCATATGCACGGATATGCGCGCGGTTCGTAAGGATTATTTCCTCGACCACGACCACAGCGCCTATGTTGACCAGTGGGATTGGGAACGGGCCGTCAGTCCTTCAGAGCGGAATCTCACCTTTTTGAGAATGGTGGTGAATCGCATATGGAAGGTGTTGGTGGGCGCGGAGCGCTTTGCCCTGGAGATGTTCCCGCAGCTCGATGATTCGCGCTATCCGCGTCTGCCGGATGAAATCACCTTTCTGCACGCCGAAGAAATTCTCGACATGTATCCGGACCTGCCCCGCAAGCAGCGGGAGACCCAGGTGCTGCAGAAATATCCCGCCATCTTCATCGTAGGAATCGGTTGGCCTTTGAAGGACGGCTACCCGCACGAAATGCGAGCTGCCGATTACGATGACTGGGTCACCGATACCAGCGCGGAAACCGGAAAGGCAACTCATGGGCTTAACGGCGACATTCTGGTATGGAACCCGGTCACCAAACGGCGGCACGAACTCAGCTCCATGGGGATCCGGGTGAATTCCGAGACTCTCCAGAAGCAACTGGAGATGTCTGGACAGATCGACTTCCTGAAATTTCCTTATCACCAGGGGATTTTGAAGGGAGAAATTCCGCTCTCGATTGGCGGAGGAATCGGGCAGTCTCGGACGCTGATGCTGATCCTGAGGAAGGCGCACCTCGGCGAAGTCAGTGTCACGGTATGGCCAAAAATCCTGAAGAGCATCTGCGCCAAGAAGAATATTTTCGTGCTCGAGTAGGGAGGCGGTGGCTCGTTGCAGGACAGGCGATCTCGCCTGTCCACGAGCCGATGATTGCTGGTCATCGGGTGATCCTTGAAGGTCGCTCTACAACTGTGCCCCAGGTGTCATCAGGAGTAGGGCGCATCCTCGACAGATACTTCACCCAATCGTACTTCGAACTTGCAGTATCATCGCCCCGTGGCCCTGGTGGAAATCCGCAACCTGGTCAAAGTATTTCCGACCGGCACCTCTCCATTTGGCGGGGCGCGCGGAGAGGTGCGCGCCGTTGACGATGTATCGCTGGATATTCATGCCGGGGAAACCCTGGGAGTGGTCGGCGAGTCCGGCTCGGGCAAGAGCACGCTGGGACGGCTGGCGCTGCGGCTGATCGAGCCCAGCGCGGGCAGCGTACAATTCGACGGACTCAACATTCTGGCCGCCAGCAACAAAGAAATGCGCCGTTTGCGGCGGGAGATGCAGATCATCTTCCAGGATCCTTTTGGCTCGCTCGATCCCCGCATGACCGTGGAGCAGATCATTACGGAACCTCTGCGGACGCATGAAGCAAACGGCCCGGCCACCGCTCCAGCATCGGCAATGAGTACGTGGAGTGGCCCGGAAAGGCGCGTGTCTCCCTATCGCCAGCAGGCTGCGGAACTGATGCGGGCGGTGGGGCTGGAAGAATCAGCGCTGCGCCGTTATCCGCACGAGTTCAGCGGCGGCCAGCGGCAGCGCGTCGGAATCGCGCGCGCCCTGGCGCTGCGTCCCCGGTTTATCGTGGCGGACGAGCCGGTTTCGGCGCTGGATGTGAGCGTTGGGGCGCAGATTGTCAACCTCCTGGCGCGGTTGCAGCGCGAATATGGCCTGACTTATCTGTTCATCTCGCATTCCATGCCGATCGTGCGCTATCTGGCCACGCGCGTAGCGGTTATGTATCGCGGAAAGATTGTGGAAGTTGGCGAGACCGGGCGCATCATGCACGAGCCGCAAAATTCTTATACCAAGTCACTGCTGGCTGCGACCCCGAAAATTCCTGCCAGTGACGTCAAAGCATAAGTTGGTAATGAAGTCTGCGTTGAACTGAGAGGTTGAGGTATGCGCAACCGAGCGATTGTCCTGGCTCTGCTCGGAGCAGCATGGATTACTGGTCCGCCGCTAGGGGCACAGCAGATCCCAGCGGCTGTGGTTGCGGATCCTGCAACTGACAAACAATTCCCGCCCGGGCTCGCGATACTCACCATTCCGAGTCACGGGGTCGAACTGGATGCATTCTTCTATACGGCGGCAGGTGCGACCCCGCACGGAACCGTGGTATTGCTGCACGGGCTGCCAGGATACGAAATCAACGGTGACCTGGCTCAGTCAATCCGGCGTGCGGGTTGGAACGTTCTGCTTTTCCACTATCGCGGGACGTGGGGAGCGGAGGGGAGCTTCACCCAGGCTTGCGCGATCGGGGACACGGCGGAAGTGGTCCGTTTCCTGCGTAATCCTGCAAATATCGCGAAGTATCGCATCGATGCCGGCCGGTTGGTGGTCGTAGGACATAGCTTCGGCGGTTTTCTTGCTGGATATGAGGCCAGCCACGATCCCGCGATCCGGGGAGTTGCAATGATTTCGGCCACAAACATCGGCAGGATCAATGCCAATCCACGAGAAAAGGAGACCCGCCTGAAACGTTGGGAAACGCAGCTTCACCCGGTGCGCGGGGCCACTGCCTCAGCTCTCTTCGACGAGGCGGAGCGGCACGCGAATGACTGGGACTACGTGCAATGGGCAGAGTCACTGCGTAATCGCTCGGTGTTGCTGGTCGAGGCAGACGACCAGAACCGCGCCGATATGGAAGCATTAGCAACTGCGTTGCGGCAGAAGGGCTCAGACACTGTGGAACAGAGGGCACTGGCTACAGACCACAGTTTTTCAGATCATCGAATCGCGTTGCAGGCGATCGTGATCGAGTGGCTGGCGAAACTGCAAAAATAGACGTCTTGATCTTGACTGCAGTCGGGCTTCGTAAGAAGAAATATCACCGGAGGACGGAGCGTGAGAGTGGAGCTACGACGAATCCCCAGGAGGTGTTGGTTCTCGGCGGAATCATTCGCCGTCATGTTCATTTTTTGTCTGAGTTGCACATTCCTGCCACTGGCTAACGCGCAGTCCTGTGGCGCGCAGGGTGTTGCCGTACAAGTGCTGGGTTCAGGAGGCCCGGAGCTGCAAGACAAGCGCGCTTCGAGCAGTTATCTGGTGTGGCAGGACGGGCGAGCGCGACTGCTGGTGGATGCGGGCGGAGGAAGCGCGCTTCGCTTTGGTCAGAGTGGCGCGGAAATGTCCCAACTGGATGTGATCTTATTCACACATTTTCATGTTGATCATAGCGGCGACTTTCCCGCGCTGATCAAATCGTCATGGTTTGAAGACCGCAAACGTCCGCTGCCCATCTTCGGCCCTAAGGGCAACGACTTCATGCCCGCAACCACGGAGTTTGTGTCCGATTTCTTCGGGGACCGCGGGGCATATCGATATCTCAGCGAGCTCTTAGTGCCTGGAGAAAAGGGCAGCTACAACATGCAGCCCCACAATGTGGAGGTGGGCGCCAAACCTGGAGCTGTGTTTCGCAGCGGCGACCTGGCGGTGAGCGCAGTTCGCGTGATTCACGGGGCAGTCCCGGCTCTAGCGTGGCGAGTAGAAATGGCTGGCAAGGTTATCGCGTTTAGTGGGGATACGAACGGCGAAGGAGCAGGGCTGGTGGGCCTGGCAGCAAACGCCGATTTGTTCATCGCCCACAACGCCGTCCCGGAAGGAGCGGTTGGGGTAGAGAGGAACCTGCACATGCCTCCCTCGGTGATTGGACAAATCGCGGGCGAGGCCCATGTCAAGCACCTGGTTTTGTCTCATCGCATGTTGCGAACGCTGGGGAAAGAAGATCAGACGCAAACTGAGATCCGGAAGCGATATGCGGGGCCTCTAGAGTTTGCCAACGATCTGGATTGCTTCCCGTTGAAGTAGCGGGCGCCGGTCCAAACCACTGCATAGGTCATTTCAGGCCGATCCTTTAGGTCTCAATGCACCGTTCCCGTCGCCGCTGGCGATGCTGCTTCACCAGCAACTTGCTCTTTCAACAGATTGAAGGCGCGCAGAAAATTCAATGTCCGGCCCGCTGGGCCGTCGAAGGTCAGCTTGCATTCCACGAAGCTGGTGTTGCGCCAGGCGAAATCGCCTCCGGTGTAGATAAGCTCGCAGCGTGTGAACTGGCAATTCAGAAAGAACTTATTGTCGATGTGAATAATGGTTCCGGTTTCATTCCGATTCTGGATGGTTTCCATCAGCTAGCCTTCTCGAAGCGATTGTAGTCGATACACCAAGGGGCATCCCCAAGACAGCCGAGTCGCCTGCGCAGTCGCATAACGGTTTACCGGATCCGTCGAGCCCGGTAAAATCTTGCGGCTTTCAGTTTGCTGCGGTCGCTTGCCGCGCACTTCGACCGCCAATCTTCCGGAGGACGTTATGAGTGCAGCTCCTGTCCTTTCCACGCCCTCGCCTCAGCCCCAGGCACAACCGCTTTCGGAATGGCAGCGTCTGGTCAATATCTTCGTCAGCCCCGGCCAGAGCTTTACCGATCTGAAACGCAAGCCGAGCTGGTGGGTGCCGTGGCTGATCATGTCAGTTACGTCGTTGATTTTTGTCTTCGCGGTGGGAAATCGGATCGGCTGGGAGCGAATCACGGAAAATCAAATCAAGCTGAACCCCAAAGCGGTGGAGCAATTAGAGAAGCTGTCTCCCGAAGAGAGAGCGCGGCGCATGGAGATCTCCGCCACCATCACCAAAGACATCTCTTACGCAACTCCTGTAATTTTGCTGCTGGTGGCTGCGGTTACCGCCGGCGTATTGATGGGCACCTTTAATTTCGGTATGGGAGCCGAGATCAGCTTTGCCGCCTCCATGGCGGTGGTGATGTACTCGTTCCTGCCGGGCATCCTCAAGACGCCGCTGACCATCATCAGCGTGCTCGCGGGCAGCGATCCCGAAGCGTTCAACATCCGCAACCCGGTGGCCACGAATCTAGGATTTTTTGTCGATGCGGTGCAGCATCCCGCACTGAACAAACTAGCCTCCGCGTTCGACATTTTTGCCATCTGGAGCATCATCCTGATGGGCATCGGATATGCATGCGTGAGCAAACTGAAGCGCTCCAGCACCATGACGACTGTCTTCGTGTGGTACGCCCTGATCACGCTGGCGGGAGTGGTGATCGCACTGTTCTAAGAGCTGTTCTATAACTGCAGTTCACAAAGAAAGGACCGGCATGAACAAATTCTTCCTATGTCTGTTTACGCTGACGAGTGTTGCGCTCAGCGCCTCGGCCCAGGAGAAGAATCCCGTAATCGAGGCCGCAAAGGCGGTCATGCAGCGGCAGTCGCAGAACCTGGTGGCAGCGGTCGAGGAGATGCCGGCCGATAAATACGGCTTCAAGCCGACGCCGCAGCAGGAAGCGTTCGCGCACATCCCGATCCACACCGCGCAGGCCAACAATCTGCTGTGCAGCAAGGTGGGGAATGTTCCTGCGCCGACGACTGCAGAGTTGAAAGACGATGCGCCTAAAGACCAGCTAGTCGGAGCTCTTAAGGCATCTTTCGATTTCTGCAGCAAAGCCCTGGCACAAGCGACCGACGCCAACCTGGGAGATGAAGTCGAACTCTTTGGTGGGCGAAAAGGCACGCGCGCCACGGCAGTGCTGATGATGGCGGGCGGCTGGGCCGATCATTACGCCCAGGCAGCGATGTACCTGCGCCTGAACGGGCTGCTGCCGCCAACGGCCAAGCCGAAGAAATAACGAGCGTGGCGCTCCCAGTTGAACTACCCCACTCAAGCCAACAGAGGGCTTGAGTGGGCCACCCGGGGATCATGATCCTTCGAGGCTGCAGTGGCGGTACCTGATCCCAAAAAGCGGTTCTCCAATCGCGTAGAGGACTACGCGCGCTACCGGCCGTCGTATCCTCGCGCCATTCTGCGCACGCTGATCGCGGAGTGCGGGCTTACCCCCGAATGGCGCATTGCCGACATCGGCTCGGGTACCGGTAAGCTGGCAGAGTTGTTTCTCGACAACGGGAACCGGGTATATGGCGTGGAGCCTAACGAAAAAATGCGCGGCGCAGCCGAGGAGCTGCTAAGCAACAATCCCAATTTCATCAGCGTCGCAGGATCGGCCGAGGCCACCACACTGAAGCTGAACAGCGTGGAGATGATCGCCGCCGGGCAAGCCTTTCACTGGTTTGATCGCGCGGCAACCAAGGCAGAATTTATCCGCATCCTGAAGCCCCATGGCTGGGTGGTGCTGGTATGGAACGAGCGCAAAGACGACAGCACTCCCTTTCTCAGGGAATACGAGCAGCTTCTTCGCCGATACTCCCGCGATTATGAGCGCGTGGATCACCGCAAGATCACGAATGAAATTCTGGAAGAATTCTTCAGCCCGGCAAAATTCCGCAAGCGCGTTTTCGAGAAGACGCAGGACTTCGATCGCGAAGGCCTTCTGGGTCGGCTCCGCTCGTCTTCTTATGTTCCGGCTCCGGGCGAACCCCATCACGAAATCATCGTGCGCGAAGCCGAGGGTCTGTTTGAGAAATACGCCGAAAACGGCAAGGTACGGTTTGAGTATTCGACTGCCATGTACTTTGCGCTGTTCAAGGCTCCGCACTGAATCCATGCCGTGGCGTACTTTTACACTCCTTTCACATTGCCCCATTAGCCGTTCAATGCCCAAATCACGCTGTCCGGTATTCCCAGCCAACGCGTACGTTCGGGATGTGTTCTAATACGCGTACTTTCATAAGGATGGAGATCAACCTTAGAATCCGGCGCCGCTGGAAGGCCATTCATCGCCGCAGCCGCGAGCTGAAGATGATCGCCAGGGCGCTGCTCTCCACCGACCATCCCATCCTTGCCCACATCATCCCAATGCGGCGATGCAATCTCACCTGCACATATTGCAACGAATACGACAAAACTTCAGAGCCGGTGCCGCTCGACGAGATGCGCCGGCGTCTCGATAAGCTCGCCGCACTGGGCACGACGATCATCACCATCTCCGGCGGCGAGCCCCTGCTTCACCCCGAGCTGGATGACGTCATCCGCCACATCCGGAAGCACAGAATGATCGCCGGCATGATCACCAACGGCTACCTGCTGACCGCCGAGCGCATCCAGCGGCTGAACCGCGCCGGACTCGAACACCTGCAGATTTCAATCGACAACGTCACCCCCGACGACGTTTCCAAGAAAAGCCTGAAGGTACTCGACAAGAAGCTCCAGCTCCTGGCCGAGCATGCCGAATTTCACGTGAATATCAACTCGGTAGTTGGTGGAGGCATTCGCAGCCCGGAAGACGCACTGGTGATCGGGAAACGAGCGCTGGAGCTGGGACTCACTTCGACTGTCGGCATCATTCACAATGGCGATGGGCAACTGATGCCTCTGGGCGAGAAGGAGCGCGCCATCTACCAGGCGATGAGGGCGATGGAGAAGGCCAGCTACGCCCGCATCAATTATTTTCAGGACAACATCGCCAGTGGACGGCCTAACGAATGGCGCTGCCGTGCCGGTTCGCGTTATCTCTACATCTGCGAGAATGGGCTGGTTCACTATTGTTCGCAACAGCGGGGATATCCGGCGAAACCGCTCGCGCAGTACACCATCGATGACATCCGGCGCGAATACGTGACCGAGAAGTCATGCGCGCCGCACTGCACTGTGTCCTGCGTACACCAGATTTCCTATCTTGACTCCTGGCGCGCTCCGCAGAAGAGCGACGTTCCGCCGACCCCTGCGGGAGAGGGCGAGCTGGTGCATATCCGGTAAGACCGCTCATCCCATCAACAGCTCTCTGGCCCTTTGCGTTGCCTTCACCACGGCTCGGATCAACGTAACGCGCAACCCGCCCTCTTCCAGTTCCAGGAGGCCATCAATCGTGCATCCGGCGGGCGTCGTGACCGCGTCTTTCAACAGAGCCGGATGGTCGCCGGTTTCCAACACAACTCTGGCGGCTCCCAATGCCGTCTGTGCCGCGAGCAAAGTGGCCATGTCACGCGGCAGCCCTACCTTCACTCCGGCTTCGGCCAGCGATTCCAGGATCACGTAGATGTATGCCGGCCCGCTGGCGGAGAGCGCGGTGCAGGCATCCATGTGCTGCTCGTCTACCAGCAACGTCTTGCCTACGGCATCGAATAACGTTCGCGCGATCTCCAGATGATCCGAGTTCGCAAACCTGCCCTTAGCGATTGCCGTCATACCGCAACGAAGCATGCTGGGCGTGTTAGGCATGGCGCGAACCACGGGAACGTCGGCGTCGAGATGCTTCTCGATATAACTTGTGGGCACAGATGCCGCCACGGAGATCACCAGCTGCGAAGGCTTTACTGCGTGCTTGATCTCATGCAGCACACTGCTGACGACCTGCGGCTTTACCCCAAGCACGATGACATCTGCCTTGCGGACGGCCGCCACGTTGTCGGTGCCCACCGCAATCTGCAGTTTTTCTGCGACGCGACCAGCGCGCTCTTCATGCTTGACGGTGGCGCAAGTCTGATTGCGCGCGATGATTCCGTTGTCCAGCAGCGCCTGCAGCAGAATGCCTCCGATCTTGCCCGCACCCAGCATGGCAAGACGTTGGCCGCCGAGACCCTTGTCGATAGTTGTTTGCTTTGCCTTGGTCATGGGCTTTCCTCTTTATTCCCAAAACGCAACGACCCACGATGCATGGCACCGTGGGTCGGGGAAACTCGCTCTTTTCGGCTCGTCTCTCAGTTCGCCTGCACGCCACTCACGCTGCCCGCGTCTGGGCGCGGGAATGCCGGTCGCGGATATGCGCTTCCGGTGCGAATTGGGAGGCCAGGTATGCTCATTGCCGTGCCGCTAAGGTACATGGGATGAAGCTGAAGGTCAACCACGCGCTGCCACCGCACCGATCGACGTTCCGACTGCCCTGCGGAGCGCAGCCCTTGCCAACAGGCGGGTCGAGTCCAGGGTAGGAAGTGGCGAGTCAACCGGCGAAACCAGCAGTGGGAGTTCGGTGCAGCCCAGCACCACGGCATCGCAGCCCTGGTTCTTCATCCGCGTGATCACTGCCTGAAAGTAGCGCAGAGAAGCCGGCTTGAACTCCCCGTAGACCAGTTCATCGAAAATGATCTGGTTGATGCGTTCGCGCTCTTCCTTATCAGGGCGAAGGAATTCCAGGCCGCGGGCGCGAAGCTTTTCGGGATAGACATCGCTTTCGACAAGGTACTTCGTCCCGGTCACTGCCAGCTTGTGATAGCCGAGGCGCACCGCTTCGGACGCCGCTTCCTCTGCGATATGCAGCCAGGGAAGCGGAGACCGCTCGCGCAGGAAAGGCAGCGCCTGGTGAGCGGTGTTGTCAGGACAGATCAGGAAGTCGGCGCCGGCGTTGGCCAGCTTCTCCGCCGAGGCAAGCATAAGTTCCGCCACGCCCTGCCAGTCGTCGCGCTCGATGTGGCGCATGTACTCAGCCAACGGAAATGTATGCATGGTGACTTCCGGATGATTGTGCGGTCCGAGGAGCGACGCGCCTTCCAGGCACAAAGCGCGGTAGCAAAGGGCAGCGCCCTCGGCGCTGACCGCGACGATTCCGATGTGCTCGGGCATACGTTTAATGATTATGGCTGCTTGGCCGCGGCTGCGGAATTTTCCTAAGACTTCAGAACTTCCTCTGGAGGGGGATGGCCCACACTTCCAGCCTTTTTGGGGGGGAGGCAGTGCAACTACTCTATTTCGGCACTCACCCGGAACCGCCGGGATTCCGAGTCCCAGCGAAACTCGAGCACATTGGGCTGGCAGCAAACCTGGCAATCCTGAACATAGCTTTGGCGGCGGCGGCCCGCAGACTCATCGATATCCGCATCGTTCCACTCGCCGCAACCCGCGCACTGAAAGGAGGACTGAATAGGCAGGGTCATGGGTGCAGCGGTCCCTCGACCTGCTCCAATAGTTCGCTTACGCAGTTGTAGTTAACCTCGGGGTACGTACCTAATGGACGCGCCTTCACGCGGAACGGTAAAGATTCTAATGGACTCTTCGGGATGCGTCCGGGCTTCAGGACCTTCAGAAAAAACAAACCCACTTGATTCAGCTTGGGCATGCGCACAACCTGATCCTCCTCGCGAACTATTCTGACGTCAATCCTCAAACCTATTCAAATATTCCTGCTTCCGCTCCTCCGGCAAAAACGACGCCCGAAACGAATTCATTGCGAGCTCCCGCAGGTCTTCATCGCGTAGCGCGAACATTTCCTGAGCCAGCCGATACTCCCGGTTCAGCGAAGTAAGAAACATCTCGGGATCATCTGTGTTCAGCGTGACCATCAGGCCGTGATCGAGGAAGGTCCTGAGCGGATGTTGCCCAAGATCGGGGCAGCAGCCGGTGTGCAGATTGCTGGAGAGGCAGACTTCGATCGGGATCTGCGATTGTGCCAAATGCGCCATCAGCTCCGCATCCCGCCAGGCATTGAGCCCGTGACCGATTCGTTCCGCACGCAAGCCATCAAGGGCCATGGCGATCGACTCCGGTCCGCAGCTTTCGCCCGCATGACAGGTGAGCCGCAGGCCGTGCTTGCGCGCCTGGGCGTAGACTTCGCCGAAAAGCTCCGGTCCCGCCCGCTTCTCGTCACCACCGATTCCGAAGCCAACCACGCCGCGATCGTGGTAGATCATCGCTTCCTCGACCACGCGCATCGCCGGGGCTGGCCCGAAGTGACGCGTGGCGTCGAAGATCCAGAGCAGGGATATGCCGAAGTCGCGCTCCCCGCGGGTACGGCCGCTCTCCAGGCCTTCAAAAATCGGCGCAAACTCCTGCCCACGGAAGTGAATGACTCCCACCGACACGTACACCTCAGCATGCAGCACATTTTCTGCATGCAGTTTTTGCATCAGCCGATAGGTGATGACTTCAAAGTCCTCAGGCGTTCGCAGCCGTTCGGAGACTGCCTTGAAGGCCATCAGAAAGCCGAGAAAATCTTCGTAGCGATAGAGTCTCTCAACATCCGCCTCGGTCAGTTCCTGGCCACTATCGGGGCCGACAATGTAACGGGGATTCTCGACCCGCAGAGGAGTGTTGTGACGGCGGCTGAGTTCTGCCAATGTAGGCGGATCGACCGAGCCCTCCAGGTGGAGATGGAGTTCGGCTTTGGGAAGCGAACGAATAAATTCGCTGACCTGATTCTCCTGACCAAGTGACATCCGCTCCAGTTAAACACAGCAGAGCGGAAATCCAGAGGGCAACCAGCCACATTACAGCTGGCGCCGATATTGGCTGGGAGTCACGCCGGTAATTCGCCGGAAGACCTTGGTGAAATGCCCCTGATCGACGAAACCCAGCCTGGCGCTGGCTTCCAGGATGCTCACCTCGGGATCACGCAAGAGCTCCCTGGCATGGGAGATTCTCTGGCGCAGCAGGTACTGGTGCGGGCTGAATCCCGTGCTCTGCCGAAAAAGGGTCGAGAAGTGATGCGGGCTCAAGTCCGCCGTTGAGGCGAGCGAGCTCAAGGAAATATCCTCACCCAGGTTCGCACGAATGTACTCCAGAACGCGCCTCAGCCGCGCCGCCGGCAAGCCGTCGCGAAAGGCAGGCGCCTGGGCGGGCGAACCCGAGTATCGTTGCGCCAGATAAACCGCCAGGGTTTGCCCCAGGGACTCACCGAACAACCTGCCTGCGGGACACCCAGCCCGCAATTCTGCGTGCATGGCCCGCATCAGTAATTCGATCTGCGGATCTTCAAAACTCCAACGTTCTTCCAGTTCACCGGGTTCGCGGAGCGACTCCTGTCTCGCCGACTCGAAGACTTTAGGATCGATAGAAAGGATGACATGCTCGAGGGGGCCGTTCCAGGAGACGGAATCGCGTGTTCCCCGCGGCAGCAGCACCAGATTTCCCGCACGCCTTAAGACGCTTCCGGGGCCGCTGGTGGAACGCCAGGACATCCCGACAGGATTTCCAATATGGAGATTCACCACATGGGTCAAATGCTGGTGCTCGGGAATCTCGACACGGCTACCAGCATGCTGCTCGAGCTGGAGGCCTTCCCAGCCGCAGGTGGCGCTGGAAATCACCGGATCCCGAGGCCCCAGCGGCGACACCTTGCCGTTCTGGAGAACCTCAATTCGCTTTCCACTGTGCTCGGCCAGGTCCATTGCGTCCCCACAGTCAGTTGAGATTTAGAGTCAGCGGGGACGCCGGCAGTCGCAATTGTTAGCGGAAGGGAGAGCCGGCCAGTTGTTAATTCCTGAATCGATTATTGATGTTGATGAATCGCGGAATCGGAACACTGCAAAACTACCAATTGCAGCGCGTGTCTGCGTCAGGAAGCGGTTCCGTTTCTCGGATTAGAGCCAAGAACAAAAAAGGACGCCTTCGTGGCGTCCTTTCGCAAATCAGGAATCCCCGGATGCTTAGTAGGAGAGGAACAGCTGCGGTCCACCCGAGGAAGTTGAAAACGCATCCGCCTGTCTGCCTTCGGAAGCGCTAACCTTCTTGCTCAGCTTGTGCCCCTGGTGGTTGGCGGGGTTCACATATTCTTGCTGGCATTGGTATTCCGGATAGGAAGTGCAGTTCTGCTGGCTGACAACCGTGGCTCCGGCGGCGACGTTCTCGCAGGCAAGATGTTGGCCGCCATCTGAAGAGTCACAGCGCAAGAGGACTTGCGAGCCGGAAACCGGTGTCGCTAACAGGGCTGCCGTTCCTGCGCTTGCAGTCTGCGCATTCAAAGCCACTGGCGCAACCATAATTAAGGTGACCAATAGTCCTAGGAAGAGTGCCAAATTCGTATTTTGCCGTTTCATAACCGTGCCCTCCTGATTCGGTGATCGCGTCTCACCGCGTTCAGTCAATAGACGCGGAACCGGCCAATAGCATTGGTCTGTTCTTGCGGGATTTGGTCAGATCTTGCGATTTTTTGGTTAATGATGTTTGGGGGCAGCATAATCCCTCATGGTTTGTTCCTGATTCGTAAGGAGCGGCTGAAGCCGCAATGGGAAACAGAATCCAGAAGCCGGCCAGAAAAGCTCAGAAAAGCATAGATGCTTCGCTCGCGATGCGGTCTCAGCATGAGCCCGTCGAGGCTATGTTGAGCGCCGATAGCTAAAATGCCTTGAGTAAAATGGATCGGAATTCTCTCAGGAAGGTTCTGCAGCCATGGATGCGCAAGCACCACAATCAATCTCGTCGCCGCGAACCGTCTACGTCACACTCGGCGGGCTGCCCCTGTTCATTCAGTTGAAGTGGCCATTCCGCCCTTCCACGGCGGGATCAGATTTCCATGTCCTGCACGCCGACATTGAACTCGCCGACGGACGGGGCCTGCATGCTCCCGTCTCGGTAAACCTGACGCGGACCGTCGAGGAGGTGCTGGCGTCGCTCGAGCGCGTCCACACCGAGGCTCCCGTGATCAACGCGCTGCGCAAGGAAGTGGACAGCCGCCAGCTGGAATTTCTTAAGTCCGGCAAGCTGGTGCCGGTGAATTTCAACAGCCGCCTGTACGACTTCAAGCGCGGCCGCTGGGCGTTCGGGAAGGCCGGCGATGAACAGATCAGCGAGCTGCTGGCCCGAAAAGCTTACTGGTCGGTGAAGGCGGGTATCACCGACGACCTTTGGATAGGCGACCCGGTCGAAGCCATGTACGTGGACTCCACGCCGGAGAACCTGGTGGCATTAGCCAAGAAGCTCGCGTCCAATAACCTGGTGCACCTCCAGGGCGATCGCATCCGGCCGACGGAAGCGCTGATGGGGCAGTCGGCGAAATTCGAAAACGATACGCGCGATGCGCTCCAGGCTCTGGAGCAGAAACACGCGTTCGAGCGGGGCTAGAAGTTTGTACCCTGGGGGCGTGAGAGCTAGTGTTTTCACGAAGTTAGCTAGGTTTAGGTCTGCAGCATATTGATTCTGCAGGGTTTAAATTCCAAGTTATTGAAAGAATCAAGCCACGGATTCTGCGGAATTAGCCTGGACCAGAAGATAAAGGTTTGAAGCCGAAGCTCTCAAAGGGGTGCAGTCGTCTCTGACGCGAAACGATGGCTGGGAGTTCCCCTTAGCCTATCTTCACTCCACACGCCACAATTCCAGTGTAACCAAAACGGACGGACAATTGGGACATCTGGTCTTGGACGGTATCTATTTCCTTATCAGTAAGATGGCAGTTAATTGAGGGTGTGCGGGGGTTGACAAGCTCAATGCCCAGGCATGGGGTGCTGTGCCTGGTCGGCGTGTGGCACCAGTTCCAGGTAGATCTGGCGGGGGATGTGCGAATCCCAGTGTCCGGTGGCCTTGGCTACCCCTACAGTTCCGAGGAACGACATGGCGATTCCGGCGGCGAGCGCCCAGGCAGGGAAAGGACGCCGCAGGGCCGAAAGCGAGAGCGCGTCTTGCGCCGGACAGACGGCGACGCACTCGAGGCACGCGGTGCACTCGGCGGAGCGGATGGCGATTAGTTTATCCACGGGAAGGAAAGCGGGGCAGGCGCGGGCGCACCTGGCACAGTCGATGCAGGCCGAGG
>Ga0187776_10000282_pt1 | contig 24704 bp, 24 predicted proteins | sample 0216_BV02_MP12_2_FD_132426 | JGI IMG/M metagenome (GOLD analysis project Ga0187776, IMG submission 132426) | Tropical peat soil microbial communities from peatlands in Department of Meta, Colombia - 0216_BV02_MP12_20_MG | ecosystem: Environmental > Terrestrial > Soil > Wetlands > Peat | place...
CTTCGGAAGCTTCTTCGTCGACCAGCCGGTCACGGTGACCGTCTTGCTCTTCCCGTGGGCCAGGTAGTACCAGTCGCTCTTCGTCTCGGCGTTGTAGTACGGGTACGGGGAGGGCGGGATGCCGGGGTCGTCGCGGTGGTCGTTGGCGTACTTGGAGTAAATCCGCGTGTACTGGTAGCGCACGCCCTTGTAGCTCTCGAACCAGCGCGAGCCGGACAGCATGTCCGCTGACTCGATGTTCCCGCCTGCCTCGTCCTCCACGAACGGGCTCGTCCCGAAGTAGCCCTTCTGCGAGTCGGCGGGGTTCGGGGCCAGGGGGTCCCAGGGGTGGTCCTTGTCGGCGGCGGTCAGGCGCCAGCTGTTCGTCTTTGTGTTCGTCACCGCCTCTCCGAGCTCGTGGGTGGCCGTGGAGCTCATGGCGTTCTGGCTCGAGTCCGTGTTGGCCGGTGCGGCGTGCAGCGACAGCGCGTACGAGTCGAGGGATCCGAACAGCGGGTTGACGGCCGGCTTGGGGTGGTGGCTGACGCAGCCGTAGCCGTCGAGCGACTGCGGTGCGTTGCAACGGGCGAACAGGATGAAGATCGTCTGGTAGGCCGGCTTGTGGGGGATGCCCAACGTCGCCATCTTCCCGAGCAGCCAGCCGTCGAAGTCGGAGCTCGTGACGGTGTCCTTCCCGGGCAGCTTGGGCATGTCGCTGACGATGTAGCCGTGGGCGATGGGCGCCGGGCTCGTGGGGATCGAATAGGCCTTCTCGAGCCGGTTCAGCCACGTGCTGTGCACGATCGCCTGGGGGAACCTCGCCAGCCTCTTGGCCCGCGGGAAGTCGGACGGGACGAAGGCGATGATCCGCAGCGGCGTCGGCACCCAGCCGTACTTCGTCAGGTCGGGCGGCTTGCGGTGCTTGGCGGGCTTGAACTGGAGCGCAGCGCCGGCGGCAGTGGCGCAGACGAGCGCCGCGAGAGCGAGGACGACGACCCGCTTTCCGTTCACGTAGAGAAGGTACTCCGGGATCAGTCGGAATACCACCTTGTCACGGCTCCGTTACCGAATTGCGCCCCACAGCCGTGTCATGTGGCGCGACAGTTCATCAGGCGATGCGCGTCGCGATCGTCAGCCACCGATCGAGCGAGACCAACCTGGCTCTCGCTACGCGCCGCTGGAACGGGGTCCAGCCCGAGTTGCTCTCGCCGCGCGAGGCGCTGCTCCGGCTCGGCCGGGGCGACCGTGCGCTCGCACGACTCGATGTGAGGGACGACCTGGACGGGATCGAGGAGGGCCTCTGGGCACTCGAGCGGCTCGTCGATTGCGGGGTCTCGATGCTGAACCGGCCGCCCTCGCTTCTGCGCGCGCATGACAAGCTGCTCACCGCGCGGACGCTTCGGCGGGCGGGCCTGCCGCATCCGCGCACCGTGTTGATCGACCCGGGCCAGAAGCTCCCCGACCTCGACTTCCCGGCGGTGCTGAAGCCGCGCTTCGGAAGCTGGGGGAGGGACATTCTCCTCTGCCCGGACCGGGACGAGTTGGAGCGCGGGCTCGCCTTCCTCTCGTCCCGGTCCTGGTTCCACCGCAGCGGCGCGCTCGCCCAGGAGCTGATTCCGCCTCTCGGTCACGACCTGCGGTTGATCGTCGCGCGCGGCGTCGTCGTCGGCGCGGCCAAGCGGATCGCCGCGCCCGGGGAGTGGCGGACGAACGTCGCCCTCGGGGCGTCCGTTGTCCGCGCGGTGCCCCCACCGGTCGCGTTGAGGCTCGCGCTCGAGGCGGCCGCGGCTTCCGGGCTCGACCTCGTCGGCGTCGACCTGCTGCCGACCGGCCCTGGCGGCTTCTGCGTGCTCGAGCTGAACGGCGCCGTCGACTTCCGCCCGGCCTACTCGTTCGCCGGCCGCAACGTCTTCGACGACACGGTGGCGGCGCTCAGCGGCAGCCCGCTCGACGTTCCCGGTCTAGAGAACGCCGTCGCCGCAACCTAGACTCCCTGCGTGCTGATCGCCCAGATCTCCGACGTCCACGTCGGCGGCGCCCGCTACCGGCAGGAGCTGCTGCGGACGGCGATCGACGAGCTGAACGCAGCCGAGCCGGACCTGGTCGTCGTCGCCGGTGACCTGACCGACGACGGCTACCCGGATCAGTACCCGCTCGCGCGTGAAGAGCTGGCCCGGATCGCGTGCGAGCACGTCGTCCGCGTGCCCGGGAACCACGACGCGCGCAACGTCGGCTACGTCCTCTTCGAGGACACGTTCGGCGCGCGCGACTCGCGTCTGCGGCTCGAGTTGCCGGGCGTCGAGGTGGCGCTCGTCGCGGTCGACTCCTCGAAGCCCGACCTCGACGAGGGCGAGATCGGCCGCGAGCACTACGGCTGGATCGAGGAAGGGTTCGCGGGAGACGCCGATCTGCGCGTGTTCGTCTGCCACCACCACCTGATGCCGATCCCCGGCACCGGGCGCGAGCGCAACCAGGTGCTCGACGCGGGCGACGTGCTCTCGCTGCTCCGCCAGAGCCGAGTCGACCTCGTGCTTGCCGGGCACCGCCACGTGCCGTACGTGTGGCCGGTCGCCGGGATGCTGCTCGTCCACTCCGGCACGGTCTCGACCCTCCGGACGCGCGGGTTCCCGCACCCCGCGTACAACCTGATCCGGGTCGAAGACGGCCGGATCTGGGTCGAGCTGCAGATCCCCGGCGGCGATCGCCAGAGCCTGGGCGACTTCCCGCGCGACTGGCCGGAGGAAATCTCTGCGCGGCATACCGACCCGTTCGTACGCCCGCAACGCGGCGTCACGCTGGTCGAAGACGGCGACTGACCCTTTTGCCCGGGGCGGTTCGCGCCGATAGAAGGCGCGTGGAAGCGGCCCAACACTGGAAGCCCCTCGGCGAACTGTTGCTGCACAAGGGTCTGGTCACCGCCGAGGAGCTCGACCGCGCGCTCGTCGAGCAGGAGGAGACGGGGCGCCTGCTGGGCGCGATCATGGTCGAGCGGGGCTTCGTCTCCGGTCCGGCCCTCGCCGTCGCGCTGGCCGAGCAGTACGGCGTCGAGCTCGAGCAGCAGCGCGGTTTCGGCACCGGCCTCTGGGCCGAGATCGACCGCCGCCACCGCGAGGGGCGCGGCCCGGAGCCCGAGGAGCTCGAGGTGGAGCCCGAGGAGCTCGCGGTGGAGCCCGAGCCCGAGGAGAACGTCGTCAGGCTCGAGCCGGCGAAGCCCCCGCTCGAGGCCGTGCCCGACCCCGACCCGGAGCTCGACCGGCTCCAGGCCGAGAACCGCCGGCTGCAGGAGGAGATCACCCGACTCCACGACGAGTTCACCAAGCTGCGGCTGGTCGAGGTGCCCGAGGCTCCGTCATCGCACCTGCTCTTCGTCCCGACGCCCGCGCGCTACCTGATGCTCGAGCGCCAGGGCCCGCCGCCGGCGCCGGGTGAGGAGCTCGAGCTCGACGAGGGCATGTTCCTCGTCGGCAAGCTCGGCCGCGCACCGTTTCCCGGCGAGCAGCGGCCCTGCGCCTTTCTGCTGGTGCGCTAGTACTTGCCTCTAGTGTCACGCGCGTGGGCGCGCGAGCATCGGATCTGTTTCCCGTGGAGGAGGTCGAGCGGGCGCGTGCCTACCACCGGCCGTTGTACGTCGCGCTCGGTCTCGACCTGGCGCTGCAACTCGGAATCCTGGCGGCGATTGCCTTTGGGCCGCCCGGGGACTGGCTCTGGGACGCGACCGGCGGGCCGTGGTGGGCGCGGACGCTCGAGCTCGCGGCGCTCGTGCTGGTCGTCTCGGCGCTCGTGCGGCTGCCGCTCTCGTGCTGGCGGGGCTGGCTGCACGAGCGCCAATGGGAGCTCTCGACCCAGTCTCTCGCGGGCTGGTTCGGGGACATGGCCAAGGGACTGTCCCTGGGACTCGTCCTGACCGGGCTCGGCCTCGTCGCGCTGGTCGGATCGGCCCGCGCCTGGCCCGGCTGGTGGCCCGCCGTGGCGGCTCCCGGCGCGGCGCTGCTCGTGCTCGTCCTCGGGCTGATCGCGCCGATCGTCTTCGAGCGGCTCTTCAACCGCTTTCGGCCGCTGCCGGACGCGGAGCTGGCGAGCGAGCTACGCGAGCTGTCGGTGCGGGCGGGCGTGCCCGTGCGGACGATGCTCGTCTCGGATGCGAGCCGAAGGACGCGCAAGCACAACGCCTACGTCTCGGGGCTCGGGCCGACGCGGCGGCTGGTCGTCTTCGACACGCTGCTCGACGACATGCCGCGCGACGAGCTTCGGGTCGTGGTCGCCCACGAGCTGGGGCACCGGCGCTTCCGCCACGTCGCCGCCGGGACGGCGGTGGCGATGGCCGGCGCGGCCGCAGCGGTGCTGATCCTCTGGGGCCTGCTCTCGTGGCCGGGGCTCGTCTCGGCCACCGGCGCCTCCGGGCCGGGCGACCCGCGGGTCGTGCCGCTAGTCCTGCTCGTCCTGCTCGTGCTCGGGCTGCTCGGGCTGCCGTTCGACACCTGGGTCTCCCGCCGCTGGGAACGCACCGCCGATCGGTTCGCGCTCGAGCTGACTCGCGACAGGGCCGCGTTCGAACGCGTCTTTCGGCGGCTCGCGCGGGCCAACCTCTCCGACCTGGACCCTCCGCGGCTCCTCTACCTGCTGCTGTTCACGCATCCGACGCCGCCGGAGCGGATCGCGGCAGCCAGAATGGGCTCGTGACCCACGTTCACGTCCATACTTCGGCGCGCGGCAGGCTGGCCGCCGCCCTGGCGCTGATCCTCGCGCTGATGGTTGGCGAGATCGCGTTCGGCGTCGTCGCGGGCTCGCTTGCGTTGCTCGCCGATGCTGGGCACATGCTGACCGACGCTGCCGCCCTCGGGCTCGCGCTCGCGGCGGCCTCGTTCGCCGGCAGGCCGGCACGCGGGCGCTGGACGTTCGGCTTCCGCCGGCTCGAGATCCTCGCCGCGCACGTCAACGGGATCCTGCTCCTGGTGGTCGGAGTCGTGATCGTCTTCACGGCAGTGCGCCGGCTGATCTCGCCGCTGGAGGTTCGCGGCGGGATCGTCCTCGTCGTCGCGCTTGCGGGGATCGCGGTCAACCTGGTCGCTGCGGCGCTCCTCGCGGGTCCGAGCCGCGGGAGCCTGAACATGCGCGGCGCCTTTCTCCACGTCACGACCGACCTCGCGGCCTTCGCCGGGACCGCCGTCGCCGGCGGGCTCGTGCTCGCGACCGGCTGGAACCGTGCAGACCCGATCGCGAGCCTGCTCGTCGCCGCGCTGATCTTCTGGTCGAGCTTCGTGCTGCTGCGAGAGTCGACGCGGATCCTGCTCGAGGTCGCACCGGACGAGCCGGCCGAGATCGCGCGCGCGATGTTGGAGGTGCCGCAGGTCTCGGACGTCCACGATCTGCATGTCTGGACGGTCGGCAGCGGATTCCCGTCGGTCTCGGCCCATGTGCTCGTCGAGCCGGGGGCCGATTGCCATGCGATCCGCCGCGAGCTCGCGGGCCTCCTCGCCGAGCGCTACGGCCTCGGCCACTCGACCCTCCAGGTCGAGCACGCCCAGGCCGCGCGGGAAGCCGGGGGCCTTCCGCTGGTCGCCCCGCCGGGCCGCCGCTAGCCACCTTGGCCATATTCGGGGTCTGACCCCTGCCGTGACCGCTTCGGAGAAGGCTCGCTTGCAAGAGCTTCGACCATCCGGGGTCTGACCCCGGACCGGTCAGGGGTCTGACCCCGGTTTCGGCCAGGAGGCTCTAAGCTCCGAGGCGTGGCGGGGCTCGAGGGGAAGACGGCCATCGTTACCGGCGCCTCGAGCGGGATCGGCGCTGCGATCGCCCGCGCGGTCGCACGCGCGGGAGCCCGCGTGGCAGGCGGCGCGCGGCGCACCGACCAACTCGAGACCGAGATCGCGCTCGAGCTCGACGTCACCGACCCCGTGAGCTGCGAGCGCTTCGTCGCGCAGGCAGCCGAAGAGCTGGGTGGCGTCGACATCCTGGTGAACAACGCCGGCCTCAGCCTCGGCCGTGACCCGTTCGACAAGAGCACCGAGGAGGACGAGGAGACGGTCCTCGAGACGAACGTCCACGGCCTGCTGCGGATGACCCGCCTCTGCCTGCCGCACATCCTGGACGGCGGGCACATCCTCAACATTGGCTCCGTCGCCGGCCGGCAGGCCTACGAGAACGCGTCCGTCTACGTGGCCTCGAAGTACGCGGTGCGCGGCTTCACCTACGCGTTGCGCGAGGACCTGCTCGGCCGCCCGATCCACGTGACCACCGTCGACCCCGGCCTCGTCGAGTCGAACTTCTCGCGCGTTCGCTTCCGCGGCGACGAGGAGAAGGCGAGCGCCGTCTACGCGAACGTCGAGCCGCTCAGGCCCGAGGACGTCGCCGAGTGCGTGCTCTTCGCGCTCACGCGACCGCCGCACGTCAACGTTGACGAGCTCGTCGTCAAGGCCCTGGCGCAGTCGAGCGCGGTCCGCATCGTTCGTACCCAGTAATGGCCCTCACGATCCTCGAAGGCTCGACCTTTTGCATCTGCGACGAGCGGGGCGACATCGACGGCCAGACGCACGGCCTGTTCGCCGACGACACGCGCTTCCTGTCGCTGCTCCGCCTGACCGTGAACGGCGAGAGGCCGCTGCTGCTCTCGTCGGGAAAGGTCGACTACTTCTCCGCTGCGTTCTACCTCAGGAACCCGATCGCGGGCGGCCTGCCGCAGGACACGGTCTCGATCACGCGCGAGCGGTTCGTCGGGGACGGCATGCAGGACCTGATCATCGTGCAGAACCAGGGCATGGAGCGGCTCTCGTTCGAGCTTGCACTCGAGCTCGGCACCGATTTTGCTGACATCCTGACGGTCAAGGAGCACGACTTCGCGCTCGGAAACCCCGCGAGGGCCCGCGCGCTTCCGGCCCCCGTCGAGGCCAGCTACGAGGAGGAGCACAACCAGTTCGTCCTGCGCGACAACAACGGCGACGGCGTCGCGACGACCCAGGTGATCCTCTCGCAGCGCGGCGAGATCGAGGGCTCCAGGGTCGCCTACCACCTCGAGCTCGGGCCGCGCGAGTCCTGGTCGCTGCGGCTCGACATCCTCGCCTCGATCGACGGCGACTCGATCGCGCCGCGCACCGCGGAGCGCCGCTTCGGCGAGGAGCTCACCCGCGTGCGCGAGTCGCTTGCGGCCTGGCAGCTGCGCGTGCCGCAGATCCGCACCGACTGGGACGAGCTCGGCGGCACCTTCCAGCAATCCGTCGCCGACCTCGCCTCGCTGCGGATGCGGGGCAGCGGGCGAACCGGGCGGCTGCCGGCCGCGGGCATGCCCTGGTTCATGACCGTCTTCGGGCGCGACACGATCATCACGTGCCTGCAGACGCTGCTCTTCGGGCCCGAGCTCGCGCGGACCGCCCTGCACGTGCTCGCCGGGCTGCAGGCCCAGGAGGACGATCCGGAGATCGACGCAGAGCCGGGCAAGATCGTCCACGAGCTCCGCTCGGGCAAGGCCGCCAAGAACTGGTTCCGCACCTACTACGGCACCGTCGACGCGACGCCGCTCTACCTCGTCCTGCTCTCGGAGGTGTGGCGCTGGACGGACGACTCGTCGCTCGTGCGCGAGCTGCGCGAGCCGGCCCTGCGAGCGCTGGGCTGGATCGAGAATTACGGCGACCGGGACGGCGACGGCTTCGTCGAGTACGAGCGCCGCACGCCGCGCGGGCTCGAGAACCAGTCGTGGAAGGACTCGTCCGACTCGCAGCGCTTCCACGACGGCACGATCGCGCGGGCGCCGATCGCTCCGTGCGAGGTCCAGGGCTACGTCTACGACGCGAAGGTGCGCACCGCCGAGCTGGCCCGCGAGGTGTGGCGCGACCGCGCGCTCGCAGAGCGGCTGGAGCACGAGGCCGAGCAGCTGCGCAGCGCCTTCAACGAGCGCTTCTGGACCGACGCGCGCGGCGGCCACTACGTGCTCGCACTGGACGGCGAGAAGCGGCAGGTCGACTCGCTCTGCTCCAACACCGGCCACCTGCTCTGGAGCGGGATCGTGCCGAGCGAGCGGGTCGACGCGGTCGTCGACGCGCTGATGGGCGAGGAGCTCTGGTCGGGCTGGGGCGTGCGGACGATGTCGACCGGCGACGCCGGCTACAACCCGCTCTCGTACCACAACGGCACCGTCTGGCCCCACGACAACTCGCTCTGCTCGCAGGGGCTCGCCCGGCACAACCGCTGGCCCGAGGCGCAGCGGATCGTCCGGCGGATGCTCGGCGCGGCGGCGCATTTCGGCCACCAGCTACCGGAGGTGTTCGCCGGCCTGCCGCGGGCCGAGACGCCGTTCCCGATCGCCTACCCCACCGCCGCGCGCCCGCAGGCCTGGGCGGCGGCGACGCCTGTGCTTCTACTCCAGTCGCTGCTCGGGCTCGAGCCCGACCGGCGCCGCCACCAGCTCGAGACCACCGCGCCCGAGGAGCTGCCCTCGTGGGCCGGGCGCTCGCTGCGCCTGTCGGGGATCCGCGCCTTCGACCGGCAGTGGGACGTGCGTGTCGACCGGGGCCGCGTGACCGTGGAGGAAGTGTGACGCCGTGAGAATCGCCGTACTCGCGCCGCCCTGGTTCGCGGTGCCGCCGACCGGCTACGGCGGGATCGAGTGGATCGTCTCGCTGCTCGCCGACGGGCTCACGAGCAACGGGCACGACGTGACCCTGTTCGCCTCCGGCGACTCGCGCACGAGGGCAAAGCTGGCCGCGGTCTTCGAGCACGCACCGAGCGAGCTGATCGGCCGCACCCTTCCCGAGCTCGAGCACGTGCTCTCCTGCTACGAGCGCGCGGATGACTTCGACGTGATCAACGACCACACCGGTTCGCTCGGCGCCGGCCTGGGCGGGCTGGTCGCGACCCCGGTCGTCCACACGATCCACGGACCGCTCGACGGCGAGCTGGGCGCGGTCTACGAGTCGCTGCGCACGGTCGCGCCCGGCGTCGGGCTGATCTCGATCTCGCTCAACCAGCGCCGGCCCAAGCCGGACCTGAACTGGGTCGCGAACATCCCGAACGCGCTCGACCTGGAGCACTACCCCTGCAAGCCGCACAGGGGTGACTACCTGCTCTTCCTTGGCCGGATGAACCACGAGAAGGGCGCGCACCGGGCGGTTGCCGTCGCGATGGAGCTCGGACTGCCGCTGAAGCTCGCGGGCAAGATGCGTGAGCCGCGTGAGCAGGAGTACTTCGACGAGTTCGTCGAGCCGCACCTCGGCGACGGGATCGAGTATCTCGGCGAGGTCAACCACGGGACGAAGGTCGAGCTGCTCCAGAACGCGCGGGCGACGCTCTTTCCGATCGAGTGGGAGGAGCCCTTCGGCCTGGTCATGATCGAGTCGATGGCGTGCGGGACGCCGGTGATCGCGACGCGGCACGGGGCGGTGCCGGAGGTGATCGAGGACGGGCTCAGCGGCGTGATCGTCGACAACTGGCGCGAGATCCCGGAGGCGCTCGAACGGGCCGACGCGATCGACCCGGTCGAATGCCGCCGTTACGCCGAGGAGCTGTTCGCGCCCGAGCGGATGGTGGCGGACTACGAGCGAGCCTACGAGGCGGCCACCCGTTGAGGGATTGAGGTTTTCCCCGCGGCGGCCGATGGTTCCGGCACCTCCGCCGCAACCGAAGGAGCTCCATGTTCAACGCAAGGCACGTCTTCAAACCGCTTGACGAAGCCGGCCAGACCATGGCCGAGTACGGCGTCGTGCTCGCGATCATCACGCTCGCCGTGCTGGCGAGCATGACCCTCCTGGGCGGCAACATCAGCAGCGCGTTCTCGAACGTCGCCAACCTGCTGCCCTGACACTGCGTGCCGGGACGGCCGCCCCGTCCCGGCCGTGTTCTCAGACCGCGGCCCGGCGCTGAAGCGCCCGCACGTCGCGAACGAACAGCACGGCGAGTGTCGCGCCGAGGCTGATCAGCCCCGCGGCGAAGAGTGTCTTCTGGGTTCCGATGGCCTCGGCGATCGGCCCGGCGGCGGCGAGCCCGAGCGGGATCAGCGCGAACGACCCCAGCGCCTCGTAGGAGTAGACCCGCGAAAGCCGGTCGTGCGGGATCTCCTGCTGCATGGTCGTGTCCCAGAGCACGCTGAAGGTCTCGACGCCGATCCCGGAGACGAGGGCGAGCGCGGCGACCCCGGCGAGCGGCAGCGGGATCGCGAGCCCGAACAGGAACGGCACGGTCAGGAGGAAGCCGAGCGTGGCCGTGAGGAGCAGGCGCCGGGGCCGCACTCGCAGGAGCAGCAGGCCGCCGCCGATCAGGCCGATCGCGTCCGCCGTCAGCACGAGCCCCCAGCCGATCGCTCCGTGCAGGTGCTCCTTGGCGACCGCCGGCCCGAGAACGCCCTCGGCTCCCAGCTCGATCGCGTTCACGAACCCGAACTGGATGACGATCGCCCAGAGCCACATGCGCGAGGAGAACTCGCGCCAGCCGAGGGCGAGGTCGGCAAGGAAGTTGGTCGCCTCGAGCCGCAAGGCCGGCGACAGCCGGATCGCGCTCACCAGCAGCGCGGAGACGAGGAAGGAGACGGCGTCGACGGCGATCCCGGTTGCCGGGCTGGTGAGGCCGACGACGAGGCCGCCGAGCGCGCCGCCGACGATCGAGGCACTGTTCAGGCCGAGCCGCAGGGAGGCGTTCGCCTGCTGCAGCAGCGGCTCCGGGACGGTCTGGGGGACGATTCCGCTCGAGGCCGGGAAGAAGAACGCTCCGGCCGTCCCGTTCAGCGCCGCGAGGACGACCAGCTGCCAGACCTCCGCGGTGCCCGAGAAGAGGAGGGCGGCGACGAGGGCCTGAGTCGCGGCCGAGACGAGGTTCGAGAAGACCATCACCCGGCTCCGCGGGAGACGGTCGGCCCAGATCCCGCCGGCGAGCATGAAGACCACCATCGGGAGGACCCGGGCGGCGAGCACGAGGCCGAGGTCGGCCTTCGAGCCGGTCAGGTCGAGGACGGCGAAGGCGAGTGCGATGTTGGCGAACGAGTTGCCGAGAGCGGAGACGGTGCGGCCGGCGAGGAGCAGGCGGAAGTCGCGCTCGGCGAGCGGGCCTCTAGCCAGCGCGCTTCTCCCAGTAGCGCTTCAGCCCGGCGTAGGACTGCCAGAACGGCATCGCCTGCTCGTAGGCGGCGAGGTCCGGGCCGAGGTCGGCGGCGGCCGCCGTGTCGAACTCCCCTTCGCTCGCTCCCTCGCGGACGCGCTCGGCCCACTCGCGCAGGCGGTCGCGCAGCTCGGCCAGGTGGGGCTCGGGGTCGTCGGCGACGCCGAAGTGGATCAGCGCCAGCCGCCTCGGCCCTCGCGCCAGGATCTCGTCGATCGTGCGTTCCCAGGCCTCGAGGTCGACCTCGGGCGGCGGCGTCGGCGGCAGCACGAAGCGGCTCGGCTGGATGCGCACGCCGGCGGCATCCCCCGCGTAGAGCGTCCCGTCCCCGTCGAGGTAGCAGACGTGGTGGCTCGCGTGGCCGGGGGTCGGGAAGGTCGCGAGGCCGAGGGTCTCCGTGCCGACCGGGTGGATGTTGGCCTCCGGCACCGGCGCGACCTCGCCCCAGAGCCCGCTGAACTCGTGACCGTAGAGCCGGCGCGCGCTCGCCTCCAGCCGGCTCGGGTCGATCAGGTGCGGCGCGCCGATCTCGGAGACGTGTACCTGCAGCTCCGGGTGCTCGCGGACGAGCACGCCTGTCGCGCCCGCGTGGTCGAGGTGGATGTGCGAGAGGAGCAGGTGGCGGACGTCGCGGAGCTCGAGCCCGCGCTCGGCGAGCCGCGCCTTCAGCCCGGGCACGCAGGTCGTGGGCCCGCAGTCCTGGAGCGCGAGCCCGTCCTCGGTCTCCAGCAGGTAGGCGCCGATCACCCGCTCGCGGCCCAGGTGGTGCAGGTCGAGAGGTTCGACTGCCATGCGGCGGATGCTATGCCGCGTGCCAGACTGTCTCGTAATGGCGCAGCTCGCTGCCTTCCTCGCCGTGTCGGCCCTGGTCATCGTCACGCCCGGGCAGGACACGGCGCTCACGATCCGCAACACGCTCCTCGGCGGTAGGGGAGCAGGCGTGCGGACAGCGCTCGGCGTCTCGGCCGGCCAGGCGACCTGGACGATCGCGACGGGGATCGGCGTCGGCGCCCTGCTCGTCGCATCGCAGCCGGCGTTCCTCGCGCTGAGGATTGCGGGAGGCGCCTACCTGGTCGTCCTCGGGCTGCAGGCGCTGTGGTCCGCCGTGAGGCCCAGGCCTGCTGCAGTTGCCGTACAGCGAAGCGGGCCGGCGGGACGGCGTGCCCTTCGGCAGGGGCTGCTCAGCAACCTCGGCAACCCGAAGATGCTCGTCTTCTTCACCAGCCTGCTGCCGCAGTTCGGCCACACGACGGTCGGGCTGATCGCGCTCGGCCTCGTCTTCTGCTCGCTGACTGCCATCTGGCTCTGCGGGTACGCGCTCGCCGTGGCGAGGGCCGGCGACGCTCTCCGCCGCGGCCGGCTCCGCCGCTTCCTGGACGCGGTGACGGGTTGCGTGCTGGTTGCGCTCGGGCTACGTCTCGCCGCCGAGCGCCGCTAGGCGGTCGCGGTCGCGCGGACGAGCGCCGACTCGAGGTCTTCGACCAGGTCCTCGGCCGACTCGATCCCGATCGAGAGGCGCACCAGGTTCCGCGGAGCCGCGAACGGCGCGTCGGCGGTGGAGGCGTGCGTCATCCGGGCCGGGTGCTCGATCAGGCTCTCGACGCCGCCGAGGCTCTCCGCGAGCTGGAAGAGCTTCGTGCTGGCGCAGAGCGCGACGGCCTCCTCCTCGGACTCGAGCAGGATCGAGACCATTCCGCCGAAGTCGCGCATCTGCCGCGCCGCGATCCCGTGGCCGGGATGCGTCGGCAGGCCGGGGTAGAGGACGGTCTGCACTCGCGGATGCTCGGCCAGGTAGCCCGCGACGGCGTGCGCGTTCTCGCAGTGCTTGCGCATCCGGACGGCAAGCGTCTTCACGCCGCGCAGGACGAGCCAGCAGTCGAGCGGGCCCGGTACCGCGCCGAGCGACTTCTGCAGGAAGAGCAGGCGCTCCGCGATCGTCGGGTCGTTCGTCGCGGTGAAGCCGCCGACGAGGTCGGAGTGCCCGCCGAGGTACTTGGTCGTCGAGTGGACGACGACGTCGGCGCCGAGCTCGAGCGGCTGCTGCAGGTACGGCGAGGCGAACGTGTTGTCGACCACGACCAGCGCCCCGGCCGCGTGCGCCGCCTCGGCGACGGCCTTGATGTCGATGATGTTCAGGACGGGGTTCGTCGGCGACTCGAGCCAGACGATCCGCGTGCGCTCGTCGATGTGCCCTGCCGCGTTCGCGTTCAGCTCCTCGGCCGGCACCCACTCGAACGCGTAGCCCTTCGGCTCGTAGACCTGCGAGAACATGCGGTAGACGCCGCCGTAGACGTCGGCGACCGCGACGACCCGGTCGCCCGGGTTCAGGAGGTGCATGACCGTCGTCACCGCGCCGAGGCCCGACGAGAACGCGACCCCGTGCTCGGCGCCCTCGAGCGAGGCGAGGCAGAGCTGCAGGGCCGTTCGCGTCGGGTTCGCGACCCGCGCGTAGTCGTACCCCTTGTGCTCGCCCACGGCCTCCTGGACGTAGGTCGACGTCTGGTAGATCGGCACCGTGATCGCCCCGGTGGCCGGATCCGGCTCCTGCCCGTCGTGGATCGCGCGCGTCTCGAAGTCCATGCCGCGATTCTAGTTGTGGCCGCACTGGCAAGCCGCCATCCGCGGATCAGGGTTTCCGCTGATGCGGATCGGTGATCTCACTGACGCGCTCGGGCAACGAGCAGCAGACGATTGACTGGCACGAGTGCGCCCGTAGGCGTTGGTGCCTGCGCTTGGCGCAAAGGCTCTGGCGCCGTTCGGGCTCGCTCACAGTCGACAGCCTTGGCTCATTGAGCCGGGGAAAGGAGACGATCATGAGCACTCATGCCCACAGAGTTCGCGGGCTCGAACGCAGGCCTGCGGCTCACGTTCCGGGCACCCTGTCCGTCCGGCTGGCAGCCCTCGGAGGCGCGGTCTTCTTCGCGCTCTTCCTGGCGTTCGGCATCTTGACGAGGGGCACGCCGAGCATTACCGATTCCGGCCGAGACACCTACAACTATCTCTCGGCTCACGACGGCCGTCTGCAGCTCGCGGCCGTGCTCTTCGGGCTTGCGATGCCCGCCGCTCTCTTGGCCGTGTCCGGCCTCTTTAGGGCACTGAGGGAGGCAGAGGGCGGAAAGGCGGGACTCGCTATCGCCGCGCTTGGCGGCGGCGTGCTGGCAGCGGCCAGCACGGTGACCGGAGCCCTCATCATGGGGGTCACCGCGACGAGGATCGCCGAGATCGGCCCCGCCAACGCACACCTCTGGTGGACGATGTGCCTGATGAGCTTCGGCGCGATCTTGCTCGGCCTGTTGCTCCTGATTGGCGCTACCGCCGTCGTCAGCCTCGAGACCGAGCTCTTTCCTCGCTGGTTCGGGGTAGCCAGCGTCGTTCTCGCGCTGGTCTCGATCGTCGGCGCGTTCGCTATCGGATACGCCGGCACGGGGATTCTGGCGGCCGCCGGTATCGCGCTGATACTCGACTCCGTCTGGATCTTCCTCGTCAGCTTCTTCCTGTGGCGCGATCCAGAGCTGGCCCTGTCAAGGGGGTCGTCCACCTAGGCGTCCTCGGGTGACACTTGCGCACGCCGGCGGCGGCGACGTCCGTCGCGCAATCACCGCTGTGACGATCAGCGACGTGCGGCGGCAGCTCTCCGCAGCTTCGGCAGCAATTGCCCCAGGCATGGCCCGGGACTTCTAACGCGGTCAGGCGAGGGCGACTACCCGCTCTTCGGCGTGATAGCCCTCGCCGAGCTTGTCGGTCAGCGTGCGCTCCAGCTCGCCGCTCTGCTCGAGTTCCTCGACGATGTCGGCGCCGCCGATCAGCTCGCCGCGGACGAAGACCTGCGGGATCGTCGGCCAGCCGGAGAGCGCCGACAGCTCCTGGCGGATCGCCGGGTCGGGGAGGATGTCGACCGCGGTGACCGGTGCGCCGGCCCGGCGCAGGGCGTCGAGCGCGCGCTGCGAGTTGCCGCACATCACGAACTGCGGCGTGCCTTTCATGAAGAGCACGACGTCTTCGCGCTCGATGATCTCCTGCAGCTGGTCCTTCACTTGGCTCCCTTCGTCGAGATCCGCAACTCGTGAATGGTGCCATCCGCGAGCGGGGCCGCGAGCGCGTCGTAGACGAGCCGGTGCTGCTCGACGAGCGAGAGGCCCTCGAAGCGCGGGCTCACGACGCTGACCTGGAAGTGGTCGCCACCGCCGGTTCGGTCCTCGACCGACACCTCGCCGCCGGGAAAGGCCTCGCGGAGGAGTTCCTCGAGCCGGTTCAACGGTGCGCGAGGTATTCGAGCAGGTCGGAACGCGTGAGCATCCCGGTCGGCTTGCCGCCCGACGCGACGACGACGGCTGGGCTGCCGCCCGTGAGCGCGGCGAAGACCTCGTCGACCGACTCGTCGGCCTCGACCGCCGCCAGCGGCGGCTGCATGGCCGCGGCCACGTCCTCGTTGACCGCCTCGGGGTTGCGGAAGACGCGGTCGAGCAGCCCGCGTTCCTCGAGCGCGCCGATGACGTCCGCCAGCGAGCCGGCCGACCCGTGCCGCATCACCGGCAGCTGGGAGATCGAGTACTCGCGCATCAGGTCGATCGCCGCGCCCACCTTCTCGTGCGACTCGATCGTGACCAGGTCGGGCAGCTCGCCGTCACGGCTCTTGGCACGCAGCACCTCCGCTACCTTCGGCGCCGGCTCGCGGCGCTCGAGGAAGCCGAGCTCGATCAGGTAGTTGTCGTCGAAGAACTTCGACAGGTACGAGCGGCCGCCGTCCGGGAAGAGGGTGACGACGGTCTTGCCGGGGCCTAGCTCCTTCGCGATCTCGATCGCCGCCCACGCGGCGGTGCCGCCCGAGCCGCCGACGAGCAGGCCTTCCTCGCGGGCCAGGCGCCGCGCGGTCAGGAACGAGTCGCGGTCGGTCACGGTCACCCAGCGGTCGACCACCGACTGGTCGAAGGTCTGCGGGTAGAAGTCCTCGCCGATCCCCTCGACCAGATACGGGTGCTGCTCCTCAGGCCCGGAGGTGTAGATCGAGCCCTCCGGGTCGGCGCCGACGATCGTCAGGTCCGGCGCCTGCTCCTTCAGGTACCGCGCCGTGCCGGTGATCGTGCCACCGGTGCCGACCGCGATCACGACGGCGTCCAGCTCGCCGGCCGTCTGCTCCCAGATCTCCGGCCCGGTCGTCTCGTAGTGGGCGCGCGGGTTGGCCTCGTTCCGGTACTGGTCGGGCTTGAACGCGCCGGGGATCTCCTCGGCGAGCCGGTCCGAGACGGAGTAGTAGCTCTCCGGCGACTCGGGCTCGACCGCGTACGGGCAGATGATCACCTCGGCGCCGAAGGCCTTGAGCAGCGAGATCTTCTCGCGGCTCATCTTGTCCGGCATCGTGAAGATGCACTTGTAGCCCTTGAGCGCGGCGACGATCGCGAGGCCCGTGCCGGTGTTCCCGGAGGTCGGCTCGACGATCGTGCCGCCGGGCTTCAGCTTCCCGTCGCGCTCGGCCGCCTCGACCATCGTGATCGCGATCCGGTCCTTGATCGAGCCGCCCGGGTTGAGGAACTCCAGCTTGGCGAGCACCGTCGCGGCGCCGTCGGGCACGATCTGCTGCAAACGGACGAGCGGCGTGTTCCCGACCAGCTCGAGCAGCGTGGGGTAGTCCCGCGGCATCCGGGTCAAGCGTAACGCGCGGACGCCTAGGCTCTGGCGGGCTCGGCTTCGGCTTCCGCCACCGGCTCGCGCGCGTGCGTCCCCCGCAGCAGCACGAACGCGAGTAGCGCGCCGAGCAGTGCAAGCGCGATCAGCGCCCAGAAGGCGTGCTGGTATCCCGTCGTGTAGACCTGCGCGACGGTGCCGCCGCTTCGCAGCGACGTCTTCAGGTTCGAGTTGACGTACGAGGTGACGACCGTCGAGGCAATCGCGACTCCGATCGCGCCACCGATCTGCTGGCTCGTGTTGATCAGTCCCGAGGCGAGCCCGGCTTCCTGCGGCGTGACCTGTGAGAGCGCGGCGATCGTCACAGGAACGAACCCGAACGCCAGGCCGAGCGCGAAGATCACGTACGGCGGCAGCAGGTCGGGCCAGAAGTGTCCGTCGACCGGCAGCTGCGTGTACCAGAGCATCGAGGCGGCCAGGATCAGCATTCCGAGCGTGATCACCGGCCGCGGGCCGAACCTCGTCGTCAACGCCTGGGCGACTCCGGCCCAGATCACCGTCGTCCCCGCAGTCGCGAGGAAGGTGACGCCGGTCTTGAGCGCCGACCAGCCGAGGATCTGCTGCACGTAGAGCGTGAGCACGAGGAAGTTGGCGAAGATCACGGCGCCGAGCAGGAAGCCGACGATGTTCGCCGCGAGCAGGGAGCGGATCCGGAAGATCCTGAACGGCATCAGCGGGGCACCGCTCCGCGTCTCGATCGCGACGAAGACGGCCAGGATCGCGACCGAGGCGAGCAGGAGCAGGATCGTGCGCGCGGAGCCCCAGCCGACGTCGGGGGCCTTCGAGATCGCGTAGACCAGCAGCGCGAGACCGCTGGTGACCGTGACCGCGCCCGCGGCGTCGAAGCGGCGATGGCCGAGCTCGGCGCGGCTCTCGGGCACGAACGGCAGCGTCAGCGCACCGACGAGCACGCCGACCGGGACGTTGACGTAGAAGATCCACTGCCAGCCGAGGTACTTGACCAGGATCCCGCCGAAGAGCACGCCGGCCGCGGCGCCGGAGCCGCCGAGCGCGCCCCAGATCCCCAGCGCCTTGTTGCGCTCGGCGCCCTCGCGGAAGGTCGTCGTCACGATCGAGAGGGCGGCCGGCGAGATAATCGCCGCGCCGATCCCCTGCACGGCGCGAGCCGAGATCAGGACTGCGATGCTGCCCGAGAGGCCGCAGACGAGCGAGGCGACCGTGAACAGCGTCAGACCGACGAGGAAGATCAGGCGCCGGCCGAGGAGGTCGGCCATCCGGCCGCCGAGGAGCAGGAAGCCGCCGAACGTGATCGAGTAGGCGATCAGCACCCACTGGACCGTCGTCTCGGTCACCTTCAGGTCCTTCTCGATCGACGGGATCGCGACATTGACGATCGCGACGTCGAGGACGGTCATGAAGAAGGCGGCGCCGACGATCGCGAGCGTCAGCCACTTGCGTGAGTTTGCTTCCATCGGGCGCGACATTCCGGGCGGGAACTCTATGGCTCTTGTGGGGCCGCCGTGTCGGCTGGAACACTGCATGGATGTTCGGGGTCCGCGTTTCGGCCTGTCGCACGGCTTGGCGCGCCGGGATCGCGCTCGCAGTCGGCGCGCTCGTCGCCGCGGTGTGCGGCGCGCCGGCGGCCGCCCTTCGAGCACCCGGAGCCGCGGGTTGTCCGCAGCCTGCGCCGGATCCGGCCTATGCGGCCTCCGTGAACGCCGCGCTCGCCGCCAAGCAGGACGTCTGGGGGAACCAGCTCCTGGCCAGTCCGGCCGGCCCGACCTACGCCGCGGCGGCCGGGTACCTCCGCCCGCTGCTGCTCGTCGGCCCGCCCCTCGGCTCCGCGCCGCACCGGCTGACGCAGTCAGGCGTCTACTACCTCGCCTTCGGCCGGCCCGCGGAAGGCCGCCACCCCCGCACGATCGACCTGCACGTCGCCGACGGGAGTCAGATCGTCTCCGAGCGAGCCACCGGAACGAGCCTCTCGGTCGATGTCGGCGAGGGCCGCTTCGAGCGGTACGGGTCGTGCCTCGCGCGCCTCGCGCCGGCCAGGCTCGGCGGCGGCTACCTGCCGATCCTGGAGACGGGCTACGTCGACCGCGGCGGCGTCCACTACCGGCAGGAGTCCTTCGCGACGCGGATCCCGGGAGCGCGCCGGCTCGTCAGCTTCGTCCGCGTGACGATCGACCCGCGCGGCTCGGGAATCGCCGCGGCGCGGGCCCGCTTCACGGTCAGCCGGGGTGACGGGCATGGACGCCGGTCGCTCACGTACTCGACGCCGGGCACCAAGCCCCGGATCGTCTACGTCGCCTGGCCATCGGGCGCGCTGCCCTTCCGGGTCAACGGGGCCGCCTACCGCAGGGCGAGGCGCTCGGTCGGCGCCTACTGGAACCGCCGGCTCGCGGCGGGAGCCCAGCTCGTCGTCCCGGAGCGGCGGGTCTTCGACGCCGAGCGGAACCTCCTGATCCAGAACCTCGTGCACTCCTGGCGCTACAGCCTCGGCAACTCGTACGAGCGCTTCTCGTGGGAGCTGATCGACACCGGCGAGGTGATGGGCGCCTACGGGTTCACCGGCACCGAGCGCTCGATCGTCGAAAGGGCGTTCCAGAGCCCGACCGTCTTCCCCAACCGGGCGGTGGGGGAGGAACTGGACGGCACGGCCGACTACTTCCGGCGGACCTGGGACGGGAGCCTCGTCGAGCAGGTGACGCCGGGTCTCCGTCACGATCTCGACGAGCTCGAGTACGAGCTCGACAACGACGGAAGCGGCCTGCTCTTCCGCGAGCCGTTCGGCGTCGACATCCAGACTCCGGTCTACGGCCTGCACGACCAGGCGCTCGTGTTGCAGGGCCTGCGCGGGATGGCCTGGGTCTGGGCCGTGACCGGCCACGCGCCGCTTGCCGCCCAGGCGACCTTGATCGCCGACCGGCTCGACGCCGGCCTTCGCGCCGCCGTCGCCGCGTCGGACTCGTGGCTTCCCGACGGCTCGCTGTTCGTCCCGGTCACGCTCCTGGACGGCCAGCCGCCGCCGTTCGACGCGCTCACCGGCTCGCGCGACGGCAGCTACTGGAATCTCGTGATGCCCTACGCGCTCGCGTCCGGCCTCTTCGCGCCCGGGAGCTCCGAAGCGCAGGGCGTGCTCGACTACCTGCTCGGCCACGGCTCGCGGCTGCTCGGCCTCGTCCGCTTCCGCGCCTTTCCGAACGCGGGCAAGCCGGGGTACCGCGCGCCAGGGTCGGACGACGTCTACGGGACGAACGTCTCGCGCTTCCTCGCGGACGAGGGCCAGGCCGACCAGCTCGTGCTCAGCCTCTACGGGAAGCTCGCCGCCGGCATGACGCCGAACACGTTCGTCTCGGGTGAGGGCTCCACGATCGGGCCCGTCGAAGGCGAGTACTACCGCTCGATGTTCCGGCCGCCGAACAGCGCGAACAACACCTTCTTCCTCGAGACGCTGAAGCTGATGCTGGTCCACGAGACGCGCGACGCGCTCGGTACGCCCGACGGCCTCGAGCTCGGGTTTTCGACGCCGCGCGCCTGGCTTGCGCCCGGGAAGCGGATCGCCGTCCGCAGCGTGCGGACGAGCTTCGGTCTCCTTTCGTACACCCTCGACGCCGAGGCCGGCTCGATCCACGCGGTGGTCGACGTGCCGGGGCGCGTGGTGCCGCCGATCCTGCAGCTGCGGCTGCGCCTGCCTCCCGGCGAGCGGATCTCGGCGGTGGTGCTCGGCGGGAAGGCGTTCGACCGGTTCGCACCCGACACGGGCACGATCGATCTCTCCGGCCTGCACGGCCGCCTCGACCTGGCGGTGGCGGTAACCAGCTAGTGCCGGAAGTGGCGGCGGTGGGTGAAGACCATCGTCGCCCCGGCGCGCTCGACGGCCTCGACCACCTCGGCGTCGCGCTTCGAGCCGCCCGGCTGGATGAACCCGGTGATCCCCGCGCCGAGCGCGAGCTGCGGCCCGTCCGCGAACGGGAAGAACGCGTCGGAGGCGAGCACCGCCCCGGCGGTCGCGTGCCCGTGCTCTCGCGCCTTGTCGAGTGCGATCCGGACGGCGTCCACGCGGCTCATCTGCCCGGCGCCGATCCCGAGCGTCTGCAGGTCGCGCGCCAGCACGATCGCGTTCGAGGTGACGTGCTTGCAGACCCGCCAGGCGAAGAGCAGGTCGCCCCAGGCCAGCTCGTCCGGCTCGCCGCAGATGACCTGCATGCCCTCGCGGTCGTCGACGTCCCAGTCGCGCTCCTGGACGAGCAGGCCGCCGAGCACGCGGCGGTAATCGCGCTCGCCCGGGTTCGAGAGGCGCCGCTCGTGGTCCTCGAGAATCCGTATCGCGGGCTTCTCCTTCAGCTTCTCGAGGGCCGCCGGCTCGTATCCGGGCGCGAACAGCACCTCGACGAACTGCTCGGCCAGCCGCTCCCCGAGCGCCGCGCTCACCGGCCGGTTGAGCACGACCACTCCGCCGTACGCCGAAAGCGGGTCGGCGGCGAGCGCCCGGTCGTACGCCTGCTCGATCGAGCCGGCGACGGCGACGCCGCAGGGGTTCGCGTGCTTGACGATCGCGCACGCCGGCAGCTCGAACTCGCGCGCGACGAGCCGCGCCGCCGAGAGGTCGTTCAGGTTGTTGAACGAGAGCTCGCGCCCGTGCAGCTGGTCGACCATCGAGAGCAGGTGCCGCCGCGCGCCGACCTCCGAGTAGTAGGCCGCGGACTGGTGCGGGTTCTCGCCGTAGGCCAGCTCCTGTTCCTTCGCGAAGACGGGGATGAGCGACTCCGGGAAGCTCTCGGCGGCCCCGAACCAGCTCGCGATCGCCGCCTCGTAGGCCGCGGTGACCGCGAAGGTCTCGGCCGCCAGGCGCCTGCGCGTCTCGAGCAAGAGGTCCCGCCGGGCGCGCAGCTCGGCGAGCACCTCGGGGTACCGCTCCGGACGGCAAACGGCCGCGACGTGGGCGAAGTTCTTGGCCGCCGCGCGCAGCATCGCCGGGCCGCCGATGTCGATCATCTCGACGGCGTCCTGCTCGCCGACCGCCCGCCGCGCGATGACATCCTGGAACGGATAGAGGTTCACGCAGACGAGGTCGAACGGCTCGATGGCGTGCTGCTCGAGCGAGGCCTGGTCGTCCTGGCGGTCGCGCCGCGCCAGGATCGCCGCGTGGATCCTCGGGTGCAGCGTCTTGACGCGGCCGCCGAGCAGCTCCGGCACCTCGGTGACGTCCTCGACCGGCGTCACCGGGATTCCGAGCTTGGTCAGAAAGGTGGCCGTGCCGCCGCTCGCGACCAGCTCGACGTCGAGCTGCGTCAGCCCGCGCGCGAACTCCTCGAGCCCGGACTTGTCGTAGACGGAGATCAGCGCGCGCTTCATGCGATCAACCCGCGGACGACCTCCGGCAGGAGGCGGTGCTCGACCGACTGAACGCGGGTGCGCAGGCTCTTCGCGTCGTCGCCCGGGAGCACGGGCACGCGCTCGGCCGCGATCACCGGCCCGCTGTCGATGCCGCCGTCGACGTAGTGGACGGTGGCCGCGGTCTCGGGCACGCCGGCCGCCAGCACGTCGTGGATCGGGTGGGGGCCGGGGAACTCCGGGAGCGGGGCGGAGTGCGTGTTGATCACGCGGCCCGGGAAGCGCTCGAGGAAGCAGGGCCGGAGGAGGTGCATGTACCCGGCGCAGACGATCAGGTCGACGCCGCGCGCGGCCAGCCAGTCGGCCATGGCAGCGTCGCGTGCTTCGCGATCGGGGTAGTCGTCGAGCTCGAAGACGGCCGTCGCGATCCCGGCCTGCTCGGCACGCTCGAGGGCGCGCACGCCGGGCGTGTTGCTCGCGACCGCGACGATCGGCAGGCCCGCGTCGATCAGCGCCTGCAAGTTGGTGCCTTCGCCGCTGACGAGGACGCCGATCACGTGAGCCGCCCGATCACGAGCGAGCCTTCGGGCGCTTCGGGCACGACCGCGCACATGCCGATCCCGAGGTTGAAGACCCGCCGCTGCTCGGCCTCGTCGACGGCGCGCTCGTCCAGCCAGGCGTAGACCGGCGGGCGCTCCCAGGCGTCCCAGTCGATCTCGGCGGTAACGCCCTCGGGGAGAACTCGTGTGAGGTTGCCGAGGATCCCGCCGCCGGTCACGTGCGCGAGCGCCTTCACGTCGGCCTCGGCACGGAGGTGGCGCACCTCGTCCAGGTAGAGCCGGTGCGGCGCGAGCAGCAGGTCGGCGTCGAAGTCGCCGTCGCCGACGAGCTCGCGGACGAGCGAGAAGCCGTTCGTATGCAGCCCGGAGGACGGGAGGCCGAGGACGAGGTCGCCCGGCTCGCAGCGTGAGCCGTCGATCAGGTCGTCGCGCTCGACCAGCCCGACGCACGTGCCCGCGAAGTCGAGCTCCTCGTCGCGGTAGACGCCCGGCAGCTCGGCCGTCTCGCCGCCGATCAGCGCGCAGCCGGCCTCGCGGCAGACCTCGGCCGCGCCCTCGACCAGCTCCGCGACCTGCTCGAGGTCGAGCCGGTGCGCGGCGACGTAGTCGAGGAAGAACAACGGCTCGGCCCCGGTCGTGAGCACGTCGTCGATGCAATGCGCGGCCAGGTCGCGGCCGGCGTCCTCGAGGCGGCCTGCGCGCCGCGAAAGAATGAGCTTGGAGCCGACGCCGTCGGTCGAGGCCGCGAGCAGCCGCCGCTCGTCGAGCGGGTAGAGCCCCGCGAACGCGCCGAACCCCTCCGCGCCGGTCGACTCGACCGCCGCCTTGAGGCGCGAGACCACCTCCTCGGCCGCCGCCAGCGAGACTCCCGCCTCCTCGTAGGTCTTGGCCCTCACTCGGGCGAGTCTAAAGCCCAGGCTCGACGGCTCCGGCCCAGGAGGTGTCCGCCTCTGCAGCCGACCGGGATCAACGACTGTGCAGGAACCATTGCAACCGCGCGGAAACCTTGCGGCGGTTGCTACATGCGCTCCTCCGGCGTCCATCACGTCGATCTCGTCGTCTCGTCGATCGAGCGCAGCCTGCCCTTCTACCGCGATCTGCTCGGCCCGCTGGGCTGGCACGGCGTCAGCGAGGTGCAGGGTGAGCGCGGCGAGACGATCTGGTACCTCTGGGGCACGGGCACCTCGATCGGCCTGCGCGAGGCGCAGACCCCGGTCGAGGCGCCGTACGACCGCTACCGCGTCGGCCTGCACCACCTCGCGCTGGAAGCCTCTTCGCGGGCCGTCGTCAACGAGCGGGCCGAGTGGCTGCGCGGCCAGGGAGCCGAGATCGAGAGCGGCCCCGAGGAGTACTGGTACCAGCCCGGGTATTACGCCGTGTTCTTTTACGATCCCGACGGCGTCAAGCTGGAGATCGTGCACGTCCCCGGCCTTGCGGCCTAGACGGAAAGGAGAAGCAGGCATGACGAACCCCCCGGAGGAGCCCTCCCGGCCCTCGATGATGCCGGGAATCGCGTCCGGCGCAACGCTGCCGATTCCCGGCAACGCGGAGTTTCTGCTCTACGCCGTCATCGAGATCACGCTCATCCTGATCTGGATCATCGCCAAGAGCGTCGACACGCAGTCCTGGTCGATCTACACGGTGGCCCTGACCTCGTTCTACATCCTCAGCCGCGGCATCGCCAAGGCGAGCCGCGTCCTCGAGCAGTAGCGTAAACGGCCGGACCGGCAAAGCCGGTCCGGCCTCTCAACGGCGTCGCAAGCGAGCGCCTCAGACGCGCTCGAACCGGAGCTTCGCCGCCTCACGCGGGACCGTCGTCGGATAGTCCCGCGTGAGGCAGGCGCGGCAGAGCTCGGACTCCGGCCGGCTCGTCGACTCGGTGAGGCCCTCCAGAGAGAGGTAGGCGAGCGAGGTCGCGCCGATGCGCTCGCGAACCTGCTCGACCGAGCGCCTGGCCGCGATCAGCTCGTCCTCGTCGGCGAAGTCGATGCCGTAGTAGCACTGGCTGATCACCGGCGGTGACGAGACGCGCACGTGCACCTCGGCCGCGCCGGCGTCGAACAGCATCTGAACGATCTTGCGGGTCGTGTTGCCGCGGACGATCGAGTC
>Ga0187776_10000283_pt1 | contig 24692 bp, 26 predicted proteins | sample 0216_BV02_MP12_2_FD_132426 | JGI IMG/M metagenome (GOLD analysis project Ga0187776, IMG submission 132426) | Tropical peat soil microbial communities from peatlands in Department of Meta, Colombia - 0216_BV02_MP12_20_MG | ecosystem: Environmental > Terrestrial > Soil > Wetlands > Peat | place...
AGGCCGCGCACGCCCGACCGAGCGCGGCCCCGCAGCCGCCGCAGAACTTCGCGCCGGGGGGATTCTCGGTTCCGCAGTTGGAGCAGACGCTCACGCTGAAAAGCGTAGACCGCTGCGCCTGCTCATTCCAGACGCGTCAGCCTCGGCGGGCAAGCAGGGCCAGTCCGGTGTTGAGGGCCGAGATGCCGACCACCGCCGCTCCCTGCCGCGCCGGAAGCCGCCGGGCGAGCAGCACGGCCGCGACCGTGTCGCTCGCGTGGATCGGCACCGCGGCCCGTAGAGCAATCCGGTCGCCTCGCAGCAGGTCGACCGCGATTACGACGGTCCGCACACCGAAGAGCCGCAGCGCGTAGAGCAAGGCCGGATCGTCCGGGTCAGCCCCGAGCCGCCGCGCCAGCGCCTGTGGAGCGACAAGCCCGGTTGTACCGTTGACGAGCCGGATCCCCGCCAGCGCCAGCACGGCGCCTCGCGCAATGCTCATCGGGCGATTCTCCTGGATCCGCCGTCCGCCCGCGGGCGGTCAGCTCACCGTGAGCGAGGCCAGAAAGCGCTCGATCATCGCGTTCACCTGGTCGGGTACCTCGAGCTGGTGGAAGTGGCCGGAGCCGACGGTCATCCCGAACTGCGTGTACGGCCTCAGTGGCTGCAAGCGCGATGGATCGTTGCTCGACCCCGGCCCGGAAAGGAGCACCAGCAGGGGCACCTCGCACATCAGGAACGCGGCGACGCCGTTCCACCGGGTGACCCCTCGATCACCGCGCGTGCAACCGGCAGCGGCACGGAGCACATCCCGTCGACGATCTTCCGCCGCAGCTCGTCGCTCGCCGTCGGCCCGGCCGTCTCGACCACCCACGCCCCGCCGGACGTCTTCGCCCGCCGGGCCGGCCAGCTGCTGCGCGAAGCCCTCGAACACCCGCGCCACGGCATCGGGCGGGTCGATGGGGCCCGGGTCGTCGGCGACGATCGCGCGCGGGCGAAATGGTGTCGGACACCTTTTCGTGTCAAGGGACATTTCGCGCCGGAACTGCAACTTCTCGCCGCCGCGACCGACATGGCGGGCGCGGCTCACGACGGATCTCCGGAGCAGGCAAACCGAACGACGACACGAGGAGCCGGCTCCGGCAACCCGTGGACAGCCCCACCGATCGCAAGGAGGGGGCTCACGGGGGAACCAGGGGTTCACCCGTGCTCATGGGCCGTGAAGGATTCGAACCTTCGACCTTGGGATTAAGAGTCCCCTGCTCTACCAGCTGAGCTAACGGCCCGAGGCGGCGCGTAGTGTAGCCGCGGTGAAGATCGCCTCGATCGTCGGAAACCGCCCGCAGTTCATCAAGGCGGCGCCGACCTCCGTGGCCCTCCGCGGGCGGGGTCTCGAGGAGGTCGTGATCCACACGGGACAGCACTACGACCGGGAGCTCTCGCAGGTCTTCTTCGAGGAACTGGGCCTCGCGGAGCCCCGGCACCGGCTCGACCTCCGCACCGCCGACCCCGAGCTGATGCGGCCGGCAATCGAGAGCCGGCTGGCCGACGAGCAGCCCGACTGGGTGCTCGTCTACGGCGACACGAACTCGACCCTCGCCGGAGCCGAGGCTGCCGCCTCGCTCGGCCTCCCGCTGGCGCACGTCGAGGCGGGCCTACGCAGCGGGGACCTCTCGATGCCGGAGGAGCGCAACCGGATCGAGACCGACCGGCTGGCGGCGCTGCTGTTCGCGCCGGACGAGCGCTCACGGGAGACGCTGGCCGCGGAGGGCGTCAGCGGCCGCGTCGAGGTCGTCGGCGACGTCATGGCCGACGCGACGCGCCTCTTCACGCCGATCGCCCGCAAGCGGGCCGAGGCCGAGTGGCCCGAGCCGTACGCGGCTCTGACGATCCACCGCGAGGCGAACACCGAGCCGGACCGGCTGCGCGCCCTGATCGACGAGCTGAACGCGACCGGCTGGACGTTCGTCTTCCCGGTCCACCCGCGCACGCGCAAGGTCATGGACGAGCACGGGATCGAGCCCGCGCCGCAGCTGCATGCGATCGAGCCGGTCGGCTACCTGGAGATGCTCGCCCTCGTCGCCGGCGCCACCCGCGTCGTGACCGACTCCGGCGGGCTGCAGAAGGAGGCGTACTGGCTGCGCGTCCCCTGCGTCACGCTCCGGCCCTCGACCGAGTGGGTCGACACGGTCGAAGCGGGCGCCAACACGCTCGCAGGCCCGGGCGAAATCGCGCGAGCCCTCGAGGAGGCGCGCTTTCCCGACGACGCGCCAGAGCTCTACGGCGACGGCCACGCCGCGACGAGAATCGCGGACGCCCTCTATACCCTTACGCGCGCATGAGCGAGATCGCCATCGTCGGCGCCGGCTACGTCGGCGTGCCGCTCGCCGAGACGTTCGGCCAGGCCGGCCACTCGGTCGTCCTCGTCGACGTCCAGCCCGAGCGGGTCGACATGCTCAACCGCGGCGAGAGCTACGTCGGCGACGTCTCGAACGAGAGCCTGCGCGAGCTGCTCGACGCCGGCCGCCTGCGCGCCACCCTCGACTACGACGAGCTGCGCGGCGCCGACGCGATCCTGGTCGCGCTGCCGACGCCGCTCTCCGACCAGCGCGAGCCGGACCTGACGATCGTCCTCGACGCGACCCGCGACATCGCGAAGCGCCTGCAGCAGGGCCAGCTCGTCATCCTCGAGTCGACCACCTATCCCGGGACGACACGCGAGCGCCTGCAGCCGATCCTCGAGGAGAGCGGCCTGAAGGCAGGCGAGGACTTCCACCTCGCCTTCTCGCCGGAGCGCGTCGACCCCGGCCGCGTGGACTGGACGACCAAGAGCACGCCGAAGGTCGTGGGCGGCATCACCGAGGCGTGCACCGAGAAGGCGGCCGAGCTCTACGAGAGCGCGCTCGACACGGTCGTCCGCGTCTCGTCGCCCGAGGCCGCCGAGCTGACGAAGCTGCTCGAGAACATCTTCCGCTCGGTGAACATCGCCCTCGTCAACGAGCTTGCGCAGCTCTGCGACCGGATGAACCTGGACATCTGGGAGGTCGTGGACGCGGCTTCGACGAAGCCGTTCGGCTTCATGCGCTTCGAGCCCGGCCCCGGGCTCGGAGGTCACTGCCTCCCGGTCGACCCGTTCTACCTCTCCTGGAAGGCGCGCCAGTTCGACTTCTACACGGAGTTCATCGAGCTCGCCGGCAAGGTCAACCAGAACATGCCGTACTTCTGCCGCTCCCTGATCTCCCAGGCGCTGAACCACGGGCGCGAGCTGTCGCTGAAGGGCTCGAAGGTGCTGATCCTCGGCGTCAGCTACAAGCCCGACGTGCGCGACACCCGCGAGTCGCCGGCGCTGAAGCTGATCGAGCTGCTGCGCAACGCCGGCGCCGAGGTCGCCTACCACGACCCGTTCGTGCCGGAGCTGGCCGAGCAGGGCCTGTCGTCGGTCGCACTCGAGCCTGCCGAGCACGACTGCGCCGTGATCGTCACGGCCCATTCGGCGATCGACTACCAGCGCGTGGTCGACGAGGCGCCGCTCGTCGTCGACCTCCGCAACGCGACCGGCAGAAACGGCCGCGTGGACGGAAAGGTCTGGAAGCTATGACGCGGATCGGGCTCGTCGGTCACGGGTACTGGGGACGCAACCTCGCCCGCAGCTTCGCGGAGCTCGCCGAATTGACCTGGATCTGCGACGCCGACCCCGACGCCCTCGAGGCTGCCCGCCGCTATCCGCGGACACGAACCACGAACAGCCTGGACGACCTGCTGTCCGACCCAGAGCTGGACGCGGTCATCGTCGCAACGACGGCCTCCGGCCACTACCAGGTCTCGAAGCGCTCCTTGGAGGCGGGCAAGCACGTGTTCGTCGAGAAGCCGCCCGCGGAGACCGAGGCAGACGTCGAGGATCTCATTGCCACGGCGGAGGCGAACCGCCGCGTGCTCATGCCCGGTTATCTCCTGCTCTACCACCCGGCAGTAAAGACGCTCAAGCAGCTCGTCGACTCCGGAGAGCTCGGAGAGGTGCTCTACCTCTACTCGAACCGTGTGAATCTCGGCAAGATCCGCACCGACGAGAACACCGTCTCCTCCCTCGGGGTCCACGATCTCTCGGTCATCCTCCATCTGCTCGAGGAGGACCCGGTCGAATGCTGGGCGCACGGCAGCTCGTATCTGACGCCGGGGATCGAAGACGTCGCGTTCTGCTACCTCCGCTTCCCGTCGGGCAGGATGGCCCACATGCACCTCTCCTGGCTCGATCCGCACAAGATGCGCCGGATCACCGTGGTCGGCAAGGAGAAGATGGTCGTCTTCGACGACATGGAGCTCGAGCGCAAGATCACCATCTACGAGAAGGCGCCGTGGCAGCCGACCGACACCCCCGGCGAGTGGCAGACACGCACCGGGGACATCTACAGCCCGAAGATCGCGACGGACGAGCCTCTTCGCCTCGAGTGCGAGCACTTCCTCAAGCTGGTTGACGGCGAAGGCGACCCGCTGCAGGCTGCGCGCGACGGCGTGGCCGTCGTGCGTGTGCTGGAGCAGCTGCAGGCTTCGCTGGTCGCCGGCCCGGCGTGACCGAGGTCGCCGACACCGCGATCGTCTACCCGGGCACGGTGGTCGGTGAGGGCTGCCGGATCCTCGACTACGCGGTCGTCGGCAAGCAGCCGGCTCTGTCGCCGCGATCGACCGCCGCGCGCGAGGAGCTGCCGCCGCTCGAGCTCGGCGCCGGCACGATCGTCTCGACGGGCGCCGTGGTCTTCGCGGGGACGACGGTCGGCGAGCGCGCGATCGTCGGCGACCAGGCCTGCGTGCGCGAGCGCTGCGCGATCGGCGACGACGTGGTCATCGGCCGCGGCTCGCTGGTCGAGAACGACACGACCGTCGGCGCACGCACGAAGATCCAGGCCGACGCCTACGTGACCGCCTACTCGACGCTGGAGGAGGACGTGTTCGTAGCGCCCTGCGTCGTGACGACCAACGACAACTTCATGGGACGCACCGAGAAGCGCCACGCGCTGCGGCGCGGGCCCACCATCCGCCGTGGCGCGCGCATCGGCGGGGCGGCGGTGCTGCTTCCCGGGATCGAGATCGGCGAGGAGGCCTTCGTCGGCGCAGGCGCCGTGGTGATCCGCGACGTACCCCCGCGGGCGCTCGTGGTCGGCAACCCCGCGCGCCAGATCCGCGAGGTCGCGGAAGAAGAGCTGCTGCAAGGCGCCGACTAGGCGGCGCCGGCCATAGAGGCCGTGCGGGCTTTGCCCGTGCGGCCGTCTAACCCACCACCTGGGCGAGCAAACAGCGGCCCCTTCGCGCGAACGGCCTCTAGCTCTTGGTGATGCGGATCCGGTAGGAGCCTGAGCCGGACTTCGCGAGCAGGACCTCGAGCGAGTACCAGCCGGGCTCGGTCGCACGGTAGTGCAGCCGCTCGGTGACGCCCGGCGGGTGCACGGAGCGCTTGGCGCGCAGCGAGTCGTCCGCGTCGGCCAGCGCGCGCAGCTCCGGCTTCCAGAGGACGAGTGAGATGTCGGCGTCGATATGCGGCTTCGCGGAGACCGACACCGACTGGCCGGCGCGCAGGTGGATCCGGTAGACGTCATCGGGGTCGTCCCACCAGTCGATCGTGGCGCGGAAGTTCGCGTGCTTCGAGCGGATGCGAGCGCCGATCCGAATGTCGTCGTTCGGCTCGAAGCGGTCGCGCACCGGCACGTGACCCCCGCGGAGCGCCTTGACGGCCGCGCTGACGTCGAGCTTTCCCCAGCCGCTGAGCGAGTCGTGCGAGGTGGAGCACTCCGGGCAGCCGTTGTCGGGGCTTGCCAGAGTCGCCGTTCGCTCGAGCAGCGTCGAGATCTGGTCGGGCTGGAGCCACGGCCGAAGCCCGAACAGGATCGCGGCGGCGGCGGCCGCCTGTGGCGCCGAGAACGACGTTCCCGAGGCGTGGTGGTACATCTTGGGGCCGCAGCTCGAGTAGCCCTGCTCGTCGCAGTCGGGGCTCTTCGCGGTCAGCTGCCGCGGGAAGAGCGAGAAGATGTCCTCGCCGGGGGCGATCAGGTCGACGTAGACCGGGTCGCGGTTGGAGAAGGACGAGACGTCTCCGTCGCGCCCGTAGGAGCCGACGCCGAGGACGTGCGGCAGTGCGGCGGGATAGCTCGCATACGTCCACGGCTGGACCGGCGCCCACGTGCTGTTTCCGACTGCCGCCACGACCAGCGCGCCGTATCGGGTCGCGAAGTCGATCGCGCGCTGCTCCACCGGCGAGAAGCCGCTGTGCTCCGGGTCGTTCGGGTCGCGGATGCCGCCGATGCTGAGGTTGATCACACGCGCGCCGTGCCGGACCGCCCAGCGGATCGCCTGTGCCTCGGCGCGTGGCGAGACCGAGCCGTCCTCGTCGACGACCTTCCCGATCAGCAGCCTGGCGGAGGGCGCGAGGCCCGCGATCCCGCGGCTGTTGTCGATCGCGGCCGCGATCTCGCCGGCGACGAAGGTGCCGTGGCCCTGCGTGTCGGCGACGGAGCCGCCGACGAAGCTGCGCGTCGCGGCGATCCGGCCGGCCAGCTCGGGGTGGGAGACGTCGATGCCGGTGTCGATCACGGCCACGCGCACCGGCGCGAGCTGCGGCACCACGTTGAATGCGTCGAAGACGTGGTCTTCCGACACGTACCACTGCCGCGGCAGGAGCGGGTCGTTGGGACTGAAGGCCTGCGCCGCGGCCGGCAGCGCGAGGAAGAGCGCTGCCGCGCCGGCAGCGGCGAGCCGTTTCACGGCGAGACCACCGTCAGCGTCTTCGAGATGCCGTTCGCGTAGCCGCGAGCGGCCGCGACCCGCGCCCGGTAGCTGCCGGGCTGCAGGTCCAGAGGGGCCTGGAAGCTCCCGCTCGAGTCGGTCGTCGCGCTCACAACGGTGGTCCAGCCGTCCGGGTCGAGCCGCTGCACGTCCACATTCTGGCCGCTCGCCACCGGTCTGACCACCCCTGAGACGCTGACGCCGTCGCTTCCGGCCAGGAGCGTCACGAGCGGCGCGACCGGGACCCGCACGACCGCACTGCGGAAGCCGCCGCTCTGCAGGCGATAGTCGGTGGTGAGCTTGGGTTTCACCGTCGTCCCGACCGCGCCGTTCTTGACCTTCAGACGGCCGAGCGACTTCCAGCCGCCGCCGTAGGCGCGGGCCTCGAGGTAGACCTTCGGCGCGCCGCGGGCCGCTCCCAGGAGCGTGATCCGGGAGCCGTAGGTCGCGGTCCCCGCCGGCGAGAGCGACAGCAGGCCGAAGCGGAACCAGGTCGAGCGCAGACCGAGCGATGCGCGGATCGTCGAGCCGGCGACGGTCTGCTCGCCGCCCGTCCCGACGAACGTGATCGTCCGGACGCGCCCCGACGGGCTGACGTTGGCGCGGAAGTCCGTGACCTTCCCCGGCACATGGAAGCGCTTGGCGATCGTGGCGCTGCTGAACCGGAGCGGGCCAGTTGTGGTACGGCGAGAGCGTGTCGTAGGGGTCCGGGACGGAGATCAGGTAGGGCACGGGCGGCGACGACCAGACGTCCTGCACGTTGGCCGTCCTGCCGCCGGAGCTCGACGAGAAGTAGGTGTCGGCCGGCTCGCCGTCGTAGAGGACGATCTGGTTCGCCGTCTCGCTCACGGCCGCGTTCGAGCTCGCAGCCTCGGCTTTGATCCCGCCGTAGACCTGGCTGCGAGTGTCCGGGTAGAGGTCGAAGTCGCCGCCTTTCTGCAGGTGGGTGAGGGCGTAGGTGCGCGCGACGACCGCCTGCGAGGCGAGCGCCTCCGCCGGCCAGCGGCTCGGCATCTCGGAGGGAACGACACCCAGGAGGTACGACTCGAGCCCGACCACGTTCACCACCTCGAGCGCGGAGCCGGTCGTCTTCACGCGCAGCGAGCCGCGGTAGCCGCGGCCGCCGAGCGAGAGCGGCGCCGTGCCCGGCGAGAAGAGCAGCGGTCCGGGCAGCGCCTTCGCCTTCCCGCTCGAGAGCGCGACCTTCAGCCCCGGGCCGAGCGGCTGAGGCCCGGCCGCGAGCTTGTGGTTCGCGCCGTTGCCGTCGACGACGGTGAACGGCGCCGACGAGGAGATGACCGCGCGCCTGGCGCTCGCGAGCAGGAGCACCCGCACCTTCTTCACCGGCGCCGGGCCGAGCTCCGTGCCCGGGTAGTAGTGCGCGACGATCTTGTCGAACGTCCAGCCGTGCAGCGCGTAGCCGTATGCGCCGTACTGCGCCAGGCCGACGCCGTGGCCCCAGCCGTGGCCGGAGACGAACAGCACCGGCAGCGCAGCCTTCTTCGCGTGCGGCTTCTTCGGGGCCGAGTAGACGACGTGTGGAGCCGGAGCGCTCGCTGTGAGCCCGAGTGCGGCGACGATTGCTGCTGCGAGTTTGCTGACCATAGGCCTGGACCCCGAGCCTGTTTTCGGCGAGACCGGCCCGCGCGACCGGCCACAGCCAGGCCATTGAGGGTAGCGCACGCGCCGACCGGACTCTCTCGGTCTTTACAGAACCCGCATTTCTCCACGAAATGAGGCCGTAGACTGGCGTCGATGCGGATCCTCGTCACCGGCGCGGCCGGGTTCATCGGCTCGAACTTCGTCCGCCACCGCCTGGAGGCGAATCCAGGCGATCACGTGGTCGCGTACGACCTCCTGACCTACGCGGGCGTGCGCGAGAACGTCCCCGGCGACGTGCCGTTCGTGCACGGTGACATCGGCGACCTCGAGCTGGCCGGACAGACACTCGCCGAGCACGGGATCGAGGCAGTCGTCAACTTCGCGGCCGAGTCGCACAACAGCCTGGCCGTCCAGGACCCGGCGCTGTTCGCGCGCACCAACGTGCTCGGGACGCAGATGCTGCTCGAAGCGTCACGGCGTCACGGCGTCGAGCGCTTCCACCACATCTCGACCTGCGAGGTCTACGGCGACCTGCCGCTGGAGGGCGGCGAGGCGTTCACCGAGGAGTCGCCCTACCGGCCGCGGACGCCGTACAACGCCTCCAAGGCTGCGGCCGACCACTACGTCCGCGCCTACTTCGAGACCTTCGAGCTGCCGGTGACGATCACCAACTGCTCGAACAACTACGGGCCATACCAGTTCCCGGAGAAGGTCATCCCCCTGTTCACGACGCACGCGCTGGACGACAGGCCGCTGCCGCTCTACGCCTCGACGCAGAACCGTCGCGAATGGCTGCACGTGGTCGACCACTGCCGCGCGGTCGACCTCGTGCTCGAGCGGGGCGAGCTCGGCGAGACCTACAACGTCGGCTCAGGGGTCGAGCGCTCGATCGAGGAGATCGCCGACGCCGTCCTCGAGCTGACCGGCAAGGACGCCTCGCTGAAGACGATCGTCCCCGACCGGCCCGGCCACGACCGCCGCTACCTGCTCGACTCGTCGAAGCTGCAGGGGCTCGGCTGGAGCGACGAGATCGGCTGGGAAGAGGGTCTCGCCGAGACGGTGCGCTGGTACGCCGACAACCGCGACTGGTGGGAGCCGCTCCGCGACCGCGCGCCGGTCGACGAAGCGGCTTGGAAGCTAGAGGCGGGCCAGGCAGGCCCGTAGGCCTTCGCGCCAGTGCGGGAGGCGCGGGGCTTCTTCGCGCTCGCTGCGGAGGACCGAGTACGCGGGTCGAGGCGCGGGGCGGCCGAGCTCCTCGGTGGTGATCTCGCGTACACGGCAGGCGAGCCCGGCCTCATCGAAGATCGCGCGGGCGAACTCGGCCCACGTGCACTCGCCGTCCGCCGCGACGTGCCAGACCCCTTGCGGAAGCCCGAGCAGCTCCTTCGTCGCCTCGGCGAGGTGGCCCGCGTAGGTCGGGCAGCCGACCTGGTCGGCGACGACCGCCACCTCGTCCTGGCGCTCGCCGAGCTGGAGCATCGTCCGGACGAAGTTGTGCCCCGTGCAGCCAAAGAGCCAGGAGCTGCGGACGATCCAGCCCTCGCCCACCTCGCGCTCGCCGTCGAGCTTCGTCTGCCCGTAGACCGAGAGCGGCCGCGGCCCGTCGGACTCGACGTACGGCTCGCGCTTGGAGCCGTCGAAGACGTAATCGGTCGAGTAGTAGACGACCGGCGCCCCGAGCGCGACGACGTTGCGCGTGCCTTCGACGTTCACGAGCCGCGCCGCCTCGGGGCTCGCCTCGGCGCCGTCCACGTCCGTCCAGGCCGCCGCGTGCAGAACCAAGTAACACTGTGTTACAAGGTCGGTTGGGCGCGTGACGTCCCAGCCCGCGCGGGTGAGGGCGCTGGCCTCGGGAAAGGCCTCCTGCAGCGCGGCGCCGAGCTGGCCGCCGGCGCCCGTGATCAGGTACCCGCGTCCCGCTGAGAGAGGATCGGCGATTCCGTGCTCCAGAGGTGCACGACCCGCGGGTCGTTCCACGGCACCTCGTGCTCGTCGGGGTCGTCGCGGTCGTACTCCTGCGTGACGTGGTAGAGGAACAGGCAGTCGGTGAGCGCCTCGTAGCCGTGCGCGTGCCGGCCGGGGATGAAGACCGCGGCCGGGTTGTCGTCGCCGATGTCGGCCGTGAACGTCTCGCCGCTCTCGCGGTCGAGCACGACGACGCGCACCATCCCCTGCAGGCAGGCGAACAGGTCGCTCTGCCCGCGCTCGTGGTAGTGGAGCCCGCGGATCACGCCCTTGCGCGAGAACGAGAGGTTCGACTGACGCACCTCCTGCGGCAGCTGCGAGACGCGCATCAGCTCCATGAACCAGCCCCGCCGGTCCTCGAAGCGGCGCAGCGGGATCAGCTCGACGCCGTCGACCATGCCTTGTTGACGCCGTTGGCGCGGACGAAGTCGTTCACCTCGTAGTAGGCGTCGATCGACTCGCCCGCGTCGCCCCAGAAGCCCTCGAGCACGTCGTACTCCATCGCGCCCTCCGCGACGTACCAGTTGTTCACGTCGGTGATCTCGAGCTCGCCGCGGCCGGAGGGCTCGAGCGTCGGAAGCACGTCCCAGACCTGCTCGTCGTAGAAGTAGATCCCGGTGACGGCGTACTCGCTGGGCGGGTCGTCGGGCTTTTCGACGATGCGCGTCACCCGGTCGCCCTCGAGCTCCGCGACGCCGAGGTGCCGCAGGTGCTCCGGCTCCTCGATGCGTGCGAGCAGGATCCGGCCGCCGCGCTCCTGGCGCCGGAAGTTCTCGACCGCCGGCACCAGCGACCGCTCGACCACGTTGTCGGCGAGCATGACGACGGTGCGGCCGCCGCGGCCGAACCGCTCCGCGAGACCGAGCGCCTCCGCGATCCCGCCCGGCTTGTCCTGGTAGGCGTAGAAGAGCCGTTCGATCCCGTGCTCGTGCCCGTTGCCGAGCAGCCGGAAGAACTCGCCAGCGTGCGTTCCGCCGGTGACGAGCATCAGCTCGGTGACGCCCGCGTTGACGAGCGCCTCGATCGTGTAGGCGATCATCGGCCGGTCGTAGATCGGCAGCAGGTGCTTGTTGGTGATCAGCGTCAGCGGATGCAGCCGCGAGCCGGTGCCGCCGGCCAGGATCACGCCTTTGAGCGAATCCTCCATCGGCCGGGATGCTACGAGCTATGGCGGCGGAAGAAGAGCCTGACCCTGCGCCAGAAGGTCAGCGGGCGCTCGGGCTCGGTCGGCGCGAAGGTCTTCGCCTCGAGCTTGCGCAGCTCGGCACCGATCGCCTCGACCGTGCCGCCCTTGTCGTCGGCCTCGATCTCCGCGCTCGTGGCCGGCTCGAGGTACTCGTCGAGTGCATCGACCTGCTCCGGGCCCAGCTTCAGCCGCACGGTGCCCTCGACGATCTCGCCGACCTGCTCGGAGGGGACGTAGCGTGGCTTGCCGAGCGCGCTGGTCGAGATCGCGAGGCCGTCGAAGATGTCCGCGTTTTCGTCGCCGGTCACCTCGTCCACCTTCCCGACCTCGGAGCCGTCGGCTGCGAGCACCCTCCAGCCCGCCTCGATCAGCAGCCAGGAAACCGGGTCGGCCACGGCCGGAGTTTGCCCGATCTGCAGGCGCTCTGTAGGTTAGTTAGCGTTTGCTAACTTATTCCGGCGGCGCGGCGGGGACTGCCCGTCTACCCGTAGCGTTACCACCACAGATGCGAAAACGAGACGACATCGACCGGCTGCACGACGAGATCCGCGAGCTCGTGGGCGACCTCTGGCACGTCCCGCGGTACGTGCGCCCGCGCCACGGCTTCCGGCCGAACGTCGACTGCGTCCGCAGCGACGACCCGCCCGCGCTGCACGTCATCGTCGAGCTTCCAGGCGTCGATCCGGCGTTGCTGAAGGTGATCGCCGCCGACCGGGTGCTCGTCGTCGCCGGCGTGCGCCACCGCCCGCCGATCGAGGGCCGCTACCAGCAGATGGAGCTCGAGTGCGGGCCGTTCGAGCGGCGAATCTCCCTGGCCGAGCCCGTCGACACCAGCAAGGCCTCCGCCAACTACGACCGAGGCCTGCTGACCGTCGTGCTCCCCGTGGCAACCAGAGCGCCGAAGCCGCAGCGGCAGCGCGTCCTGATCGCGATCGGAGGTCCTCGATGAGCGAGCTGAGCTTCGAAGAGCAGCTCGAGCAGGGCGACATCGAGATCCCGTCGGTCCTGCCGGTCCTCCCGCTGAAGGAGACGGTGATCTTCCCGCAGTCCGTCTCGCCGCTCGCGATCGGGCAGGAGCGCTCCGTGAAGCTCGTCGACGACGTGGTCGCCGGGGAGCAGCGCGTGCTCGCGCTCGTCACCTCCAGGAACGCCGAGGTCGAGCAGCCGGGCTGGGACGACCTCTACGAGATCGGGACCGCCGCGGTCGTGCACAAGATGATCCGCGTCCCCGATGGATCGCTGAGAATCCTGGTCCAGGGCATCGGCCGCATCCGGCTCGAGCGTCCGGTCCAGGACGAGCCGTACCTGGTCGGCGAGTTCAGCGAGGTGCCCGACGTCGTTGAGGAGACCCCCGAGCTCGAGGCGCTCGTCCGCAGCGTCCAGAACGAGTTCGGCCGGCTGATCTCGCTCGTTCCCTACCTCCCCGCCGAGCTGGAGCTCGCCGCCGCCAACGTCGACGATCCGAGCGCGCTCTCGCACCTGGTCGCCTCGACGCTGCGCCTCAAGACGGAGGAGAAGCAAGGCCTGCTCGAAGAACCCCACGTCTCGCCCCGCCTGCGCGAGCTGCTCGGCATCCTCGGCCGTGAGCTGGAGGTCGTCGAGCTGGGCACGAAGATCCAGTCGCAGGTCCAGTCCGAGATGGAGAAGGGCCAGCGCGAGTTCTTCCTGCGCCAGCAGCTGAAGGCGATCCAGGACGAGCTCGGCGAGGGCGACGAGCAGCAGGCCGAGATCAACGAGCTGCGCGAGCAGATCGAGGCGAAGAACCTCCCCGAGGACGCGCGCAAGGCCGCGGACCGCGAGCTCGCGCGCCTGGAGAAGCTGCCTCCCGCCGCTGCCGAATTCGGCGTCATCCGCACCTACCTCGACTGGATCCTGTCGCTGCCGTGGACCGAGGCCACCGAGGACAACCTCGACCTCGAGCGCGCGCGCGAGATCCTCGACGAGGACCACTACGACCTCGAGAAGGTGAAGGAGCGGATCCTCGAGTACCTCGCGGTCTCGAAGCTGAAGAACGACCTCTCGGGCCCGATCCTCTGCTTCGTCGGCCCGCCCGGGGTCGGCAAGACCTCGCTCGGGCAGTCGATCGCGCGCACGACCGGGCGCAAGTTCGTCCGCATCTCGGTCGGCGGCGTCCGCGACGAGGCCGAGATCCGCGGCCACCGCCGCACCTACATCGGCGCGATGCCGGGCACGATCATCCGCTCGCTGCGCGACGCCGAGTCCAAGAATCCGGTGCTGCTGATCGACGAGATCGACAAGATGGGCGCCGACTTCCGCGGCGACCCGGCGAGCGCGATGCTCGAGGTGCTCGACCCCGAGCAGAACAAGAACTTCCGCGACCACTACCTCGACCTGCCGTACGACCTCTCGAAGGTGCTCTTCATCTGCACCGCCAACCAGCTCGAGACGATTCCGGGCCCGCTGCTCGACCGCATGGACGTGATCCAGCTGTCCGGATACACCGAGGACGAGAAGCTGGGCATCGCCCGCAAGTACCTGGTGCCCAAGCAGCTCGAGGCGCACGGGCTCAGCGCGGAGCAGCTCGAGATCGGAGACGAGGCGCTGCGCGTCGTCATCCGCCAGTACACGCGCGAGGCCGGCGTCCGCAACCTCGAGCGCCGGATCGCCGACCTCTGCCGCAAGACCGCGCGCGAGATCGCCGAGGGTCGCTCGGAGCAGGTTGTGGTCGACGAGGAGCGCGTGCACGCATGGCTCGGACCGCGCCGCTTCCCGGCCGACCCACGGAAGCGCACGGCCGACCCCGGCGTCGCGACCGGCCTCGCCTACACGCCCGTCGGCGGCGACGTCCTCTTCATCGAGGCGACCGCCTACCCGGGTACGGGGAAGCTGACGATCACCGGCCAGCTCGGCGACGTGATGAAAGAGTCCGCGCAGGCGGCCCTCTCGTGGGTGCGCGCGCACTCGCAGGAGCTCGCTGTCGCCGAGGACTGGTTCGCCGAGCACGACGTCCACATCCACGTTCCGGCCGGCGCGGTCCCGAAGGACGGGCCTTCCGCCGGCATCACGATCGCAACCGCGATCGCCTCGCTCGTCCGCGACGAGCCGGTGGCCGAGGACGTCGGCATGACGGGCGAGATCACGCTCACCGGCCAGGTGCTGCCGATCGGCGGCCTGCGCGAGAAGGTGCTCGCCGCCCAGCGCTACGGCTTGAAGCGAATCGTGATCCCACGCGACAACGAGCCCGACCTCGAGGAGCTGCCCGACGAGACGCGCGAGGAGCTGGAGTTCTTCCCGGTCGACTCGATCTCCGAGGTCTTCGAGATCGCGTTCTCCAAGGCGGGCGGGGCACGGCCGAGGGCGGCCGCCTCCGGCGAGCGCCAGGCCGCGCTACCGTCGGTTTAACACCGAGCACGAGGAAGGTAGAGAATGCCCTTGAACACGAGCGAAAGGACGGCCAAAGCGATGAACAAGGCCAAAGACCGAGTTGCCGACGTGAAGCCGTACGTGCAGCGAGCGATCCAGGACGAAGAGCTGCGCGACAACCTCCGCAGCGCCTTTGCGACCGCCCGCGACGTCTACGACGAGCTGGTCGGCGGTCGCGGCGTCACCGCAGTCGCGGGGAAGGTCGCGAGCGACAAGGACATTCAGGACCAGCTCCGCTCCGCGATCGAGGACCTCCGCTCCGCCGCCGACCGGATCCAGGGCAAGAGCGAGGAGCACACCGGCCGCAATCTCTCGCTGCTCCTCGCGGGGATCGCGATCGGAATCCTGTTCAACCCGTTGACCGGACCCGAGACCCGCCGCTGGCTGAAGGACAAGGTCTTCGGCGAGGACGAGGAGTTCGGGTACGGCGCAGGTTCTTCCAGCGGAAACTCTTCCTAGGGCGAGTCGACCGGTCGGTTCCGACGGGTCGCGGAACTCGAACTAGCCGAAGCTAACCGCGGCCGGGCCGCGCGTCCGGCGCGTGGTAGCCGAGCGCCCTGAGCAGGTTCTGGTCGCCGCCAGGTACGCGCGGCGCGATCGCGCGCTGGAGCGAGCCGGGGTCGAGCCCGCTGGCCTCCGAGATGTCGGAGACCTGGAGCAGGCTCGCCGCCGGCTTCGGAGCCGGATCGGTGACGGACGCAGCCGGGACCCAGCCGGCGACCTGCTCGAAGCGCACGTCCTGGAGGTGCTGCCAGGCCTGGAGGTACTGCGTCGGGTCGACCGCCCCGTCGTAGCCGAGGTAGATCAGCCCGGCCGGGTGGATCTCGAAGTGGAGGTGCGTCGGCGTGCCGGCCGCGTCGCCGGTGTTGCCGACGAAGCCGAGCACCTCGCCCGCCTTGACGCGGCGGCCGTTCTTGGCCAGCGGCGAGAAGGCCGAGAGGTGCGCGTAGTAGAACTCGTTCCCGGCCGAGTCGCGGAGCCAGAGCCGGTTGCCGCCGATCGTGTTCCAGCCGACCGAGAAGACGATTCCATCCGCGCAGGCGAGGATCGGCGCCCCGAGCGGGGCGAAGATGTCGTCGCCGTGGTGCCAGTTCCCCGGTACGTCGCCGCGGAAGGCGCCGTAGGTGTCGACGAACGACACCGGCCCGTAGACCGGGAAGACGTAGCCGGGAGCACCGAGCTTCGGCTGTGCGGTCAGCGGGCTCCCAGGAAGCACCGGTCCCGACCCATGGGCGTGATGGGTCGGCTCGGGCGCCACCGGCCCCCTGCGCTTCCCCTTGGGCTCGCTCGGCGCGACCGGCTTCTGGCGCTTCGAAGCCGGCGCCTGCACGTTGGCCTCCGCGTAGCCGACCTCGATCTCCGAGCCGGCCGGCAGGTTGCCGTGGGGCGCGGTCAGGTGGACGTCGAGCGCGGTGACGAAGCCGTTGAAGGCCTGCGCCCCGCCCGGGCCGGCGCTCGTGTCGGTGCCCTGCTCCAGCGTGGTGAGGTAGCCCCAGTCGGCCAGCGCGATGCGGCCGTTGGGAGTGACCGTCGCCGGCTGGCCGAGCACGACGAGGTTCGAGATCGACGAGCTCCCGAGCCCGCCGCGAGCCGCGCGTCCGAGCGTCGACCCGCTCGCCTTGCCGGTGACGGCGTCCGCGGTGATCTCGCCGCCGAACAGCGAGACCGACTGCGCCTGGCCCGAGGCGGTGGCGACCGCGCGCGAGCCCGTGTCGCTCGTGGCCGAGGTCGCCGTCGCGCCCGTCGTCGCCACCGAGCCGTCGGCCGGGTACGTGAAGCCGTCGCCGAACGAGACGCGATAGGGCGGCGCCGAGACCAGGCCCGCCTGGGCGGCCGCCTGTCCTGGAACGACCACGCGGATCGCGAACGCGCGCGCCGTGGCACCGGCCGTCGAGGCGGGCCCACCCGCGCCCGCCGAACCGGCTGCGAGTAGGAGCACCCCTCCCAGGATCGAGCTGAGGCCGAGCCGCTTGGCCACCGTCACCGCATTATTGACGATTCCCCGGCGGGTTGGCGGGTGCGTCACGTCCGGAAGCTGAGGTATGGCTGCGCCGGCTCGTCGACGCGCTGGACCCGGCCCGGCCGGACGACGAACCGCTTGCCGCGGCGCTCGAGCGAACCGGTGACGACCAGCCAGGTGTCGCGCTTCGGCTGCCGGCCGACGATCGGCACGCCGACGGCCTGCGCGTCGGCGATGCAGCAGGAGATGTAGAAGCGGGCGATCTCGAATGTGCCGGCGGGAACGTCCTTCGAGCCGGTGACGAACCCGAGCAGGCGCACCTGCAGGCCCGACTTGATGCCGGCGTTCCCGGCGAACGTGTGGTCGCCCTCGGCGATGCGGATGTCGAGGAACGACGCATCGGCCGGCTTCGGCGGCACCGGCGGACGCGCGCTGAGGAAGAACGACCCGCTGCCCTTCCGCGCGGCCGCGTACGAGCCGAGCGCCGCGTGCGGGACGAGCGCGACGGCCGCCAGCGGCACGAGCAGGGCGAACAGGCCGCTCGCCTCGCGCAGGGTCAGCCGCGGGCCGCGCCCTCTCGCCCGCAGGTACCCGTATCCGTAGGCGAGCACCGCCAGCGCCAGCACGATCGCGCCGAAGGGGACGATCCACGCGGTGCGCGTCCCGAGGAAGCGGTCGGTCGAGCCGGTCAGCCAGAGCGTGAAGAAGAAGGCCGCCCAGAGCGCGAGCGCCCCGCCGCGGGCGATTCTCGCATCGACTGTCACGGCCGAAGCTCCTGACGATCAACCGCTCGACCGGTCGTTTCAGACGGTCGCACGGGCAGAGCCCGAGCGACCTGGCATCGACATCGCAAGCGACGTCTCATCGCACGAGCGCCTCGAAGATCAGCGAGCCGACGAGGATGATCGGAATCGCGACCAGCAGCAGCCGGCCCACGAACATGCGGCGGAAGGTCGCGCCGTAGAGCACCGTGAGCTTCATGTCGGCCAGCGGGCCGAAGACGAGGAACGCGAGCTGCGCGCCCGGTGTGAAGGACCCGAAGGACGCAGCGATGAAGGCGTCGGCCTCCGAGCAGAGCGAGAGCACGAACGCCACCCCCATCAGGGCCAGCGACGAGAGCACGGGGGCGCCGCCGAGCGCGGAGACGACGGAGCCCGGGAGAACTACCTGCACCAGCGCCGAGAGCCCGGCGCCGAGGACGATGAACTTGCCCATGAACAGGAAGTCGGAGACCAGGTGGGTCGCGAACGCGACGGGCCCGCTATCGCGTATGTCGCCGTGGTCGTGGTCGTGCCCGTGGTCGTGCTCGTAGTCGGCCGGGCGAGGCCGGAGCAGCTCGCCGGGCTTCGTCCGGGAGAAGGCGAACCCCACGGCGGCGGCGGTCACGAGCCCGAGCGAGGCCCGGCCGGCCACCATCTCCGCGCCGCGCATGTGGCCGCCGTAGGCGACCCAGGTCGACGCGAGCACGATCGGGTTCAGCACCGGCGAGGCGAGCATGAAGGCGATCCCCGCGCCGGGCTCGACCCCGCGCGCGATCAGTCGGCGGGCAACCGGCACCGAGCCGCACTCGCAGACCGGGAACGCGAAGCCTCCGAGCGCCGCGCCCGGGATCTGCAACCCCAGCGGCAGCCGCGAGATCCAACCGAACGAGCCCTGCGGCAGGTAGACCGCTATCGCGGCCGAGGCGAGCGCGCCGACGAGGATGAACGGCAGCGCCTCGATCACGATCGAGGTGAAGATCAGCAGGAACGTCTGCGCGGCCGGGCCGCGGCCGGCGCCGAGTGCCGAGGCGACGATCGTCAGGAGGACGAACAGGCCGAGCAGCCGGCCGAACGCGGCCTCCGAGATCGTCGTCGTCGCCCAGGCGCGTGCGAGGCGCTCGCGCGCGGGCGCAAGCGCCAGCCCTGGTGCTGCGAGCCCCGTGCGGTCCATCGAGATCAGCCGCCCGGCGGGATCCAGAGCTTCTCGGCTTGCGTCACGACTCCGAAGGATAGGCCGCCCTGGCCCGCCAGGCGACCTGGGCGGCGACGATCAGCATGAGCGCGCCGAACAGACGGCGCAGCGTCGCCTGGGGGAGCGCCTCGGCGATCTGGACGCCGCCCTCGACGCCGGCGATCGCCGCGATGCCGAGGACGAGCGCGGCCTGCCAGCGGACGTTGCCGTACCGTTGCTGGCGCCAGGCGCCGACGGCCGCGGTCGGCAGAATCGCGAGCAGGCTCGTCGCCTCGGCGTGGATCTGCGTGAGACCGAGTACGAGCGTCAGGGTCGGGACGAACAGGACCCCGCCGCCGACACCGAACAGTCCGGACAGAACGCCGGCGCCGGCGCCGAGCAGCGCGGCGGCGAGGATCGCCCACATCAGACGAGGAGGCGCACCCCGAGCGCCGTCAGCAGGGCGGCGAAGGCGAGCGAGAGCGTCCGGTTGGCCAGCCGCTGCTGCAGCGCGGCCCCCGCGACCGCGCCGGCAATCGCCGGCAGACCGACGATCGCGGCTGCGCCAGGCCTCACCTCGCCGTGGAACGCGTAGGTGGCAGCACCCGCGATCGAGATGACGAAGACCGCCGCCAGCGAGGTCGCCATCGCCGGGCGTTCGGAGAAGTGGGCGACGAGCAGGAGCAGCGGCACGACGACGACGCCGCCCCCGACGCCGAAGAGGGCGCTGAACAGGCCGGCCAGGAGCCCGATGAAAACGAGCCGCAGCACCGTCGTATTCTCTCCGCGATGCAGGATGTGCTGAGGCGGCTTGCCGAGGACCCGGCCCGGGCGGCCATCTTGCTCGACGTGGACGGGACCCTGGCTCCGATCGTCGCACGCCCCGAGCTCGCCTCGGTGCCGGAGGAGACGCGGTCGGAGCTGCGTCGGCTGGTCGCCCGCTACGCGCTCGTCGGGTTCGTCAGCGGGCGCACCGGCGCGGCGGCACGCGAGCTCGTCGGCGTCGAGGGCGCCTCCTACGCCGGCGTTCACGGCCTGGAGCTCGAGCCGGATGCCGACGCCTGGCGGGCGCCGCTCCGGCCGTTCGCCGACTCGGGCTGGCCGTGGCTGGAGGACAAGGGCCTGGCCGTCGCGTTCCACTGGCGCGAGGCGCCCGACGAGGCCGCGGCCCGCGCCGAGCTCGAGGAGATTGCGGAGCGGGCTCGCGCGGTGGGGCTGGACGCGCGCTGGGGCCGGAAAGTGCTGGAGCTCCGCCCGCCAGTGGAAGCCGACAAGGGCACCGCCGTTCGGAGCCTGCTCGCGGAGCGCGGCTTGCGGCGGGCGCTCTACGCGGGCGACGACTCGACCGACCTCGACGCCTTCCGCGGGCTGGACGGGCTCGAGGTCGCGGTCCGGGTTGCGGTCGTCTCCGGCGAGGCGCCCCCGGGGCTGGTGGAGGCCGCCGACCTCGTGCTCGGGTCGCCGGCGGAGCTGCTCGAGCTCCTGCGTAAGCTCTAGGAGAAAGCCAGCAGCGCGACCCCGGCGGCGACGAGGACGGCGCCGGCCGCACGAAGCGGCGTGACGCGCTCGTGCAGGAAGACGGCCGCGAGAACGATGGCGATGACGACGCTCGTCTCGCGGACCGCGGCGACGGCGGGGGCACTCGCCAGCCTGAGCGCGAGCAGCACCAGCAGGTACGCGGCGGCGGCCGCCGCTCCCACCGCGAACGCCGTCTGGCTCACCGCCGCCCGCACACGACCCAGCCCGACGGTGAGCGGATAGGCGAGCGCCGGCCCGAGCATCACCAGCAGCAGGTACGGCGCGGCCGCCGCGTGCCGGATCCCATAGCGGTCGACGACCGTGTAGCCGGCGATCGCGGCCGCGATGACCGCGCCGAGAGCGAGCCCGTGCAGGCTTCCGCGCGCGCCGCGGACGAGCAGCACGCCCGCGGCAACGACCGTGACCCCGGCGACGCCGAGCCTGGACGGCAATGCAGCGCCGACCGCAGCGGCGAACAGCAGCGCCAGCACCGGCGCCAGGCCGCGCGCGACCGGGTAGACGAGGCTCAGCTCGTAGCGCCGGTACGCCGCCGCGAGCAGCGCGACGTACACCAGCTCCAGCGCCGTCGAGCCGACGATGTAGGGGACTGCCGCGCTGTCGACCCGCCAGGTGAGCGCCGCGGGCAGCGCGATCGTCGCGACCAGCGCGAGGAGCCCCACCGCCAGCGCCGCCTCGGTGTCGCGCTCGCGGGCGAGCAGCAGGTTCCAGGCGGCATGCAGCCCGGCGGCGCCGAGCGCCAGCGCCAGCGCGTCGAGCGGCATGCGCGCGACCGTACCATCGGCGCATGCACCTGACCGAGGCCGTCCTCGCACCAGTCCGGAAACGCTACGGCGAGCCGGCACGGCTCGACTGGGAAGGCGAGATCTCCGGGTACGAGCACGCGCTCGCCACCTACAACCCGAGCCGCACGCACGACGTCACGCTGTTCATCCTCAACGGGGAGCGGCTGGCGCTGATCCGCAAGCCACAGTTCGAGGAGGGCGTCTGGCGGCCGCCGGGCGGCGGGATCAAGCCGGGCGAGGCGTTCGAGGACGGCGTCCGGCGCGAGGCGTTCGAGGAGACCGGCCTCGAGATCGAGCTGCGCCGCTACCTCGTCGCCGCCGACGCGCAGTTTCACCACGCGGCGGGCGAGATCCGCTGGCGGACGCACGTCTTCCTCGCGACCACGGACGGCGCGGAGCTCGACCCACGCGATCTGGACGAGATCGAGGCCGCCCGCTGGGGCACGCTCGAGGAGCTCGGCGGCCCGCTCCGCGCACGCCTGCTCGAGACGGGCCGAGCCTTCTGGCGCTACCGCGTCGCGCTGCACGACGCCGCCACCGACCAGCTCAGCCACGTCTGAGGGACAGTCCCTCGGCCCCGTCCGCTCGGGCCGGTCGCACCGAAGATTCGCCTGCACTTCCGGCGGTTCTTCGCCGAGCGGTGCCTGTCCCAGGGACTGTCCCTGGGGCACGCCTCTTACGGACGAGGGCGCCGCTCGGCGCCCTCGTCCTTCGCTTGTCCGTCGCGGCTAGTGCTTCGTCAGCGCCCAGCTCGCGAGCCTGTTGAGTGTCGGCGCCGGGGCCTGGTCGTGCTTCGCGTCCTTGGCCTCCGCGATCAGCGCCGTCTGCTCGGACGCCGTCAGCGCCCCGCATGGGTCGGCCTGGCCGCCACTCGTCGGCGGCTGCGGCTCGGTCGCCGGCGCGAGCGCCGGGTAGTACGTCGGGAAGAAGTCGATCGGCTCCAGCTGCCGGAACGAGCCGAACTTCTCCGGCGAGTTCCACTGCCCGGCCCCCGCGACGAGCAGCTGGACGTCGCGCCAGGCCGCCTGGGTCGGGAACGTGTGCTGGATGACCGGGTTCGTCGTGACGACCATCGGGCTGCCGTCGCCGAAGTCCCAGTAGTACGTCAGGCCGGAGGTGTCGCCGCTCTTCGTCCGGCTGAAGCCGGCGTCGAACGAGACGGTCGTCTGGGCCGTCGGCTTCTTCGGCGTCGTCTCGAAGTAGGCGATCGGGCGGTTCGGCTTGGACACCGCGCCGCCTTCCTGCGGAGAGGCGATCGCGTACGAGAACCACGTTGCGATGAACTCGACGCCGCGCAGCAGGCCCTCGGACGGCTGGTCGTAGCCGCCGGGCCCGTGAACCGTCCCCGAAGCCCAGAAGTTCAGGTTCGAGAAGTAGTCGCTCGTCGAGTCCTGGCCGAACATGCCGGCAAGCGTGGGCTTGCTCGGATAGGCGGCCGGATACGGGTTCTCGTTGCCGCCGACGAGCGGGTCGGTGTTCGAGTCGTACTGGCCGATGTCGCCGAGCGACGGGATCCCGCGGACGCCGAACGACACCTGGTCGGTGCGGCCGGTGCGGTCGTCGAGCACCGGCGTGTACTGCGCCTGGTCGGCGGGCAGGTAGGCGGGCCGGGTCTGGACGCCCGGATTGTCCGGGACCGAGCCCGTGTTCTTGAGCAGGTCCGGGTTCTCCAGCGGGATGCTGAAGTTGTACTTCTGGCCGAGGTCCTGAAGCGCCTGCGTGACCGCGTTGGCGGAGGAGGTCCGGAACGCCTGCACGGCCGGCAGGTTGTGCTGGAGCCGCTGGATCCCGACCGCGCCGTAGACGCTGTTCGGCGCGGGGGACACCGGCGTCGCGTTGATGTTGTTGAACCACGGGCCGATCCCGCCGTTGATCAGATCGTTTAGGTAGTGGTCGGTGCCCCACTTGGGCGCCGGGTAGTTGAGGCCGTCCTGGTCGTTGTTGAAGACGCCGATGATCTGGCCCTGCGGGCTGTCGGAGAGCAGGCCCGTCGCCGAGCCGTTCACCGTCGAGCCGGCCGGATGCGCCTTCGTCAGCGGTGCCGTCAGCGTGATCCCCGTGCCGAGGCTCGAGGTGTTGACGACCCTCGCGCCGACCGGGTGAGCGGCCGAGAGGGGCGTGCTCAGCGTGACGCCGCTGCCGAGGTCCTGGATCGAGGCGCCGCTCACGTGCGCACTTGCGAGCGGGTTGGCGAGCGTCACGCCCGTGCCGCCCGACCCGGCGGTGCCGACGGCGGTGATCGGATCGAACTCCTGCTGGGAGAAGCCGACGTCGATCGCGAGCCGCTCGCCCACGACCATGTTCGTCACGGAGGTGACCTTGACGTTCGTGTCGCCCGGGTTCGCGGCCGCAGCGAGGGTCGTCGCGGTGCGCGCCCCGGTGCCGACCGATGTGATCGTCGCCGACTCCGGCGAGCTGCTGGTGCCGAGGTCGATCGAGAGCGTGTTGCCGGCGGCGAGGCCGGTCACGCTCCCGACCTCGATCTTCGTCGCGCCCGCGGCAGACGGCCCGGTGAGGGTCGTGTTCGTCGTGGCGGTGCCGACCGAGGCGACGGTCGGGTTCTCGGTGTCGGCCTCGTCGAGGGCGATCGTCGTGCCGACGCCGAGGTTGGTGGTCGACGTGACCTTGATGTTCGTGTCACCCACGCTGGCCGGAGCGGTCACGATCGCCGCCGCCGTGCCGGCCGCGGAGTAGTCGCCCGAGCCGACCAGGCCGCCCTCCTCGTTGTCGTAGAGGGTCGCCTTCATCGTGCGGGCCGGATAGGTGCCGTTCACCTCGTGCCAGCGGAGGACCGACCCGAGCTCCTCCAGGTTCATGTTCTCGCCCATGTTGGCGTCGTAACCGGAGCCGTTGCCCCAGTTGCCGGAGTGCATGCCGCTCATCGGCGTGGCGCTCGAGCCCGGGTTGACAGCGTTCACGGGCGTCGAGTCGTTGTGGCTGGCGAGCATGACCTGCTGGCCGGCGCAGGTGGCGCCGGGGATCGTCAGCTCGGCATCGTTGAGCTGCCAGGTGCGGGTCGGGAACAGGTGGTCGCGCGCGCTGATCCACTTGCCGAGATCGCCGTTCGGCTGGGGCGTGTGCGTGGTGCCGACCCCCTTCCACCAGGAGTAGAACTCCTGCGCGCCGTTGTAGTTCGGGGGCAGGTTGTTGCTCGGATCCGTCTGGGTGCCGGTGCCGCACGTCGTCGCCGACGGCAGGCAGCCGTCGGAGCCGGCGACCTTGTAGATGAAGGCGTTCGACTCGTAGAAGTTGTGCGCGTAGATCCACGGCGTGTCGACGACAGGATGCGCCGGGTTCGAGACGGGTATCTGCGGTGCCGAGCTTGCGCTCGTCGCCGCGAGCAGCGCCGCCGGAACCGTTGCCGCGGCGACCAGGAGCAGCACGAGCCAGCGCGGCCGCAGTGCCTTGCGTCCGATGATCCTCAGCCGGCTCACGGGTGCCTCCTTCCGGTCATCCGTCGCACTCTTCGAGCGGGCTGCTTGCCGTGCGCTTTGAGCGCGGCCTTCGCGGCCGCGACCAGGTCGGCCCGCTCGCTCGCCGAGAACGTCCCGCAGGCGGGAGTCGCCGGCGCGGAGCCCGACGGGCTGTCCAC
>Ga0187776_10000284_pt1 | contig 24587 bp, 23 predicted proteins | sample 0216_BV02_MP12_2_FD_132426 | JGI IMG/M metagenome (GOLD analysis project Ga0187776, IMG submission 132426) | Tropical peat soil microbial communities from peatlands in Department of Meta, Colombia - 0216_BV02_MP12_20_MG | ecosystem: Environmental > Terrestrial > Soil > Wetlands > Peat | place...
ACGAGCACCGCGGCGCCGCCCGGGCCGTAGCCCTCGTAGCGGATCTCCTCGTAGGCGACGCCTTCCAGCTCGCCCGTACCGCGCTGTATGGCGCGTTGAATGTTGTCCCCGGGCATGTTGCTCTCGCGCGCCTTGTCGATCGCCAGGCGCAGCCGCGGGTTGCTCGCCGGATCGCCTCCGCCCAGGCGAGCCGACACCGTGATCTCCTTGATGAGCCGGGTGAAGACCTTGCCCCGCTTGGCGTCCTGGCGCCCCTTGCGGTGCTGGATGTTGGCCCACTTGCTGTGACCCGCCATGAGATAGTATGCGCGCCGAAAAAGAAGACGCGATTTTACCGCCATGACAAGCTCGCCGCGCTGCAGGCGGCCGGCGGCGCGCTGGTAATCTTCGGGGTTCTACTCGTATCGGCGAAGAGGAGCTCATAACCATGGATCTGGGAATCAGGGGCAAGACGGCGCTCGTTTGCGCGGCCTCCAAGGGGCTTGGCAAGGGCTGCGCGATGTCGCTCGCGCGCGAAGGTGTGAACGTCGTGATCACGGCGCGCGGCAAGGAAGCGCTCGAGGCGACCGCCGCGGAGATCCGCAAGGCGAGCGGCGTGAAGGTGACCGCGGTCGCGGGCGACATCACCACCCCCGAGGGGCGCGCGGCGGCCCTCGCCGCCTGCCCGCAGCCCGAGATCCTGGTGAACAACGCCGGCGGCCCTCCGCCGGGCGACTTCCGCAACTGGACGCGCGAGGACTGGGTGAAGGCGCTGGAAGCGAACATGCTCACGCCGATCGAGCTGATCAAGGCGGTGATCGACGGCATGATCGCGCGCAAGTTCGGCCGGATCGTGAACATCACCTCGGGCGCGGTAAAGATGCCGATTCCGGAGCTCGGCATGTCGAACGGCGCGCGCACCGGCTTGACGGGCTTCGTCGCCGGCCTGTCGCGCGCGGTGGCGCAGCACAACGTCACCATCAACAACCTGCTCCCGGGTCCTTTCGATACCGACCGCTTGCGCTCGAACATGGCATTCAACGCGAAAAAGCTGGGCAAGTCGGCCGATGAGCTCGCCCGGGCGCGCATGGACGCCAATCCCGCGCGGCGCTTTGGCACGGTGGAAGAGTTCGGCGAGGCTTGCGCCTTCCTGTGCAGCGCGCAAGCCGGCTACATCGTCGGCCAGAACCTGCTGCTCGACGGAGGGGCGTTCCCCGGTACTTTCTGACAGCAGTAGAATTCCAGGCCCACCGTACCGGAGGACCTATGAACGCTCCGTCCCGCGCGGGCCTGCCGGCCCTCGACCTCAAGGATCCGAAGCTTTTCCGCGAGCAGTGCTACATCGACGGCGCCTGGGTCGCCGCCGACTCGAAGAAGACCTTCCCGGTCGACAATCCCGCCACCGGCGAGACGATCGGCGTCGTGCCCGACGCGGGCGCAGCAGAAACCAGGCGCGCGATCGAGGCCGCCGACAAGGCCTGGCCGGCGTGGCGCGCCAAGACCGCCAAGGAGCGCGCGGCGATCCTGCGCAAGTGGTTCGACCTGATGATGGCCAACCAGGACGACCTGGGCCTCATCCTCACCACCGAGCAGGGCAAGCCGCTCGCGGAGGCGCAGGGTGAGATCGCCTACGGCGCATCGTTCGTCGAGTGGTTCGCCGAGGAGGCGAAGCGCGTCTACGGCGACGTCATCCCGCCGCACCAGGCCGACAAGCGCATCCTCGTGCTCAAGCAGCCGATCGGCGTGTCGGCGATGATCACGCCCTGGAATTTCCCCAACGCCATGATCACGCGCAAGGCGGCGCCCGCGCTCGCCGCGGGCTGCACGGTGGTCATCAAGCCCGCGGAGCAGACGCCGTTCTCGGCGCTCGCCATGGCCGAGCTCGCCGAGCGCGCCGGCTTCCCGAAGGGCGTTTTCAACGTGATCACCGGCGACGCGCCGACGATCGGCAAGGAGCTGTGCGCGAACCCCACCGTGCGCAAGCTCTCGTTCACCGGCTCGACCGAGGTCGGCCGCATCCTCATGCGCCAGTCGGCCGACACGATCAAGAAGCTCTCGCTCGAGCTCGGCGGCAACGCGCCGTTCATCGTCTTCGACGATGCCGATCTCGACGCCGCGGTCGAAGGCGCCATCGCGAGCAAGTACCGCAACGCCGGCCAGACCTGCGTGTGCGCGAACCGCATCTACGTGCAGGACAGGGTCTACGACGCCTTCGCCGGCAAGCTCGCCGAGAAGGTCAAGCAGTTCAAGGTCGGCGCCGGCACCGAGGCGGGCGTGGTGATCGGCCCGCTCATCGACCGGCAGGGCATGAAGAAGGTCGAGGAGCACGTCGCCGACGCGACCGCCAAGGGCGCAAAGGTCATCCTCGGTGGCAAGCCGCACAGCCGCGGCGGCCTGTTCTTCGAGCCGACGATCCTGACGGGCGTCACGCAGGCGATGCGCGTGTCGAACGAGGAGACCTTCGGGCCGGTGGCGCCACTGTACCGCTTCAGAACCGACGACGAGGCGATCGCCATGGCGAACGCCACCGAGTTCGGACTCGCCGGATACTTCTACAGCCGCGACATCGGCCGCATTTTCCGCGCCGCTGAGCAGATGGAGACCGGCATGGTGTGCGTCAACAGCGGCATTCTCTCGACCGAGATCGCGCCCTTCGGCGGCGTGAAGCAGTCCGGCCTCGGCCGCGAGGGTTCGAAGTACGGCATCGAGGAGTACCTCGAGATCAAGTACCTGCTGCTCGGCGGCATCTGAGGTTGAGCGGGGCCGCTTACGCCTGGTCGCCTGACGCGCGCACGGTCGAGCAGGCGAACGCGACCGCGCTGATGCGCCGGCTCGGCGTCGGGCGCTACGAGGAGCTGCTCGCGATCGCCGACGGCGAACCCGAGCGCTTCTACCGCGCGCTGCTCGCGGCGGTCGATTTCCGCTTCTACCGCCCTTACGAGCGCGCGCTGGACGAATCGCGCGGCATCGCCTGGCCGCGCTGGTGCGTCGGCGGCACGACCAACGTCGTGCTGAACGCGCTCGATCGCTGGCGCGGCACGCCGACCTGGGACAAGCCCGTGCTCGTGTGGGAAGGCGAGGATGGCGCGCGCAAGGCTCTCTCCTACGCGGAGCTCGACCGCGAGGTGTGCCGTTTCGCGGGCGGCCTGCGCGCGCTGGGTCTGGGGCGCGGCGACGTGATCGCGGTGTACATGCCGAACGTTCCGGAGGCGGTGGTCGCCATGCTCGCCGCCGCCAAGATCGGCGCCATCGTGATGCCGCTCTTCTCAGGCTTCGGCGCCGACGCCCTGGCCGCGCGGCTGCAGCTCGGGGGCGCGAAAGCCCTCGTCACCGTGGACGGCAGCCCGCGGCGCGGCAAGCTGGTCGACGCGAAATCCGTCGCCGACGAGGCCGCCGCCTCGAGCCCGCTGCTCGAGCACCTGATCGTGCTGCGCCGCGCCGGCAACGCGGTCGCCTGGAACGGCCGGCGGGACCGCTGGTGGCACGAGCTCGTCGCGGACCAGCCCGCTGCGGCGCCCACCGAGCAGATGGACGCCGACGCGCCCTTTCTGCTCATCTTCACCTCGGGCACGACGGGCAAGCCGAAGGGCGTGGTGCTGACCCACGTCGGCTTCCCGATGAAGGTGGTCGTCGATCTGTGGCTGACGATGGACTTCAAGCCCGAGGATCGCATGCTGTGGATGAGCGACATGGGCTGGGTGGTAGGCCCGATCATCGTCTACGGCGTGCCCGTGATGGGCGGCACGCTCGTGCTCGCCGAGGGCGCGCCGAATTTTCCGGACGCCGAGCGCATGTGGCGCCTCGTTGAGGCGCACCGCGTGAGCTACCTAGGCGTCGCGCCCACCACGATCCGCAGCTTCATGGCGCAGAAAAGCGAGCCGTGGAAGCGCTACGACCTGTCGCGGCTGCGCATCTGCGTGTCGAGCGGCGAGGCCTGGACGCCCGACGCCTGGCACTGGCTGTTCGACAAGGTCGGCGACGGCCGGGTGCCGCTGCTCAACTTCTCGGGCGGCACCGAGATGATCGGGATTGTCGGCTGCACCGTGCTGCGCCCGCTCAAGCCCTGCGGCTTCAACACGCCGATTCCCGGTACCGGCGCCGACGTGCTCGACGAGCAGGGCCGCAGCACCCCGCCGGGAACGGTTGGCGAGCTCGTCATGCGCCGCCCGCCGATCGGGCTCACGCAGGGCATCTGGCGCGACGCCGAGCGCTACATCCAGACCTACTGGAGCACCTGGCCCGGGGTCTGGCACCACGGCGACTTCGCCAGCCGCGACGCCGATGGGTACTGGTTCATCTGGGGACGCTCGGACGATACGCTCAAGATCGCCGGCAAGCGCACCGGGCCGGCGGAGGTCGAGGCGCTCCTCATGGCCACCGGCAAGCTCGCCGAGGCGGCGGCGATCGGCGTGCCCGATCCTGTCAAGGGCGCGGCGCTCGTGCTGGTGTGCTCGCTCAAGGAGGGGGTCGCGCCCACGCGCACGCTGGAGGAGGAGCTCGCGCGCGCGGTGACGCACGGCCTGGGCACGCCGTTCAGCCCTAAGGCGGTGCTGCTGGTCTCGGATCTGCCCAAGACGCGCAATCTGAAGATCATGCGCCGCGTGATCCGCGCCGCTTACCTCGGCGAGAATCCGGGCGACCTCTCCTCGCTGGTCAATCCGGAGTCGGTGGACGAGCTGCGCGCCCGGCGTCAGGCGCCGTAAGGCGCCGACTGCGCCGCGAGGCGCGCGCGCGCCGCGGCGTATTCGCGCGCGAGGCGCGCCACCACCTCCGCAGTCGGCGCGATGTCGTCGACGCAGCCCACGCCCTGCCCCGCGCCCCAGATGTCGCGCCAGGCCTTCTTCTCCATATTGCCGCCCGAGCCGAAGCTCATGCTCGCCTTGTCGGCCGCGGGGAGGTCGTCCGGGTCGAGCCCGGCGGCGGCCACGCTCTTCTTGAGGTAGTTGCCGAGCACGCCGGTGAACAGCGACGTGTACACGATGTCGCCCGCTGCCGAGTCGACGATCATCTGCTTGTACTCGGGCCTGGCGTTCGCTTCGCGCGTCGCGATGAAGCGCGTGCCGATGTACGCGAGGTCCGCCCCCGCGGCCTGCGCGGCGAGCACCGCGTCGCCCGTGGCGATCGCGCCGGCGAGCAGGATCGTGCCCGCGAAGAAGCGCCGCACCTCGTGCACCAGCGCGAACGGGCTAAGCGCCCCGGCGTGGCCGCCGCCTCCCGCGCACACCAGGATCAGCCCGTCGACGCCCGCCTGCATCGCGCGCCGCGCGTGCCGCACGCTGATCACGTCGTGGAACACCACCCCACCCCAGGAGTGTACGCGCGGCACGATCTCGTCGGGCGCGCGCAGCGAGCTGATGATGATCGGCACGCGAAACCGCTCGCACACATCCATGTCGTGCGCCAGGCGCTCGTTCGAGGCATGGATGATCTGGTTCACCGCGTACGGCGCCGCGCGGGGCGAGGCGGCGAGCTCGGCGCGGATGCGCTCGAGCCAGGCCTCCAGCTGCTCCTTGGGGCGCGCGTTCAGCGCCGGGAACGAGCCGACGACGCCCGCCTTGCACTGCTCGATCACGAGCTCGGGATTGGAGACGATGAACATCGGCGCGCCGACGACCGGCAGCCGGAGCCGTCCTTGCAGAACTTTGGGAATTGGCATGCGATCAAGTATGGCATGACTGGTAGAATGCGCCTCTTTCGCGCTCCATCCATGCCGCGCCCGATCCGCAACATCGCCATCATCGCGCACGTCGATCATGGCAAGACCACGCTGGTAGACAAGCTGCTGCACCAGGCGGGCGCGTTCGCCGCGCACGAGCGCATCGCCGAGCGCGTCATGGATTCCAACGACCTCGAGCGCGAGCGCGGCATAACGATCTTCGCCAAGAACTGTGCGATCGACTACGCGGGCGTGCACATCAACATCGTCGATACGCCCGGCCACGCGGACTTCGGCGGCGAGGTCGAGCGCGTGCTCGGCATGGTCGACGGCGTACTGCTGCTGGTCGACGCGGTCGAAGGACCGATGCCGCAAACGCGCTTCGTCACCCGCAAAGCGCTCGCGCTGGGCTTGAACCCGATCGTGGTGGTCAACAAGGTGGACCGCGACGGCGCGCGCGCCGAGTGGGTGGTGAACCACACCTTCGAGCTGTTCGACAAGCTGGGCGCGACCGAGGCGCAGCTCGACTTCCCGGTCGTGTACGCCTCTGCGCTGCAGGGCTGGGCGAGCCTCGAGCCGGGGGCGCGCGGCAAGGACATGCGCCCGCTGTTCGACACCATCCTCGCGAGGGTGCCGGCGCCGGCGGACGAGGGCGTCGACGGGCCGCTGCAACTGCAGATCTCGGCGCTCGACTACTCGAGCTACGTCGGCCGCATCGGCATCGGACGCATACTCCGCGGGCGTCTGCGGCCCGCGAGCGAGGTCGCGGTGCTGTTTCCCGGCCGAGCACCGATGCAGGCCAAGGTGGCGCAGGTGTTCGGCTTTCAGGGCCTTGAGCGCGTACCGCTCGACGAGGCGCTCGCCGGCGACATCGTGCAGTTCACCGGCATCGACGAGCTGGCGATCGGCTGCACGCTTTGCGACCCCGAGCATCCCGACGCCCTGCCCGCGCCCAAGGTCGACGAGCCGACAATCACCATGAACTTCCAGGTGAATTCGTCGCCTTTCGCCGGCGGCGAGGGCCGCTTCATCACCAGCCGCCAGATCCGCGAGCGCCTGACCCGCGAGCTGTACACGAACGTTGCGCTGCGCGTCGAGGACACGAGCGACGCGGACGTGTTCTTGGTGTCGGGGCGCGGCGAGCTGCATCTCACCGTCCTGATCGAGAACATGCGCCGCGAGGGCTACGAAGTCGCGGTCGGCCGGCCGCGCGTCATCACGCGCAGCGAGCACGGCGTGCTGCTCGAGCCCCACGAGATGCTCACGCTGGACGTCGAGGAGACGCACCAGGGGCCGGTGATGGAAGCGCTCGCGCTGCGCAAGGGCGAGATGCAGGACATGGTGCCCGACGGCCGCGGCCGGGTGCGCCTCGACTACCGCATTCCGGCGCGCGGCCTGATCGGGTTTCAGGGCGAGTTCATGAACCTGACGCGCGGCAACGGCATCATGAGCCACGTGTTCGACGATTACGCGGCCTGGCGCGGCGAAATGCCAGGGCGCAGGAACGGTGCCATGGTGTCGCAGGAGAACGGCGAGGCGGTGGCCTACGCCCTTTTCAACCTGCAGGAGCGCGGGCGCCTGTTTGTCAGCCCCGGCGACAAGGTCTACGAGGGCATGGTCGTCGGCATCCACAGCCGCGACAGCGACCTCGTGGTCAATCCCAGCAAGACCAAGAAGCTCACGAACGTGCGCGCTTCGGGCAAGGACGAGAACGTCCTGCTCACGCCGCCGGTGAAGCTGACGCTCGAATTCGCGGTGGAGTTCATCGAGGACGACGAGCTGGTCGAGGTCACGCCCAAATCCATCCGCATCCGCAAGCGCCACCTCACCGAAAACGAGCGGCGGCGCGCGGTGCGCGCCGCTGCGGGCGCCCAGCCGCTTATTGCGCCGGCATAGGGTCGCGCCTGCCGTGAGGGCCTTCGCCTTTGCCGCCGCGCTGCTCGCTTCGGCCGGGGCGTGCGCGCAGCCGTGCCTCCGGCCGGGCGAGTGGTTCTCGACCACCGGCGAGACGCCGCACGGAATTCCGGCCTCCGTGGTGCTTGCGGCGAGCGCGCAGCGCGAGGTCGTGCTGCTCGGCGAGCAGCACGACGTCGCGGACGATCACGTCTGGCAACTCGCGACGCTCGCCGCGCTGCACGGCGCGCGGCCGCAGATGGCGATCGGCTTCGAGCAGTTCCCGCGGCGCGTGCAGCCGGTACTCGATGCGTGGATCGCCGGCCGCCTCACAGAGAAGCAGTTCCTCGAGCAAAGCGAGTGGCGCGAGGTGTGGAGCTATCCGCCCGAGCTGTATCTGCCGCTGTTCCGCTTCGCGCGCATCAACGGCATCCCCATGATCGCGCTGAACGTCGACCGCGAGCTAATCGATGCGGTCGCGACGAAGGGCTGGGACGGTGTGCCCGATGCGCTCAAGGATGGCGTCTCGCGCCCGGCGCCCGCGAGCAAGGCCTACCTGGACATGCTGCGCCGGATCTACAAGGAGCATCCGCAGCGCGATGGCGCGGAGTTCGCGCACTTCGTCGACTCGCAGCTCACCTGGGATCGGGCCATGGCCGAGGCTCTGGCGCGCGGCAGGTCGGACGCGCGTCCGCTCGTCGTCGGAATCATCGGCAGCGGGCACCTGCGCTTCGGCTACGGGGTGCGCCACCAGCTGCGCGCGCTCGGCGTCGACAACGTTGCAACGCTGCTGCCGGTGGCCGCCGACAGCCGCTGCGAGCAGCTTGGCGCGGACATCGCCGACGCGGTGTTCGCGATCCCGCAGCCGCTGGCGAAGGACGCGCCGCCGCCTCCGCGCCTCGGCGTGCGGCTCGAGCTCTCGCAGGACGGAGTCGCGATCGTCGAGGTCACGCCGGGCAGCCTCGCCGCAGCGAGCGGACTGAAGAACGGCGACCGCATCGTCTCGCTCGCTGGCGCACCCGTGCGCGCCCTGCACACCGTGATCGACGCGGTGCGCGGCCAGCCCGCCGGCACATGGCTTCCGATACAGGTACGGCGCGGCGATGACACGCTCGACGTGATCGTCAAGTTCCCGCCGAAGGAATGAGAGCAGTCTGCCGCCTGTGCGCCTTCGTTGCCGGCGCGCTGCTCGCCGTCTCCGCGGCAGCAGCACCGAGCCTCGTGCTCGACGTGACGCTCGACCCGGGTGCCCGACGGCTGACAGCGCAAGCCGAACTGCCGGTTCCCGAGGACTTCCGCATCGCGCTTTACCGCTCGCTTTCGATCGCGCGCGTCACGCTCGGCAGCCGGCCCGTGCGTTTCGTCCAGGCGGGCGCCGCGGGCGATCTGCGCCTGTGGCGCATCGAGGCGACGCCCGGTGCTCGGCTGCGCATCGAGTACGGCGGCGTGCTGCCCGCGCTCGACCCGCAGCTGGATTTCCGCCGCGTCCTGCGGGAGCTGCCGCCGATGGCCTCGCCGGAAGGAAGCTTCCTCGGCGCGGGCGCGGGCTGGTACCCGCGTCCCGCACGGCCGTTCAGCTACCGCGTGCGGCTGTCGCTGCCCGCGGGGCAGCGCGGACTGGTTCCCGGCCGCCTGCTCAGGGAACAGGAGCCACGCGGCCCCGACGGCCGCTACGTTGCCGAGTTCGCCTTCGAGCACCCCGCAGGGGGCATCGACCTGATGGCCGGCCCTTACGTCGTGCGCGAGAAGCTCGTCGCGCGCGCGGCGGCCGAGCCGTTGCGGCTGCGCACCTATTTCTACCCCGAACTGGTGCCGCTCGCCGACGACTACCTTGCGGACAGCGCGCGCTACATCGCGCGCTACGAAGGAGAAATCGGCGCGTATCCGTTCGCGGGCTTCTCGGTGGTCGCCGGCCCGCTGCCGACGGGCTTCGGCATGCCGACGCTGACCTACATCGGCGCGCAGGTGCTCAGGCTGCCGTTCATCCGCGCCACCTCGCTCGGCCACGAGGTGCTGCACGACTGGTGGGGCAACGGCGTGTACGTCGACTACGCGCACGGCAACTGGTCCGAGGGCCTCACCACCTTCATGGCCGACTACGCCTACAAAGAAGAGGTTTCGGCCGACGAAGCGCGCGCTGCGCGACTCGCGTGGCTGCGCGACTTCGCATCGCTCCCTGCGGGAGAGCCGCAATCGCTCGCCGAGTTCCGCTCGCGCGCGCACGGCGCGGCTGCCGCGATAGGCTACGGCAAGGCGGCGTTCGTATTCTTCATGCTGCGCGACCTGATCGGCGCGGACGCGTTCGCGCGCGGCATCCGGACGTTCTGGCGCGAGCAGCGCTTCCGCGTCGCATCCTGGGCGGACCTGCAACGCGCCTTCGAGCAGGCTTCGGGACGCCCGCTGGCCACTTTTTTCGCGCAATGGGTCCGCCGCGCCGGCGCACCCGACCTGCGCATCACATCGGCGCGCCTGCGCGAGCGCGTGCTCGAGGTCAGCTTCGCCCAGTCGGATCCGCCCTACGCGCTCCGCGTGCCGCTCGAGATCGTCGGCGAGAAGGGTTCGGAGACCCGGGTGGTCGAGTTGGACCGCGCGCAGCAGACTGTCACCCTGCCGGTCGACGGCAGTCCGATGGGGCTGCGCCTCGATCCGCAGGTGCGCCTGTGGCGCGTGCTCGATGCCGCGGATTTGCCGCCAATCCTGCGCCAGTGGATCCTGGCGAGCGCACCGCGCCTGGTGCTCGGTTCGGCTGCGCTGCGCAGCGATGCCTTGGCGCTTGCCGGGCAACTATTCGAGAACCGCGCCGAGGAGATCCCGCTCCCGGATGCAGGCCGCGGTACGCAGCCCGTGCTGCTGATCGGATTGCGGCCGGACGTCGATGCCGCGCTCGCGGCGCTCGGGCTTCCGCCCGAGCCCGCGCGCCTCGCCGGCCGCGGCACGGCGCAGATCTGGACCCTCCCCCGAGCCGCACCCCCCTTAGCGGTCGTCTCGGTGCGCGACGCCGAAGCGCTGCGTGCGCTCGCGCGCCCGCTGCCGCACTATGGCGCGCAGAGCTTCCTCGCGTTCGAAGGCGCGCGCGCGATCGAGCGCGGGGTCTGGCCCGCGAACGCGACGCTCGTGCCGGTGACGCGCTAGGCCGCGCCCGGCCGGCGCAGGCGCAGAAGGCGCATCGCAGAGGGGCTGAAGCCGACGCCGCGATACAGGTCCTGCGCGCGCTCGTTCCCCGCGTCGGTGAGAAGGCTGATGCGCAGCACCCCGTCGGCGCGCGCCTGCGCGATCACGTGCTCGAGCAGCATCCGGCCGATGCCGCGGCCGCGCCGCTCCGGGCGTACCACGAAGTCCTCAAGCCAGGCCGCCTTGCCACCCTCCGCGGTGCTCACGGTGTACAGGAGGCTGCACATGCCGAGTACGCGCCCGCCTTCGCGCACGACGTAGATGCGGCCGATCGAGACATCGTCGAGGATCCGGCCCAGCGCACGGCGCTGCTTTTCCGCGTCCGGCGCGAATTCCGCCTCCTGGGCGAACAGCAGGCCGAGCAGCTCGATCAGTTGATCGAGGTCTTCGTTGCGCGCGGTTTCCGGTGTGGCCATGGTCTTTGCGCGCAATATTACCGCCCGCGCCGAGAGGGGCCGCCGGCGGACATCAGGCGAGCCCGCACAAATCGCAGCAAATGAGCAGTACTTCGTATGCCGCGGCGGCGCCATTGAGTAGCGTGTCACCATGCATGCGACGGCGAACAGACACGATACGACGCTGCCTGGCGCGCTTGCGTCAATCTTATCGGGCTGTCTCGTCGGCCTCGCGGTCGCTGCCCTGTATTCCGGAATCGCGCCTGCCCCCTGGGGCCTCGGCGCCGCGCCAGGCGCTGCCAGCGCGTGCCGCGCCTGCGGCGTCGTCGAGCAGATCCGCAAGATCGACAACCCACGGCCGCGCGACGATGCGAGCACAGTAATCGGCAGCCGCGACGAGTCGATCGTGATGCTGCTCGTCGCGCTTGGCGGTGCGACGCTCCAGTCGCCGCCGGCCTCGCTCTATGAGGTGAGCGTCAGGATGGCCGACGGGTCCCTGCGCGCGATTCGAGGCTACCACCCGCCGCGCTGGCAGCCCGGCGATCTCGTCAAAGTGGTCAAGGGAGAACTCGAGGCGCGCACTACACGTTGAAGCGGAAGTGCATGACATCGCCGTCGCGCACGACGTATTCCTTCCCTTCGACGCGCAGCTTGCCGGCCTCCCGGGCACCCGCCTCGCCCTTGCAGGCGATATAGTCGGCGTAGGACACGACCTCGGCGCGGATGAAACCGCGCTCGAAATCGGTGTGTATGACGCCTGCCGCCTGCGGCGCGGTGGCGCCGACCGGCACGGTCCAAGCGCGTACCTCCTTCGGCCCGACGGTGAAGTAGGTGTGCAGGCCGAGGAGCTGATAGCCGGCGCGGATCACGCGGTTCAGGCCCGGCTCCTCCATCCCCATGTCGGCGAGGAACACCTTCTTGTCCTCGTCGCCCAGATCCGCGATTTGCGCCTCGAGCGCGGCGCAGATCGCCACCACCGGCGCACCCTCCACGCGCGCGCGCGCATCGACCGCCGCGAGCAGCGGATTTTCGACGAAGCCGTTCTCGTTGACGTTCGCCACGTACATGGTCGGCTTCATCGTCAGCAGGAACAGGGGCCTGATCACCGCCATCTCCTCCTTGCTGAGCTGCGCACTGCGCGCCGGTCGTCCCTCGTTCAGGGTCGCCTGCACTTTGTCCAGCGCCGCCACCAGACGCTGTGCCTCCTTGTCCCCGCCCGCCTTGGCCAGCTTGCCGCTGCGCGTCAGCTGCTTTTCCACCGACTGCAGGTCGGCGAGCGCGAGCTCGGTATCGATCGTGTCGATGTCGGAAATCGGGTCCACGCGCCCGGCGACGTGCACGACGTTCGGGTCCTCGAAGCAGCGCACCACGTGCGCGATGGCGTCGGTCTCGCGGATATTGGCGAGGAACTGATTGCCGAGCCCTTCGCCCTTGGAGGCGCCGGCGACCAGCCCGGCGATATCCACGAATTCGACGACCGCGGGGATGACCTTCTGCGGACGCGCGATCGCGGCCAGCGCGTCGAGCCGTGCGTCCGGCACCTCGACAATGCCGACGTTCGGCTCGATCGTGCAGAAAGGGTAGTTCTCGGCCGAGATACCGGCCTTGGTGAGAGCGTTGAACAGGGTCGACTTGCCGACGTTCGGCAGTCCAACGATGCCGCACTTCAGGCTCAAGTCTTCTCCTTCGTGTGGAGCTTCAGCATTGCGTCCTGCATGTTTCCCGCGAGGCACAGTGGCAGCACGTCGAGCGCCTTGCCGATGCTCGCATCGATCGCCTCGCGGTCCTCTGGGGTGGGCCTGCCGAGCACGTAGTCGGCAACGGCGCTGCGCTCGCCCGGATGTCCTATGCCGATGCGCAGGCGCCAGAACTCGGGCGAGCCGATGCGTGCCGCGATGTCCCTGAGTCCGTTGTGGCCGGCGACACCGCCGCCCTGCTTCAGCCTGGCGACCCCAGGCGCGAAGTCGAGCTCGTCGTGAGCCACCAGGATCTCGGACGCGGGGATCTTGAAGAACCCGGCGAGCAGGAAGACCGATTTTCCGCTCAGGTTCATGAACGTCTGCGGCACGACCAGCCAGGCGCCGCTTGCCTCGTGCCGGCCCACGAGTGCGCTGTATTTCGCCTCCTTGCGCAGCGCGATGCCCTCGCGCACCGCGAAGCGCTCGAGCAGCCAGAAGCCCGCGTTGTGCCGGGTGCGCTCGTATTCCCTGCCCGGATTGCCCAGGCCGACGATAAGACGGATGCCAGACATACCTGCCTACAAAGAAAAAGCGGCAAGGACCGGCCGGCCCCTGCCGCCCGCGCGAATTCGCGGCGCTACTTCTTCTCTTTCTTCTCCGCCTTCTCCGACTTCTCCGGCTTCTCGGGCTTCTCGGCGGTCGCGCCTTCTGCCGGGGCCTCGGGCGCCGCTTGCGCGGTGGTCGGCACTTCGCCGGCTGCCGGGGTGGCCTCCACCGCCGCGGCCTCCTCCTCCTCGGTCACCAGGGCGGGCATGATCACCGTCGCCACCACAGGATCTTCGCCTTTGTGCAGCACGGCCTCGACGCCTTTCGGCAACTTGAGCTCGCGCGCGTGGATCGAATTGCCGACCGCGAGATTGCCCAGGTCCACCTCGATGAACTCCGGCAGATCGTCCGGGAAGCAGGTGATGTCGAGCTCGTTCATGATGTGGTTTGCCACGCCACCCTGTTCCTTAACCCCCGGCGACTTGTCGGCGTTCACGAAGTGCAGCGGCACCTTCATGTGGATCTTCTTGTCCTTCGATACCCTCTGAAAGTCCACGTGCTGTACCTGGGGCCTGTACGGATGCATGTTGAAGCTGCGCAGCAGCACCTGCTCGGCCGCCCCGCCCTCGAGCTTGAGACTGAGGATCGACGCATGAAAAGCCTCGTTATGCAGCTTTTGCAGCAGGTCCCTGTGCTCGAGCTCGATGTTAACGGGCTGCTTGTCTCCGCCGTAGAGGATGCCCGGCACCCTGCCCGAGCGGCGCAGACGGCGGCTCGCACCCGTTCCTTGCGCCTCGCGCTTGCGCGCGCTGATTTCGATTTTCATCGCTTTGCTCCTTGGTTGAGCCGCCCGTTCCGCGACCAGACGCGAGCGACGTTGGAAATTCCTACTCTATGAACAGCGAACTCACCGATTCCTCGGTGAAGATCCTCAGGATGGTTTCCGCGAGCAGCGCGGCCACCGAAAGCTGGCGTATCTTGCCGCAGGCGCGCGCCTCCTCGCTCAAGGGAATGGTATCGGTCACCACCAGCTCGTCCATGTCCGAGCCCGCGATACGCTCAATCGCGCCGCCCGAGAGCACGGCATGCGTGCAGTACGCTACCACCTTCGTAGCGCCCTCCTGCTTGAGCACCTGCGCCGCCTTGCACAGGGTCCCGGCGGTGTCGACCATGTCGTCCATGATCACGCAGGTGCGCCCGGCCACTTCGCCGATGACGTTCATCACCTCGGACACGTTGGCCTTCGGCCGCCGCTTGTCGATGATCGCCAGGTCGGACTCGAGCCTCTTGGCGAGCGCGCGCGCGCGCACCACGCCGCCGACGTCTGGAGACACCACGATCAGGTTTTCATAGCGCTGCTTCCACACGTCGCCGAGCAGAACCGGCGCGGCATAGATATTGTCTACCGGGATGTCGAAGAAGCCCTGTATCTGGTCTGCATGCAGGTCCATGGTGAGCACGCGCGCCACGCCGACCGCGGTGAGCATGTTGGCCACGACCTTCGCGCTTATCGCCACGCGCGCCGAGCGCGGGCGCCGATCCTGGCGCGCATAGCCGAAGTACGGAATTGCAGCCGTGACGCGCGCGGCCGACGAGCGCTTGAGCGCATCGACCATGATCAGCAGCTCCATCAGATTGTCGTTGGTGGGCATGCACGTCGGCTGCAGCACGAACACGTCCTTGCCGCGCACGTTCTCCAGCAGCTCGATCATGACCTCGCCGTCGGAGAACTTGCCCACGATCGCGCGCCCGAGCGCGATGTTCAGGTGACGCGTCACGTCCTGCGCGAGGCGCGGGTTGGCGTTGCCCGTGAACACCATCAATCGCTCAAGCGGCGTGACTGCCATGGGAGGGCGGTTCAAGGTTATAGGCGAGAGAAGTGGCTGGGGAGCTAGGATTCGAACCTAGGAATGCCGGAATCAAAATCCGGTGCCTTAACCAGCTTGGCGACTCCCCAATAAAAACACGGTCAATCGGTCCAGTCGTGCAACGGATGGCGCTCCAGGGACCGCGTAACGAATCCCTGCATCGTGTCCGGCAACCGCGACTGGAGAGCGCGAGCCTCGTCTTCCTGCGCAAACTCGGCGAACACGCACGCCCCGGATCCTGTCATGCGGGCCACCGGACAGTTTTGCCTCAACCACGCCAGGTGCGCCGCGACTTCTGGGTAGCGGGCGGTCACGACGGCTTCCAAATCGTTTCTGCCCTGCCCAGCGAAAAAGGGCGGTATTTTGAGCGGTTTCGTATCGCGTGTCAACGCGGCGTCGGAGAAGATTTCCTTAGTAGAAACCGACACTTGAGGGACCAAAACGAGGTACCAGGCGGGCGCGAGCGGGAGCCGCTTGAGCCGCTCGCCGATGCCCTCGCCTAGCGCGCTTTCGCCGAATATGAACAGCGGCACGTCCGCCCCGAGCCGCACGGCGAGCAGTTGCAACTCGGCGCGCGAAAGCCGCAGATCCCACAGCCGGTTCAGCACGAGCAGTACCGTGGCGGCGTCGGACGACCCGCCGCCCAGTCCGCCGCCTATGGGAAGCACCTTCTCCAGCGCGATGTCGGCGCCGAGCCGCGGGTCGCGCGCATGGTCCTTCAACAGGCGCGCGGCACGCAGGCACAGATCGTCCTCCGCGCGGATGCGCGCATCGCCTCCCGCGTGTCTGATTTCGCCGTCCGCGCGGGTCGCAATGCCCACCCGGTCGGCGCGCTCGATCAGGCGAAAGACCGTCTGCAGCAGGTGGTAGCCGTCCTCGCGGCGGCCGAGGACGTGCAGGAACAGATTCAGCTTGCCCGGGGCTGGATACCAGTTCACGGCGTACGCGGGGGCGGCTGTCGCCATTCGCCGATCGCTAGGCGCAGCTCGAGCCCCGGGTAATTCAGGCGCAGGCGCGAAGGCAGTGTGCCGTCCTCGGCGTATGCCAGGTACTCGACGCGCCAGCCGTTCTGCCGCAGCACGCTCAAGCGCCCCTCGGCGTCGCGCGTCTCCTCGGCCGGCCCCGGTGCGCGGCGGCCGCGCACCCAGTCGGCCAGCCCGGCAAGCGGCAGGCGATATCCGAGCACGTCTTCGGTTAGCGTCTCGGCGTCGTGCGCCCGGTACTCGCGTCCGTCCGAAGCCGTCAGCGTGACGACGCCGTCGCTGCGCGCGATGCGCGCGACGCCCTGACCGAGCGGCGAGGTGATCAGCATCTCGTCATCGGCCGAGGCGTGACGCCACGCGATGTTGCCGCTCGAGGCGTCGTTTCCATAGCGCACGGCGATGCGCCCCGAAAGCTCGAATTCGACCGGGCCGCGCCCCGCGCGCGGCGTTAGCTCGGCGCAAGCCGCCAGGGCAAGCAGCGCGGCGGCGCCGAGAACGCGAATGGCAGATCTCACCGCCCGGTCTCTAGCGATCGAAGCGCTCGACGGTCTTCTTCAGCGTTTCGTTGTCGGGTTGGATCGCGAGCGCCTCTTTCCAGATGCGGCGCGCTTCGTCGCGCTCGCCCTCCACCCACAGCACTTCGCCCAGGTGCGCGCCGATCTCGGCGTCCGGCCGCCCCGTATAGGCGCGCCGCAGGTAGCTCGCGGCGCCTTTCAGATCGCCCTGGCGATACAGCACCCAGCCCATGCTGTCGATGATGAAGCTGTCCTCGGGCGCGAGCTGCAGCGCCTTCTCGATAAGCTTGCGCGCCTCCGGCAAGCGCACATTGCGATCGGCGAGAGAATAGCCGAGCGCATTGTAGGCCTGGGCGTAGTCCGGCTTGATCTTTATGACCTTGCGCAGGTTTGCTTCGAGGATGTCGAAGCGATCGAGCTTGTCTGCGGTGAGCGCCATGTCGTAGAGCAGCTCGGGCTGGTCGGGTTGCGCTTCCAGCGCCTTGCCGAGCATCGTGAGCGCCTCGCCGGACATGTCGGCGTCGCGCAGGATCTGCGCCTCGGCGATGATCAGCTGTACCTTCGCCTCCTCGCCATTCACCTTGACGGAATGCAGGTAGGCGCGCGCCTCCTTCACCTTGCCCTGTTTCGCGATTGCCTGGGCGGCGCGTATCCGCGCCGGTAAGTATTGCTCCCCGCGGCCGACCTTCTCGTACCACTGCACGGCCTTCGTCCACTGGCGCTGCTCCTCGGCAATTTGCCCGAGAAGGTAGCGCACCCCGTCGGCGTCGCGGTATCCGAGCGTGAGCAGCCGCTGCATGCTCGATTCGGCGGTGGCGTAGTCGCGCAGCTGGAATGCGAGCAGGCCGACGGCATAGACGACGTCGCCGTTGTTCGGGTTGTCCGCGAGCAACCTCTCGAACTGCGCGCGCGCCTCGGCGTAGCGCTTGTCGGCAACGAGTAGGCGCGCATAGTTCAGCCGCACGTCGCTCTTGTCCGGATACTTGTCGAGGTACTCGGCGAGGCGGCGCGCCGCATCGTCGGGGGATTTCTTCTGCAGGATCTGGGCTTCGTACAGCGCTGCGATGTCCCAGTCGGGCTTCAACTGCGAGGCACGGCGTATTTCCGCAAGCGCCAGCGTGTCGTCGCCGGCGACGAGCGCCGCCTGCGAAACCGCGAAGTGCGCTTGCGGCAAATCCGGATAGGACGCGGCGAGTTTGCGCACAACCCGCAGGTTGGTCTGCTTGTCCGGATTCCCCGCGAGCAGCCTGTTGAGCTGCATGAATCCGTTTTCGGCACTTGTGCCTTTCGACGCGAGCAGCTTCTCGAGATACGGCTCGGCCTCGTCGATGCGCCGGCCGCTCACCAGCAGCGCAGTCACCATTTGCAGCGCGGCCGCCGAGTCAGGGTCCGTTTCATGCCAGATGCGGGCCGCATCGAGCGCAGTCTCGGGCAGGCGCGCGAACTCCGCCATCTCGACCGCACGCCTGGCGATGCGCGGATCGCGCGTGCGCTTGGCGAGATCGAGATAGGTCTTGGCCGCCAGCTCGGCATCGCCGCGCTGGGCCGCGATCTCGCCCAGCAGAAGCCCGTAGAGCACGTCCTCGCTCAGGGGCTCGCTCGGCAGGTTCACTTGGCGCTGCGCGGGCCTCCCCTGCGTTTCGTCCGCCGGCTGCGCGAGCGCGCAGCCTAGCGGCCCGAGCAATATCGCCAGGACGACTCGCCGTGCAACCGGGGGCCATGCGACCATCATCGTTCCTCTGGGCTCCGGAGCGGCGCGGACGCGCGCGCAGTGCGAACCGGATTCGACCTCATCTTAGGTATATTTGAAGCCCCGCACAAGCCGCGCCGCGGACAGGCAGCGCGGTTTTGCTTGGACCGATTTTTCGTCGCAGGTTCACGTGCCTGAATTGCCCGAGGTCGAAGTCACGCTGCGCGGCATTGCGCCGCAGCTCGCCGGTCGCAGAATATCCGGCGTCGTGGTGCGCGAGGCGCGGCTGCGCTGGCGGATACCGGATCTCGTCCCGGTCCTGCATTCGCGCGCGATACGCGCGCTGCGCCGACGCGGCAAGTACCTGCTGTTCGATCTCGGTGACGGCCACCTGATCGTACACCTCGGTATGTCGGGCAGCCTGCGACTGCTGCCGCGCGATGCGCCGCCCGGCAAGCACGACCATTTCGACCTGCTGCTGGATGACGTATTGCTCAGGCTGCACGATCCGCGCCGCTTCGGCGCGGTGCTGTGGACCGAGGGCGATGCGGAATCGCACCCCTTGCTGCGCGACCTCGGCATCGAGCCGCTGACGCGCGCGCTCAGCGGCGCGCACCTGCACGCCCTCACGCGCGGACGCCGTGCCGCGATCAAGCAGCTGCTCATGGACGGCCGACGCATCGTCGGCATCGGCAATATTTACGCCAACGAAAGCTTGTTTCGCGCGGCGATCCATCCCGGCACGCCCGCGCGCCGGCTGTCGCGCGAGCGCTGCGCGCGCCTTGCCACGGCAATCAAGGTGACGCTGCGCGCCGCGATACGGGCCGGCGGCTCGAGCCTGCGCGACTTCGTCGGCAGCGACGGCAAGCCGGGCTATTTCCAGCAGCGCTACTGGGTGTACGAGCGCGCCGGTCAGCCCTGCCGACGCTGTGGCACGCCGATCCGCCGCACGCTGCAGGGACAGCGTTCGAGCTTCTACTGCCCGCGCTGCCAGCGGCGCTAGCGCCCGCCGAGCGCCTTGACCTTCTCGGCGAGCTTGTCGCGCACCAGGGGGTGCACGAATTTCGACACGTCTCCGCCCAGCGTGGCGATTTCCCGCACCAGCGTGGCCGAGATGAACATGTGCTGTTCCGAGGGCGTGAGGAAGATCGTCTCGACGTCCGGGTAGAGGTTGCGGTTCATGCCGGCGAGCTGGAACTCGTACTCGAAATCGGACACCGCGCGCAGTCCCCGCAGGATCACGCGCGCCTTGTGCTCGCGGATGAAGTCGATGAGCAGTCCGCCGAAGCCCACCACTTCGACGTTCTTCACATCAGCGAGCACGGCGCGCGCCATGTCGACCCGCTCATGGCGCGTGAAAAACGGGTGCTTGGCGCGACTGTCGGCAACGCCGATGATGATGCCGGAGAACAGCGTGCTCGCGCGGCGAATCAGGTCCTCGTGACCGCGTGTGAACGGGTCAAACGTCCCCGGATAGACGGCTCGTATCATCTGCGCTCCATCGTATCAGCTGGTAGCTCACGTGCCCGGCACGCTTGCGGCGCAGCTCCTCCCAAGGCGGTCGCAGCGCCAGCGGCTGCGCGGCCTCGAGGTACACGCGCGCGGCCGGGCGGAGACGAGACGCGAGCCCGGCCAATGTCGCCGGCAGCGCATTCTGCCTGAACGGAGGGTCGAGGAAAACCACGTCGAAGCACTCGCCGCCGCGTGCCAAATACTCGAAAGCGTCGCCCGGCACAATCTCCACCTGCTGCGCGCCCAGCGCAGTGCGGTTGGCGCGCAGTTGCGCGAGCGTCTCGCGCTCGCGCTCGACCATCACCACGCGGGCGGCACCGCGCGAAGCCGCCTCGAAGCCGAGCACGCCGCTGCCCGCGAACAGGTCTAAGCAGGCGAACCCGGTCAGATCCTGGCCGAGCCAGTTGAACAACGTCTCGCGTACGCGATCGGGCGTCGGCCGAAGCTCGGGGTTCGCCTGTACCTCGATCAGGCGGCTGCGCCAGGTGCCGCCGACGATGCGCACCCTGCCGCGCGGCTTGCGCTGCGGGCGGCGAGACGCAGCGGGCATGGCGACCTCGTTTGATAGAATCGGACGGCAATCTTAGCGGCTTTGCGCCGCCCGCAGCGTGTTCGGCCTCGCGAAAAAGCCCTCCAACGATCAGGCGTCCTGGCGTGCCCGCCTCAAGGCGGGACTCGCGCGCACGCGCGGCGCGCTCGGCGGCGGGCTGGCCGCGCTGCTCGGGCGGCGCAGGGTGGACGAGGCCCTGTTCGAAGAGCTGGAGACGGCGCTGCTCGGCGCCGATTGCGGCGTGGAGGCGACGCAGGCGCTGCTCGGGCGGCTGCGCGAGCGGGCGCGCGCGCAGCGCATCGAGGATGGCGCGCAGCTGAGCGCAGCGCTCAAGGAGGTCTTGCTCGAGCTGCTGGCGCCGCTTGAGCGCACGCTCGATGTGTCGCGCGCCAAGCCCTGCGTCATCATGATTGCGGGCGTAAACGGCTCGGGCAAGACCACGTCGATCGGCAAGCTGGCGAAATGGTTCCTGGGGCAGGGTAACAGCGTGCTGCTCGCCGCGGGCGACACGTATCGCGCAGCAGCGCGCGAGCAGCTGCAGGCCTGGGGAGAGAGAAACGGCGTCGCGGTGATCGCGCAGCAATCCGGCGATCCCGGCGCAGTGGTTTTCGACGCGGTAAGCGCGGCGCGCGCGCGGGGCATCGACGTGGTGATCGCGGACACGGCCGGGCGCCTGCCGACGCAGCTCCACCTCATGGAGGAGATCCGCAAGGTCAAGCGCGTTCTCGGCAAGGCACTCGAGGGCGCGCCGCACGAGGTGCTGCTGGTGCTGGACGCGAATACGGGGCAGAACGCGCTCGCGCAGGTGAAGGCCTTCGACGACGCGCTCGGCCTCACCGGACTCGTGCTGACCAAGCTCGACGGCACTGCGAAAGGCGGGGTCGTCGCGGCGATCGCGCGTCAGCGGCCGATTCCGCTGCTGTTCGTCGGCGTCGGCGAAGGCATCGACGATCTTCGGCCTTTCGTCGCCCACGACTTCGTCGAGGCGTTGATTGATTAGCTTTTCCGGCGTCTCCAAGCGCTATCCCGGCGGGCAGGAGGCCCTGACAGACGTCTCGTTCGCGGTGCAAAGCGGCGAGATGGCGTTCCTCACTGGCCCCTCGGGCGCAGGCAAGTCGACGCTGCTCAAGCTCATTCCCGCGATCGAGCGGCCGAGTTCCGGCTCGGTGGTGGTGAACGGACAGAACGTCGGCGCGCTCAAGCCCGCGGCGATTCCGTACCTGCGGCGGCATCTGGGGATCGTGTTCCAGGACCAGAAGCTCCTCTACGACCGCAACGTCTACGACAATGTCGTGCTGCCGCTCGCGTTCTCCGGTGTCGCGCCGCGCGAGGCGGCGCGGCGCGTGCGCGCCGCTCTCGACAAGGTCGGACTGCTCGGGCGCGAGAAGGCAAACCCGGTACAGCTCTCCGGCGGCGAGCAGCAGCGGGTGGCGATCGCGCGCGCGGTGGTAAACCGGCCCGCCGTGCTAGTGGCCGACGAGCCGACCGCCAATCTGGACCAGGAATCCGCGCTGCGTATCGTCGAAATCTTCGTCGCTTTTCATCAGGTGGGCGTTACGGTGCTGATCGCCACGCATGACCAGGCGCTCGCGGCGCGCTTTGGCCAGCGCATCCTGCGCCTCCTCGCCGGTCGCTTGGCGAGCGCCGGGGCCGGCGCATGAGAACCTGGCTGCGCCATCACCGGCAGGCCTTCACCGCAGCGCTCGGCAAGCTCGCTGCGCAGCGGGCGAGCAGCGCGGTGAGCGCCTTGGTGATCGGGGTAGCGCTCGCGCTGCCGGCGGCGGGCTACACGCTGCTCGAGAGCGTACGCACGCTCACGGGCCGGATGGCGCTCGATCCCCAGTTGACTGTATTCCTGCGCGGCAACGCGGCAGGCGGTGAGGTCGACGCGCTGGCGGCCCGCATCAAGTCGGATCCGCGCGTCGCGGCGTCGCGCTTCGTGCCGCGCGAGCAGGCGCTCAAGGAGCTGGCGAGTATCGAGGGTCTGACCGACGTGGTGGGCGCCTTGGAGAGCAATCCGCTTCCCGATGCTTTCGTGCTGCGCGCGCGCGATCCCGATGCACAGGCGATCGATGCACTCGCCGCCGACCTGCGCCGCGAGCCGTCGGTCGAGCACGTGCAGGCGGATACCGCCTGGGCCCGCCGGCTCGCCGCCGTAACGCGCCTTGCGCGCGTGGCGGTGCTGCTGCTCGCGGGACTGCTCGGCTTCGGACTGGTCGCCGTGACCTTCAATACCATCCGACTGCAGATCCTCACGCAGCGCGACGAGATCGAGGTGTCGAAGCTGATCGGGGCCACGGACGCTTTCATCCGGCGGCCGTTCTTCTACCTCGGCCTGTTGCAGGGGGCGGGCGGCGGACTGCTCGCCCTCGCGATCGTCTGGGCGGCCCTGGCCGTGCTCAACCCGCAGATTGCCGCGCTTGCGGCGAGCTACGGTGCAAATTTCCGCGTGGCTCTCCCTCCCCCGGGTAGCGCGCTCGCGGTTCTCGCGGTCGCCGCCGTCCTGGGCTGGCTGGGTGCGTGTTTGTCGGTGAGCAAATACTTACGTGAAATTCAGCCAAAGTAGACGGCCCTCAAAGCAAGCCGAGGGGAACTCGGGCCGCGCTTAGCACTCGAATAGCACGAGTGCTAAGATTGCCTTTGCAAGGAGGAACCTGCATGCAAGCGACTTTGCCGGTGGCCGTGCCCGTGCCGATGGCGGCGGGCAGCATCGAGAGCTACATCCAGACGGTGAACCGCTTTCCGATCCTCAGCGTAGAAGAGGAGCAGGCGCTCGCGCGCCGCTACCGCCAGCACGACGACCTCGAGGCTGCGCGTGGTCTGGTGCTGTCGCACCTGCGCCTGGTGGTCGCGGTTGCGCGCGGCTACCTCGGCTACGGCCTGCCGCACGCTGACCTGATCCAGGAGGGAAACGTCGGTTTGATGAAGGCTGTCAAGCGATTCGATCCCTCGCGCGGCGTGCGGCTGGTGTCGTTCGCCATCCACTGGATCAAGGCGGAGATCCACGAATACATCCTGCGCAACTGGCGGCTGGTGAAGGTTGCCACGACCAAGGCGCAGAGAAAGCTGTTCTTCAACCTGCGCTCAATGAGGCCCGGGCTCGCGCCGCTCACACGCGATGACGTAAAGCGCGTGGCTGCCGAATTGCACGTCAAGCCGGAAGAAGTGCTCGAGATGGAAACTCGCCTCGGCGGGCAGGAAATCGCCTTCGAGGCCGAGGACGACGAGGATGCGTACGCACCTGCGCAATTCCTCGCCGACCCGCAGGCGGAGCCCTCGCAACTGCTCGAGCATGATGAAAGCCAGCGGCTGCAGGCAGAAGGCCTGGCGCGCGCGCTCGCCGCGCTCGACCCGCGCAGCCGGCGCATCATCGAAACGCGCTGGTTGCGGGAGAAGCGCGGCGCCACGCTGCACGACTTGGCGCAGGAATACAAGGTCTCTGCCGAGCGCATCCGCCAGATCGAAGCAAAGGCGCTCGAGAAGATGCGCAAGGAGATGGAAAAGCTCGGCGCGGCGCTCGCGCTGCCGGCGCCGGCCTGAATTTCAGCTGGCCTCGCGCAGCAGGGTGCGGATGTCGGCGGCGAGCGCGTCGGCGCCGACGCGCTCGTAGCCCACGAACAGGCGCAGACGGCCCTTTGTGTCGAGCACGTAGCTCCCCGCGCTGTGGTCGACCGTGTACTCCCCGGGCGTTTCGCCTTTCTTCACCTCGTAGAACACCTTGAACTCCTTGGCAGCGCGGCGTGTCGCCTCGGCGTCGCCGTATAGCCCCAGGAAGCGCGGATCGAACGCGGGCACATAGCGCGACAGGACAGCGGGGGTGTCGCGCTCCGGGTCCACGGTGACGAACAGAACCTGCACGCGATCGGCTTCCGCGCGCAGCTTCTTCATCACTTGCGCCATTTCGGCGAGCGTCGTCGGGCAGACGTCCGGACAGTGCGTGTAGCCGAAGAACAGGACCACCACCTTGCCGCGGAAGTCCTGCAAGCTGCGCGCGCGGCCGTTCTGATCGGTGAGCGAGAGCTGCTTGCCGTAGTCGACGCCGGTGATGTCGGTGCTCTTGAACTTCGGTCCGCCCGCATCGCAAGCTGCGAGCAGCAGCGCGCCGAGCAAAGCGGCAAGGCTAGAGCGCCAGGTAATGATCAACGAGCAG
>Ga0187776_10000285_pt1 | contig 24586 bp, 21 predicted proteins | sample 0216_BV02_MP12_2_FD_132426 | JGI IMG/M metagenome (GOLD analysis project Ga0187776, IMG submission 132426) | Tropical peat soil microbial communities from peatlands in Department of Meta, Colombia - 0216_BV02_MP12_20_MG | ecosystem: Environmental > Terrestrial > Soil > Wetlands > Peat | place...
CGACAGGGCCTTGATTTGTCTGGCGCGCCCGGCAGGATTTGAACCCACGACCCCCTGGTTCGTAGTTGGCCAAGTGGAATACTCGGGTTGCCAAATCAAGGACCTGCAGCGCCCGCCCAGCTGCAATGTAGCCAAGAAGAGCTACAGCCGAGCCGAAATTGGCCCAGCGAAGCTACGAACTGGCTACGAGACGAACGGCGGCTTTCGACCCGAAGCAAGAGCTGAAAACCGCTTTCAGCGCGCCGGGGTCAGATAACGCCTGAAGAGGAACGAGAACTTATATTGGCCGTCACATGGATGGCCAGCGCATTTCGCCGGCTTGAAATGCGTTTGCATCAGGACGGCGCTGACGGCTTTCGCCATTGCGATATCCGGCGTCTTGTAGACTGCCACATCCAATGCCTCTCCGCCGGGATCAACATCGACGATGAGCTCCATAGGGCCATCTATGTTCGCTCTGGCCTCAAGGTGGACTACCTGGCGGACTACGGGTGCCAGCCCGTCGGCGGGATAAGGCGGCTCGTCCCCCGGCCCGAGGCCGGCGTAGTCCTCGAGCACAACCTTCCGCTCGGCGGGAGTGAGCTCTTCATAGCGCTTATTGAAGCGAGGCTCGCCGGCAGCAACACGTTCTCGGGCCCCCAGCCGTATTGCACTTGAAATGCGAGTCACTTCAAGAAGTGCTTAGCTTCACATCGCTCGGGCAGCGAACCGCAATAACGTGGCCCACGGATGTTCCGAATCCATCGAAGAACGACCATGTCGGCCAGTCGTTCCACTGACCTTTGGATCTTCCAGGAGTGGCAAGGAGACATGGGCACAAGAAAGGCCTTGCTGTCGCGGATCATGGAAACCGCGGCGCGCAAGCTGAAGTGCGACAAGGGCACGCTGTATCTGTTCGATGAGAAGTCCAGGCAGCTCTGGACTGCGGTCCTGCAGAACGATGCGATCGCCGAGATCCGGGTCGAGCCGCCCCAAGGGCTGGCGGGGTACTCCTTCTGGCACAGGCAGGTGGTTAACGTCGACGACGCATACACCAGCCCCTACTTCAGCAGCAAGACGGACGACCTGACCGGTTACAAGACGCGAGCGGTCCTATGCATGCCTGTCCTGGACAACACAGGCCATGCGATTGGCGTTGCGCAGATGATCAACAAGCTCGACGGAACGCCCTTCGATGCCGCCGACATCGAGGCGATGAACGCGGTCGTCCGCGAGATTGGCAAGCTCCTGGACAATTCGGAGACTTTGCCGGCACTCGGTCCGGGACTGGCGCTTGCCTGCATAGTTGCGCTTCTCGGGTGGGGCGCGCACCTGATCCTGCCGAAATCCCTGCAGGCCGCCATCAGCCCGGTCCTATTTATCATCTTGCTCGGCGTCGGCGTCAGCAATTTCCTGATCCTGCCGCTGCACTACCTTCCGGGGATCCGATTCGCGATGCGCCAGCTGCTCCGGTTCGCGATAGTCCTGCTGGGCTCCCGAATCGCTCTCGCCGAAGTGGCGAACATCGGCGGCCACGCCCTGCTCGTCGTCCTGACGCTGATGCTGCTCGCGGGCACGGTGGCCCTGTCGATCGGCAAGCTGCTGAGGATCTCCCAGAAGCTGTCGCTGATGATCGCGGTCGGAACGGCCGTGTGCGGCGGGACCGCCATCGCGGCGATCGCACCTGTCATCAAGGCCCGCGACGAAGAATTCTCCTTCGCCGTGTCGGTGAACATGGTGATGGGGATGCTTGCGGTCCTGTGCTTCCCCCTGATAGGTCGCGCCTTCGGTTGGGACGACCGGTTCTTCGGCATGTGGGCCGGGACGGCGGTTAATGACACGGCGCAGGTCCTCGCCACCGGATATGCCTACAGTCCCACGGCCGGACAGACGGCAACGGTCATCAAGCTGGTGCGCAACTCCTTGATGGCTTTCGTCGTCGTGGGGGCCGGCCTGTACTACGCGGCCCTCGAGGGCGAGTCCACCTCGGACGCGAAGGGCGCCTCCTTCGTGAAGCGCCTCAAGGAGTCGGTTCCCAGTTTCGTGCTCGGCTTCCTGTTCCTCGCGATGCTCAATTCACTCGGCTTCTTCTCGTGGCTTGCCACCGCGACGCGAGTTGACGTGCCTTCGGCTCTTGCGCTCCTAACGAACGATGTGGTGCTGGTGGCAATGGCGGGCATCGGCCTGGGCACATCGCTTGCTCACGTTCGCGAGGTTGGCGCACGCCCATTCCTGGTGGCGCTCAGCACATTCCTCGCCATCGCGGTCGCGAGCGTGGTCTTGATTCGACTGATTAGCTGACGAAGGGCCGACGCGGATCCAACGGAAACAAACGACCCAAAGCGGACATTATCAGCCGGCGCCTTATGCGGCCTTGACCTCGGCCAGATCGCCGTGGCCGTGACCCCGCCATCCATCAGGAAGTCACTCCCCGTGATGAACGTTCCGTCCGGCCCCATCAGCAGCGCGGCGACGCCTCCGACCTCGTCGGGCGTTCCAGCCCGCCGGGCCACGGACTGTTCGATCATTCGCCGATATCCCCCACCACGCGGGCCGCGAAGCTCGTCGTTAGCTAGAGGCGTGATGACGTGGGGCACCGTCGGTGCGGATCACCACGCACTACTCGTCGGCGGAGTTGGGGAACTTGATAGCCGCCGCGAACCGGGTGTGTGAGGACGAGTCCCGCAAAAGTCCCGCACTTGTGCTGCTCAAAAAAGAAGCGGCTAGCGCGAGCGTAACCGCTTGAGTTTGAGGGTATTTGGCGCGCCCGGCAGGATTTGAACCCACGACCCCCTGGTTCGTAGCCAGGTACTCTATCCAACTGAGCTACGGGCGCGAAGAACCGGAATTATAACGGCTTTTCGCTCGAATCGCGACCCGCCGGACGGGCGCGGCCGGGGCCGCCCGGCCCCTACCATCCCCCGAACCGCTCCCATGCGTCCGCCACGCGCCCCTCGCGCAGCACGTGATACTCGCCGTGTTGCGCAGCCGTGGCGCATGCGTGGTTCGGAAGAATGCGAAGCCGCGAGCCGATCGGGAAGCGCGCGAAATCGATCGCGCCGCCGCCGCGCCGCGCGACGATGCCGTGCTCCTGGTTCGCATCGACGACGACGAGATCGTCCACGGGCGCGCCGGCGAGGTCGCACACGAGCCCGTAGCCCTGGTCCACCTTCTGCCGCGCCGTGCCGCGATCGCGCGAGAGCGCCATCCAGCCGGCGTCCGTGATGAGCCAGTTCCTCTCGCGCTGGTGCCCGATCACGGAACCCAGCACCGACACCGCGATTTCGTCCACCGCGCACACGCCCAATCCCGCCATCACGAGGTCGAAGAACATGTACACGCCCACGCGCACCTCGGTGACGCCGGCGAACGAAGCGGCGAAGCGCGCGGTCGGCGTCGAGCCCACGCTCACCACGGGACACGCGTGGCCGCGAGCGCGCAGCGCCTCGGCGCTTTCGACCACCGCGGCGCGCTCGCGCGCGGCCATCGCCGCGATCCCCTCCGTCGTCTCGCAGTTGTACGACTCGCCCGCATGGGTCATCACGCCGGCGAGGTCGTCGCCCAACGCCGCCGCCACCTCGAAGAGGCGCGCATCACCGGGACGGATGCCCGCGCGATGGCCGTCGCTGTCGATCTCGATCAGCGCCGGAATGCGCACGCCCTCCCGCGCGGCGGCGAGCTTCAACCCTCGAGCCGCCTCGGCGCTGTCCACGATCGTCGCCACGCGCGCGCCCCGTCGTGCAAGCGCTGCGAGGCGAGGCACTTTCTGCGGCACGACGCCCACCGCGTAGAGGATGTCGTCGAAGCCGTGGTCGAAGAACTGCTCGGCCTCGCGGATCGTCGAGACCGTGATCGGGCCGGTGGGCGCATCCAGCGCGCGGCGCGCCACTTCCACGCTCTTCGCGGTCTTCACGTGGGGACGCAGCGCGACGCCGTGATGAGCGAGCCGCTCGCGCATGGCGCGGCAGTTGCGCTCGAGCTTCGCGGCGTCGAGCAGCAGCGCGGGCGTGTCGAGGGAATCGAGTCCGATCGCCATGATCCGGAGACTATAGACGACTCGCGATGGATCTTCGAAATCCCTCGCGGAAGCGCGCCTCCCCGCCCTGGGCCGGGTGGCGCAGGTATCCCGCGCAACGGAACTCCGGCCACCGTGCGAGCGCTTCCTCTGCGACCTTCCCCACGGCGTAGATCTCGAGCTCGCGCGGGAAGCACCGCAGCAGGGCCGCGAGCGCCGGCCTCCCGTCGGCCACTTCGGAAAGCCGCGGCCTGCGGTTGCTCGTGGGACCGCTGGGGCCGGAAGCCTTTCCGCCGCGCGCGGGCGGAGCGCGGTACGGATGCCACGGAAACGCGTTCCAGAGCACGACGTCGAAGGCCGCGTGCGAGCGCTCGAGCTCGCCCCAGATCACGGCGGCGCTTCGCTCGCGCTGCGGCTTCGTCGCGGCGTCGCGACTCGTGAGCCCGAGCGGCCGGTGCGCGACGAGCGCGGGCATGCGCACGAGCTCCGTCTCCGAGCAGAACGCGATGCCCGTGAAGCGGCAGCCGCGGTGGCTCGGCGCCTCGCCGACGAGCACGAAGCGCGCGCTCCTCGCACGGGCCTCGAGGTAGGCGCGCAGGTTCCCGCGGCGGATCGCCGGCGTCCCGCGGCGCGGCGAGCGGTCGCGTTCGTCGAAATCGCGCCACGGATTGAACACACACGCGCGCTCCGACGGGCCGGCCGCGAGCAGCTCGAGGAAGGCGTCGACGGGCTTCATGGGCGCGTATGATGGCATGCGCGATGAAGGACCAGCGCTCCCCGACGCCCCCGGACGACGAGCTCGACGCGGCCCGCGCGCGCATCGCCGCGCTCGAAGGCGAGGCCACGCGCCACCGCGTCGCGACCGCCGGCGGGAAGTCGATGGCCTGGCGCCGCTTCGGCAAGGGGCCGCCGCTCGTGCTGATCCACGGCGGCCACGGGAGCTGGCTGCACTGGGTGCACAACATCGAGCCGCTCGCGCAGCGCCACACGCTGTGGGTGCCGGACCTGCCCGGCTACGGCGATTCGGACCTCGTGGAATCCGGCGATGTCGAGCCGATCGTGGAATCGGTGGTGCATTCCCTCGACGCGCTGGAGGGCCGCGGCTCCATCGTGGACCTCTGCGGCTTCTCGTTCGGGGGACTGGTCGCCTCGCGCGTGGCCTCCGACCGCGGCGGCGTGCGGCGCCTCGCGGTGATCGGCACCGCGGGCCACGGCCTCAAGTCGCGCTACAGGCTCGAGATGCGCAACTGGCGGCTCGCGAAGGAGCCCGAGGCGCTGTGGGCGGCGCTGCAGCATAACCTTGCCGCCCTCATGCTCCACGATCCGGCGGCGATCGACGCGCTCGCGCTCGAGGTGCACCGCGCCAGCTGCGCGTCCACGCGCTTCCGCAGCAAGACGATCGCGCGCGAGGCGCTGCTGCGGCCGATCCTCGACGGGATCGACATCCCCGTGCTGCTGATCTGGGGCGAGCACGACGTCACCACGCATCCGGAGACCGCCGCGCGCTCCATCGCCGAGGGCCACCCCGAGCGCGCGTGGCGCATCGTCCCGGACGCCGGCCACTGGGCGCAGTACGAGGCCGCCGGCGAGGTGAACGACCTCCTCATCGACTGGTTCGAAGATCGGGAACGGTCCCCGATCACCGGTCGATGAAGATGGGAGACGTCCTCCGGCGTTGCCGCCACGTCATGAATGCGATGCCGGCCGACATCGCGGCCGCGATGACGAGCGACGAATCGATCCGCCCCAGGGCGAGCCCGCCCTCGGAATGCGCCTTGGTGAGGGTGTCGCCGAGCGTGGCGCCGAGCGGGCGCGTTAGGACGTAGGCGGCCCAGAAGAGCGCCGCGGCGGGGATCGCCTCCGTCCAGAAGTACGCGCCGGCGATGAGGGCGAGCAGCGCGGAGAAGACGAGCGCGCCGCGCTCGAACCCCAAGCCGGCGCTGGTCGCCATGAAATCGCCGAGCGCCGTGCCGAGGGTGTTCGAGACGAGGATCGTCAGCCAGTAGAAGATCTCCTCGCGCCGCGTCTCGATGTTCTCGAAGCGGACCTTCCCGGCGGCCCGGTGCCACGCGAACAGCACGGCGAGCACTCCGCAGAAGAGCAGGATCGACGATTTCACATAGCCCAGCCCGAGCGTGCGGTCCAGGTAGTCGGACGTCGTCGTCCCCACCGTGGTGGTCGCGACCACGACGGCCCAGTAGGCGAACGGGTGGTAGCGCTTCGAGGCGACCTGCGCCGCGAGCGTCACCGCGAAGAACCCGAGGAAGACGAGAGTGGCGACGGCGTAGCCCAGCTTCAGCGTCATGGACAGGGCGTCGCCGCCCGTCTCGCCCACGGTGGTCGCGAGGATCTTGATCACCCAGAACATGAGGACCACCTGCGGCACCTTGCTCGCGGACACGGCCCGCACGAACTCGCCGCGACGGGAATGTTCTCCGGCCATGCGCCTTCTCCCGAGGATCGCTCCCCGAGACGCTACGGCCACAGGCTTAACCAGGGCTTAAGGCCCGAGCCGGATCAGCGCGCGAGGCGGTAGCAGGCGAGCTCGTCCTCGTCGAGCTGGGATACGAGCTGGGTTTCCCACGCGAGGTAGCGGCGGGCGGCGTCCTTGTTGCCCTCGTGGCGCTCGTGGACGAAGAAGAGGAAGTCGACACACTCCGCGTCGGGTGGCTCGTCCGGCGTCGCCTCGACCGGACGTCCTTCCGAGCGCCACGCGGCGAATCCACCCTCGAGCGCCGCGACCGACGCGAACCCCGCGAGTGCGAGGTCGCGTGCGGCGATCGCGGCAACCCCCGGATCGTCCGCCACGAGCACCACGGGCTTCGCGGGCGGCAGCGCGAGGCGATCGAGCCGCGGCCGGATCGACCACGAGCTTCCCGGAATGTGGGATGCGCGGTAGGCCATGCTCGAGCGCAGGTCCACGACCGAAGCTTCGCCAGCCGCGATCGCGCGCGCGAGCTCCGCCGCGGGCATCGCGGGCACTTCGGGCAGCGGCACGGGAACGATCGGCGGAACGCGCACGCCCGATGAGACGCCTCGCGCGACCACGCAGGCATCGTGCCCCATCTGCACGAGCCAGCTCGCGACCACCGGCGCGCGGATGCCCTCGCCGTCCACGAGCAGGATGCGCGCGCCGCGCACCGCGATCCACTGGTCCGTCGCCTGGAGGAGCTGACCGCCGGGCGTGCTCGCGGCGCCGGCGAGCGTGCCCGCCGCGAATTCATCGGGCGTGCGCACGTCGCACACGTAGGTCGTGCGCGTTGCGTCGTCGAGCAAGCGCTGCGCCTCCCCGTCCTCCACGAACCGCACGCCGTGGCGCGCGGCGAGCGTCTGGGCGCGCGAGCGCGGCACGGAAAGATCGCGCGACGGAGGAATCCCGGGATAGCGCCGCGCAGCGCCGTGGTCGAGCGGGAGATTGGCGAGGTTCCACCCCTGCGTGCCGTTCTCGAGCGCGAAGACCGGGTTCGGGATGCCGAGGCCGATGAGGGTCTGCGCGCCGACGATGCTGCGCGTTCGCCCCGCGCAGTTCACGACGATCCGCGTGCGCGGGTCGGGAGCGATCTCGGCGATGCGGTACGCGAGCTCGCCGTTGGGGCAGCACAGGGCGCCCGGTATGCTCATCTTGCGGAACTCCGCGAGCGGGCGGCCGTCGACGATCACGAAGTCCTCACCCGCTTCTCGCATCGCGGCGACTTCCGAGGGCGCGAGGCGCGGCGTGCCGTAGAAGTGCTCGACCAGCTCGCCGAAGGCCTTGCTCGGAACGTTGACTCCCGCATAGAGCTCGTGGCCCGCGGCGCCCCACGCCCGCGTGCCGCCTTCGAGCACGCTTAGGTTCGAATACCCGAGCTCTCCCAGGCGCGCGGCGGCGCGCTGCGCGACGCCGCACTCCCCGTCGTCGCACACCACGACGCGGGTCGCCTTCCGCGGCACGAGGCGCGCGATCTCCAGCTCCAGGCGGCTGAAGGGCAGCGGAACGGCGAGGAAGAGGTGCGATTCGCCGAACTGCCCGGCCTCGCGCACGTCGAGGAGCGCGATCTCGGCCCCGTCGCGGAGCCACCCTTTCAGCGTCCGCGCATCGACCGTCGCGATCACGCGCGCCCCCCGCGGCGGCCCCGTGATATAAAGAGCGCCCCCCACGCGCGCTCCGGAGATCCCATGGCGAGGAAGCTCATCAGCTCAGGCTCGACGTTCGAGGCGCAGATCGGATACTCGCGCGCGGTCGTGGACGGGGAATGGATCTTCGTGTCGGGCACCACCGGCTTCGACTACGCGAAGATGACCATCGCGGAGGGCGCCGCGGAGCAGGCGGACCAGGCCCTCAAGAACATCGACTCGGCGCTCGCCCAGGCCGGATCGAGCCTGAAGGACGTGGTCCGCGTCACCTACATCCTGCCGAATTCCGCCGACTTCGAGTCGTGCTGGCCGGTGCTGCGCACGCACTTCGGCGACGTGCGTCCCGCGGCGACCATGATCTCGGCGGGCCTGCTCGACCCGCGCATGAAGATCGAGATCGAGGTCACGGCGCGGCTTCGCGGCGCGTCGTCGCAACGTTCATACGCATGACCTCGCAGGTGCCCCGCTCGAGGTCGTAGGCGGTTCGCCGGTCGAGCGTCTCGAGGGCGCGCCCGTACATGTGGAGGTGCCGGATCACCTGGCCCGGCGGGATGAGCACCGAGTGAATGTCCTCGGGCATGAGCGCGATGCCGCGGCCCGGCTCCACCCTGATGGTGTCCGCCTGCTCGAGCCTCGCGGGCCCCGGGCAACCGCCGCCGTCGAGCCGGCGGTAGACGCGGTTCTCCTCGGCGCCCGCGACCGCCGCGATGCACGCCCAGGTCGTGTGGTTGTGGGGCACGATCCTCTTGCCCGGGCGCATCACATTGAGGTAGAGCGCGAACGTGCGGTCGGGCTCCTCGCTCACGAGATAGCGCCTCTGGAGGTCGCCTTCCGGGGGCGGGGGGAAGCTCTCGTCGCCCCAGAGCTCCTTCTGCGCCGCCAGCCTCTTCAGGACCTCGAGGATTCCGTCGAGCGCCCCGCGATTCACGCCGCGGTCGCGAATGATGCGCTTCACCTCTTCGACGGCTGTGGCGACTCGTTGCTGGCGTTCGTCGGCGTTCATCGGGCTGGCGGGTCCGGGCAGGTCGCGGAGGGTACCGCGACGAGCATCCTACATCGTTCGGGCGCTCAGCCAATGCCTGATCCGCGCGTACACTTCGGCGCGGCTGAGGAGGTCGAAATGCCCCATCCCGTATCCCACCCATCGGCGGGTCTCGGGTAGCCCGAGGTCGACGGACGGATCGCGGTGGCGGCCGAGGGCGCTGTCGAGCGGGACCAGTCCGTCGCCGCGGGCCTTCGCTCCGCGGGATGCCGGTCGCGCCTGGGTGCTCGCCGCTGCGGCGTAGCAACGGACCCCACGCGGCAACGGCAAGCGGCTTCGGGGGACGCGCCCGCCCGGCGTTGCCCTCCGTTGCCAGTCTTCGTCGCGAAGGTCCGCGTAGCGCAAGTCGTGGATTCCCGCGCTGCGGATGCGGGCGAGGCGCGCGAAAGGCTTGGTATACGGGCTGATCTCGACCACCAGATCGGCCCAGGCGCCCGCGCGTGCGAGCGGGACACCGAGATGGGGCGTGCCGAGGAAGACCAGGTCGTTCAGCCGCCCCGGCCACGCGTGACCGGCGAGCGTCGCATAGTGGCAGGCGCTGCGCGCCACGAGCCCCCCCATGCTGTGGCCCACGATCGCCAGCCGCTCGACCGGATGCGGCCATTCGCGCAGGAGCGTTTCCATCAGGTCCGCGAATTCGCGCCCGTTCGTGGAGATGTGCCGTCCGGTGTTGTAGTGGAGGTAGATCGGCGCATAGCCCAGGTCGCGAGAGAGAGATGCGCCGTGATCGTGGCCGGACCGATTCCATTCGAGGTCGTTCATGCACAGGCCGTGAGCCAGGACGAGGAGCTTCCGCTCCGGCTCGGGAAATGCGGCGGCCAACGCGTCCCTCGCGATCGCGAGCGGCACGCCGCCCGGGGCACGCAAGGCCATGGCGATGGCCAGCGGATTGGCCGACGCGGCGAGGTAGTCGCCGAGCACGCCGTTGAGCGCCGCGAGGACCGCCTCCCGTTCCTGCGAGGAGGGAGTGTCGGTGACCAGGGGCGCGAGCATGCCGAGCAGGGCGTCGACACCGCCGCCGACCAGCCGTGCAACGCCGCGAACGGACCCGTAGACCGTTCCCGTGATGCCGCTCGTCCGTCCTTCCGGGGATTCGCCGAAGATGGGAGATGTCGAGGCGATCGCGTGGTGCATGGCCTCGACGACGTCGGTCAATCCGACGGTCGCATCGCTCGCCAGTCGATGGAAGCCGCGCAGGTCCGATAGGCGGATGTGTCCGCCGCCGAGAGGCTTCGTCTCGATGCGCCTCGTCCGTGCCATGAACCGACTCTCCTTCGAACCCGGGAGACTCCATGCCGCGGGGAAACGCCGTCCAGGAGGCTTTCCTTCGCCGCGGGCTGTGCTAGAGTCTGCGCCAATCGGCGGCCTTCCGTGCGCCGGTCCCGCCCCCCTGATGACGATCCCCCGTCGATTCTGGGCCGCCTCGATCCTCGCACTGGCCGTCGCATTCGGCCAGTACGCGGGGGTCCTGCACGAGCTCGGTCACGCGATCGAGCACGTCCAGGACCCGGCCAAGCACCAGCTCCCGGGCAGCGACACCTGCGACCAGTGCTCCGCGTACGGGATGCTCTTCGGCGCCGCGCCCGCGTGGATCTCGGGCGTGCTGCTCGTCGCCGGGACCTTCCCGCTCTACGGGTTCGTCCTCCTCCCGGCCCCGTCGCGCACGGTCGTCACCGCGCGCAGCCGGGCGCCTCCCTCCGTTCTCTAGCGTCCGCTGAAACCCGCGGCAGCCGTCCCGCACGGCTCGCCGCGCCGTTCCATTTCGACACTGGAGAACAGCGATGTTCACGAGGAACACGTGCGTCGCGGCGCTCGCATGGTGCGCCGCCCATTGCGTCACGGCCTTCGGCCAGGCGGCCGCCACCCCCGCGCCCGCTCCCGCGCCGCAGCCGAGCACCACGGAAACCATCGAGGTGACGAGCCAGCGGCTCGACGCCGCCCGCAATTCCCTCTCGCCCGACACCGGCAGCAGCGTCTATCGCATCGACGCGAGTGACATCGCAGCGCTGCCCCTGGGCGCCTCGACCCCGCTCGACGAGGTCATCCTCCACGCTCCCGGCGTCGTGCAGGACTCCTTCGGCCAGCTGCACGTGCGCGGCGATCACGCCAACCTCCAGTACCGCATCAACGGGGTCGTGATTCCCGAGCCCATCGCGGGGTTCGGCCAGGCGTTCGACAGCCGTTTCGCCGACCGCATCAACGTCCTCACCGGCGCGCTGCCCGCGCAATACGGATACCGCACGGCGGGCATCATCGACATCCACACGCGCAGCGGCGCGACGGACCACGGCGGCCAGGTCGGCTATCTCGGCGGAAGCTACGCGCACCACGAGGCGACGGCCGACGTGCGCGACTCCCGCGACGGCTTCTCCTACTACCTCACCGGCTCGTACCTCGAGGACGACCTCGGGATCGAGAACCCGACGCCCGCGCGCGACGCGATCCACAACCACACGAAGCAGCAGAAGGGCTTCGCCTTCCTCTCCTATGTGATCGACCCGTCGAGCCGCGTGAGCGCGATCCTCGGCAGCTCGAACGGAAGGTTCGAGATCCCGAACGTGCCGGGCGTGGAGCCAGTCTACTCGCTCGCGGGGACGCCTCCCGTGCCCTCGGAGAACCTCGACGCGCGCCAGGACGAGAAGAACCAGTTCCAGGTCCTCTCGTACCAGAGGTCCTCGGGGGACAACCTCGACTACCAGCTCTCCTTCTTCCACCGCTACACGGACATCCACTACCAGCCCGATCCCGTGGGCGACCTGATCTACAACGGCGTGGCCGCGCAGATCCTGCGCAAGGACGAGACCGCGGGCTTCCAGGGCGACCTCGGCTGGCACCTCGGGGACGCGCACACGATCCGCGCCGGCGCCTACTACAGCCACGAGCGCTTCGGGGCGGACAACACCTCGACCGTGTTCTCCGCGGACGAGGAAGGCAACCAGACGAGCGACGTCCCGTTCCAGATCGTCGACAACAGCCGCATCGGAGGCTCCCTGCTCGGCCTCTATGTGCAGGACGAGTGGACGCCGACGAACCCGCTTACCGTGAACTACGGCATCCGCTACGACCACGTGGACACGGTCGTGAACGAGATGCAGTGGAGCCCCCGCGTGGGCCTCACCTACGACCTGTCGAAGGACACGCGGGTGCACGCGGGCTACGCGCGCTACTTCACCCCGCCGCCCACCGAGAAGATCGACACCACGAGCGTCGAGGCCTTCCTCGGGACCACCAATGCGCTGCCCTCGGACGCGAACACCTCGGTGCGGTCGGAGCGCTCGAACTACTACGACGCGGGCATCTCCCGCCAGGTGGGGTCCGACGTGGTGCTCGGGGCGGATGCCTACTACCGGGACGTGCGCCACCTCCAGGACGAGGGCCAGTTCGGCAACGCCCTCATCTTCTCGGCGTTCAACTACGACAGGGGTAAGGTCTACGGGCTCGAGCTCTCGGCGAGCTGGCGCCACGGATCTTTCTCGGCCTACGGCAACGTCGGCCTCTCGCGCGCGATGGGCAAGGGGATCGAATCGGGGCAGTTCAACTTCGACCCGGACGAGCTCGCCTACATCGCGAGCCACTGGGTGCACCTGGACCACGACCAGACGGTGGCCGCGTCCGCGGGGGTATCCTACCGGCTGGAAAGCGCGGTCCTCAGCGCCGACCTGCTCTACGGGAGCGGCCTGCGCCGGGGCTTCGCGAACACGGAGCACCTGCCGGGCTACACGCAGGTGAACCTCGGCCTCACCCATCCCGCCGACGCTCCCCTGGTCGGCCGGCTGGACCTGCGCGTCGCCGTGGTGAACCTGTTCGATCGCGTCTACGAGCTGCGCGACGGCTCGGGCATCGGCGTGGGGGCGCCGCAGTACGGCCCGCGCAGGGCGTTCTACGTGGGAGTGTCCAAGCCATTCTGACGACCGCCGTCGCGCTCTCGTGCGGGGCATTCCTCTCCACGCTCGGTGGAGGGCTCTTCGCGCTGCGATACCGGGGAGGGTTGCGCTACATCCTCGGATTCACGGCGGGCGTCCTCCTCGGCGTGGTGGGCTTCGACCTGCTTCCCGAGATCTTCGGCGTCGCGCAGGAGACGGGCGCCGACGCGCGCCATGCGATGGTCGCGCTCGTCGCCGGCTTCCTCGTCTTCCACGTCCTCGAGAAGTTCGTCCTCATCCACCACGGGCACGAGGAGGACTACGCCGAGCACCGCCATCCCCAGGTGGGCATGCTCTCGGCGCTCGCCCTGGTCGGCCACAGCTTCATGGACGGCCTGGGCATCGGGCTCGGGTTCCAGGTGTCGCCGTCGGTCGGCATCGCGGTGGCGATCGCCGTGATCGCGCACGACTTCTGCGACGGCCTCAATACCGTGAGCCTCATGCTGGTGAACCGCAACACGGGGCGCCGGTCGCTCGTCATGCTGCTGCTCGACGCCGTCGCGCCGGTGGCGGGCGCCGTGTCGGCCTCCTTCCTCGCGCTGCCGCGCTTCGCGCTCATGCTTTACCTGGGATTCTTCGCGGGCTTCCTGCTCTACATCGGCGCCTCGGACGTGCTCCCCGAGGCTCACTCGGGAGCGCGCTCGCGCCAGGCACTCGTTCTCATCGCCCTCACGCTCGCGGGGACCGCGTTCGCGTTCGTGACAGTGCGGCTCGCGGGGTGAGCGCGAGGCGAAACCTCCGCCTCGCTGTCGGAATCTTGCGTTTCGCTGTCGATCGCCAAACGCGAAGTCCGCGAGGCGCGCGCCCGGAACCTTCGCGCGGTTCCGCTGCCTCAGCCGCGAATGAAATCACAGCGGCCCGACGCCGGCGGCCCGACACCGCGGCATTGGAGCGTGGCGATGCTGGTCGTCGCCGCGCTCCTCACCGCCGGCTTGGGCCATCCCATCCAGGACGACAACGAGGGCCTGTACGCGCGCGTCGCGGCGGAGATGCTCGACGGCGGCTCGTGGATCGTGCCGCACCTCGACGGCGTTCCTTACCTCGAAAAGCCGCCGCTCCTGTACTGGCTCACCGCGCTCGCATTCCGCGTGCTCGGACATGGCGACGCAGTCGCGCGCCTGCCGGCCGTGCTCGGCGCGCTGCTCGTGCTGTCCGCGGTCGCGGTCTTCGCGTACCGCCGTCGGGAACCGCGCGCCGCGCTCTTCTCGCTCCTCATCGTCGCGAGCTTCCCGCTCTTCCTGGGACTCACCCGGCTCCTCATGTTCGACATGCTCCTCACCGGCTTCCTCGCTTGGGCGCTGGTCGCGCTGCACGAGTCGATCGAGGCCCGCGGGGGTGCCGCGTGGATGCGCGCGAGCTACGCATTCCTCGCCCTCGCGGTGCTCACGAAGGGACTGCTCGCGATCGTGGTCTTCGGGTTGGTGGCGCTGGTCGTGGTCGCGTTCGCCGGAGGCGAGCGGCCGCGCGTGCGCCGCGCGCTCCTCGATCCGTTCGGCCTCGCGATCTTCGCGCTCGTCGCCGTTCCGTGGCACTTGCTCGCGTGGCTGCGCGAGCCGAGCTTCGGCTGGTTCTACTTCGTGAACGAGCACGTCCTGCGATTCCTCGGGCTGCGCGAGCCGAAGGATTTCTACCAGGGGCCGTGGTGGTACTACCTGCCCCGCATCGCGGCGGCGAGCCTCCCCTGGGCCGTCCTTCTCGCGGTGCCGCGGATCACGCGCAGGCCCTTCGATGCCACGGAGCGGTTCCTGTGGGCGTGGGTCCTGGTGCCGCTCGTGTTCTTCTCGACCTCGATCGCCAAGGCGAACTACTACATGGTGATCGCGCTGCCGGCGCTCTCGCTGCTGCTGGGACGAAGGCTCGCCGACCTGCGCGCGAGCCGCTGGGGCGCGCTCGCGCCGCTCGCGTGGCTGTGCCTTGTCGCCGCGGGCGCCACGCTCGCCCCGCGGGTCCATGCGCCGTATCGCTGGCCCCCGGAGACGATCCCGATCGTGGCGAGCGGCCTCGCGCTCGCCGCGCTGTCGGCTGCGCTGTTCCTCGCGCGCCGCCCGGTCGGCGCCACGATCGCGTGCGCGGCGTTTTCGGTGCCGCTCGCCCTCTTCTTCTCCGGCGCGCTCGCGGCGAACGAGGACCAGGACTCCGCGCGGCGCATCGCCCGCCTCATCGAGCGCGAACGCTTCGGCGACGTTTTCGTGTATCGCGATTTCGAGAATCTCTCCTCGCTCGCCTTCTACCTCCGCCGTCCGATCGGAGTGATCGACAGCGCGAGCAACGACTTGCGTTTCGGCATCGCACTCGACCCCGATGCCCGCCGTTTCCCGAGCGAGGCGCAATTCCTGCGCGCGGACTACCGCGGCGAGGTCGCCGTCGTCGTCGCCCGGTCGCGCCTTCGCGAGCTCGAAGGGACGCCGCTCGCCCGCGGCCTGCATCCGCTCGCCCGCGTCGGACGCCTGGAGCTCTTTTCGTGGACGCCGCCGCAGAAACTGATCCATCTCGCCTCGGCCTCGCCGCAGGACGCGTGCGCGAGCTGCAAGCCGTCCGCAGGAGCGGGACATTCCTTGCACCGATCGCCTCCCGTCGCCCACGGGCACAAGAAGGCGCGGCACCGGAAATCCGCGGTCGGCCCGCATCGAGGCTCGCGGCCCGCAGCGAGCGGTGCACGTACCCCGGCGTAGGCCGTCAGCGCGCTCCGCCGCCGTTGTCGGCCTCGCCGATCCTCTTTCCCTTGTGGGGAAACAGGAGCCGCCGCAGGAACCCCTTGCTGTCCGACTCGGCGTCCCGCGCGGCGCGCTCGGCGGCGAGGCGATAGGGCATCGGGCCCGCCACGTCGAGCACCTCGAGACGCCGCACGTTCCCGTCGACCCGCACCTCGTACCTCTGCATGTCGCGCAGGAGGTACATCGCGAAGAGGTTGTCGTAGTCCTCGTAGCTCTCCTCGTCGTTGCGGAAGTCGAGCGAGATCACCGAGGGGAAGCGGTTCGGGAGGTCCCGGAACGCGATCTTCTTCTCCTCGTGGGGATCGACGTATCCCGAGTCGGGGTACTTCCGATAGAGGACCGCGTCGAGCCCATAGCCGCGCGCGTCGAACTCCTGGAGGAGCCTCATCGCCATCGCGGTCGGGGTGTTCGCCTTCAGCGCCTTCGCGACCGGCCGGTTGGGCAGGATCAACGGGGCCGTCACCTCGAGGTCCGCGTACCCGGCGCCGTACTTGAACGCCGAGCCGATGGTCTTCGCGCAGTTGAGGCGCATGTAGTCGTACTTCACCTCGCCCTTGTGGTACTCGGTGTCCCGGGCGCGCCGGCGATAGTCCTCGTTGATGCGGCCGAAGTACGCGGCGAGCGCCTCCCTCTCGCGCGCGGGCACGCCGTAAACGCGCACGCCGACCACGGAGCGCTTGTACGCCTCCCCGAAGTCCAGCCCGAACTGGGCCTTCGCGCCGAGCGAGGAGGACGTCCCGTACAGGTACTCCATCTTCGGGATCCGGACCATGAGGTCGGCGGTGTAGAAGTCGCGCTCGTGCAGGGGCGTGCGATCGGCGTAGAAGTTCGCCGAGTACACTAAGTCGTCGCCGCCCGGGGCCGCGCCGCGGAGCGCGACCGCCAGGTGCCCCGCCGAGCCGCCCTTCGACGTGCCGAAGCTGATGAGCAGCTCCATGTCGTACGGGTCCCTGTGCAGGAGCTCCGACACTTCCGCGACGTTGTCGGGCTCGGGCCCGCCGGGCATGGCGAACACGGCGACGCCCGCCCGCGCAGGGCTTGCCGCGAGGAGCGCCGCGACGAGGAACGGCGCGAAAGCGAACGGCGAACGGCTCACGTGCTGCGCGTCGCGCCGCCGTCGATGGCGATCACCTCGCCGGCGATGTAGCTGTTGCGCTCGGAGGCGAGGAACGCGATGAGGGGCGCGATCTCCTCGGGACGGGCGAAGCGGCCGATGGGAATGTCGTGCAGGTATTCCGCGCGCGCCGCCGCCACCGACACGTTCGCGAGCGCGGCCTTCGCCTTCACCATGTAGTCGAGGCGGCGCGTTTCCATCGGGCAGGGGCTCACGCCGTTCACGAGGATGCCGTCCTTCGCGTACGCGTCGGCGAGCGCCTTGGTGAAGTTGATGAGCCCCGCGTTGGCGACCCCCGCGGGCATCGCGTCCACCTCCGGCTGGCGCCCGCGATGGCCGATCACGTTGACGATCCGCCCCCAGCGCTGACGGCGCATATGCGGGATCACAGCCCGGCAGCAGCGCACGATGCCGTGGAGCTTGAGCGCGAGGCTCGCCTGCCAGTCCTCCTCCGTGAGCTCCAGGAAGTTCCCCAGCTTTGCGGAGCCGATGCTGTTCACGAGCACGTCGATGCGGCCGAACGTCCCGTGCACGAGGGCGACCATCGCGCGCACGTCCTCGGGCTTCGTGCAGTCGGCCTGGACCGGCTCGACCCGCACGGGCCCGGTCGAGCGGATCTCCTCGGCCGCCTTCGCGAGCGCCTCCGCGCCGCGCGCGGCGATCGCGACATGGCAACCCTCGGCGGCGAGCGCGAGGGCCGCGGCCCGGCCGATGCCGAGGCTGCCGCCGGTGACGAGCGCGAATTTTCCGTCGAGGCCGAGGTTCAAGGTCGTCCGAGCGTACCGGGGCAGCCCGCCGTGGGCAAGACCGTGCCCCGTTGATCCCCGTCAAGGGCCCCGGAGCCCCCGGGCGTATAAGGACCGGAGTGGCCCGCGGGGTCCTTGGCGACGGAGAAAGGGAGGCGGCGATGAGGTTCGGAAGAAAATTGCTGGCGGGGCTGGCGTGGACGCTGGGCGCGATGCTCGTGCCCCAGGCCGCCCTGGCGAAAGTCGAGATCACCTGGTGGCACGCGATGAGCGGCTCCAACGGGAAGCTCGTGGACCAGATCGTGAAGGACTTCAACGCGGCCCACCCCGACATCGAGCTGAAGGCGCTCTACACCGGGAGCTACGAGGAGACCCTCACCAAGTACATCACGGCGTACCGCTCGCACACGGCGCCGAACATCATGCAGTCCTACGAGGTCGGCACGCAGACGATGCTCTCGAGCGGCGCGGTCATTCCCGTGTACGAGATCCCGGGAATGCTGGGCGAGAAGTGGGACTGGGCCCAGTACGTGATCCCCATCACCAACTACTACGCGTCGGGCGGCAACCTCTGGTCGATGCCGTTCAACTCCTCGACCGCGATGCTCTACTACAACAAGGAGCTCTTCGCGAAGGCGGGGCTCGACCCGAACCGGCCGCCCCAGACCTGGGAGGAGCTCGAGGCCGACGGCAAGAAGCTGCTCGAGAGCGGTGCCGTGAAGCACGTGCTGTCCTTCGGCTGGCCCGACTGGATGTTCGAGCAGCAGTTCGCCGTCCACAACCAGCTCTTCGCCGACCACGACAACGGCCGCAGCGGGCTCGCCACGAAGGTGCTCTTCAACGACGCGCTGGGCGAGAAGGTCCTCGCCACGTGGACGCGCCTCGCCAAGGAGGACATCTTCATCTACGGCGGGCCGGAGTACTCGGCCAACTCGGCGTTCCAGAGCGGGCAGATCGCGATGCTGCTGCAGTCGACCTCCTCGCTCGCGGGGATCGAGAAGGGCTCGCCCTTCAAGGTCGGCACCGGATTCCTGCCGCGCTTCGAGGGCTATCCGCGGGGCAACTCGGTCATCGGGGGCGCGAGCCTCTGGGTGACCAAGGGGCAGAGCAAGGAGCAGCTGCGCGCGGTGTGGGAGTTCTTCAAGTACCTCGGGCGCCCCGAGGTCGCGGTGCAGTGGCACAAGGGAACGGGGTACTTCCCGAGCGTCAACTCCGCCGTGCAGGACCTCCTCGGCGAAGGCTGGTTCTCCCAGGACCAGAACTACCTCACCGCCTTCCTGGAGATCCTCACGGGCCGGCGCGACACGGCCGCGGCGACCGGGGTGCGCATGGGGCCGTTCGTGCAGGTGCGGGAGTTCGAGCGCACGGCGATCGAGAAATCGGTCTCGGGGCAGCTCTCGCCCAAGGCCGCCCTCGACGAGGCGGCGCACAAGGCCGACCAGCTGCTCGAGGACTTCGCGCGGCTGAACCGGTAAGCTAGAGGCTCGCGCCGGGGCGGGCGGACGCCTCCGCCCCGGCGCCTCTCCCGGCGAGGGCGCCCATGGCGAAGGTCATCGAGGAGGAGAAGTTCCCGGGACACCCGCTCCTGCCGTACGTGCTGATCCTGCCGTCGGTGGCGGTCATCGTCCTCTTCCTGGTGGTCCCGTTCCTGCAGAGCGTGCAGGAATCGTTCTTCGCCTCGACGGCCTTCGGCACGAACACCGTCTTCGTCGGGCTGCGCAACTACGAGCGCCTCTTCTCCTCGCCCGCCTTCCGCGCGAGCGCGTTCGCCACGCTGCTTTTCGCCGCCTTCGTGATGGGCGTGGGGCTCGCCGTCTCGCTCGCCGTCGCCCAGCTCCTCAACCAGAAGATCCGCGGCCAGGGCTTCTACCAGATCGCGCTCATCTGGACGTACGCCCTCTCGCCCAACGTGGCGGGCGCGATCTGGGCCCTCATGTTCGCGCCCGCGACGGGAATCGTGCCGTTCGTGGTCTCGTGGCTCACCGGCGGCCACCTGCTCAACTGGATGACCAACGGCTCGCTCGCCCTCCTCGTGGTCTCCGCCGCGGCCACCTGGAAGATGCTCGGCTACAACATCGTGTTCTTCCTCGCGGGGCTCCAGAACATCCCCGAGGAGCTCCTCGACGCGGCGCGGGTGGACGGGGCCGGGCCGTGGCGGACGTTCCGGGACATCACCTTCCCGATGCTCTCGCCGACGACCACGTTCCTCCTCTTCGTGAACATGATCTACGCCTTCTTCCAGGTCTTCGGCCTGATCGACATCATGACCCACGGCGGCCCGGGAGACGCGACCAACATCCTCATCTACAAGCTCTACCGTGACGCGTTCCTCTACCTCGACACGGGAGCGGCCTCCGCCGAGTCCTGCGTGATCTTCATCGTCATCTCGCTCGCGGCCCTGGTCCAGCTCACCTTCGCCACGCGCAGGGCCGTCTATGCGCGCTAGCCGGGGGCGCCCATGACGATGCGCGCCGCGCCCCGGGGCTGGAAGGCGGCCGCGACCCACGGCGTCCTCATCGCGCTGGTGGTGGTCCTCGCCTTCCCGGTGTTCTACGCGCTCGTCGTGAGCACCCTCACCTTCCAGCAGGCCTACGTGTACCCGCCGCGGCTGGTTCCCGGCACCGAGCTGTGGCCCAACGTGGTCGAGGCGTGGAACCGCGTGCACATGGGGCGCCTCTTCTGGGTGACCACGATCATCTCGGTGGCCACGGCGGTGGTGAAGATCGTCCTGTCGCTCATGGCGGCCTACGCCTACACCCACTTCCGGTTCCGCGGCCGGGCGCTGCTCTTCCCGATGACGATGGTCACGCAGATGCTGCCGCTGCCGGTGCGGATCCTGCCCACCTACGAGCTCATGGCGGACTTCCACTGGATCAACACCTACTCGGCGCTGATGTTTCCGTTCTTCGCGAGCACCACGGGGATCCTCCTCTTCCGGCAGTTCTTCCTCACCGTGCCGCGCGACCTGCCCGACGCGGCGCGCATCGACGGCGCGGGCCCGATCCGCTACTTCCTCGACGTCCTCGTCCCGATCTCGCGCACCAACATCGCGGCGCTCTTCGTGATCGAGTTCATCTACATGTGGAGCGAGTATCTCTGGCCGCTCATCGTGACCAACACCGAGGACATGCGCGTGGTGCAGATCGGGATCAAGATGCTGATCGCGACCGACCAGATCTCCCCGGCGTGGAACGTCATCATGGCCGGGACGATCGTCGCCATGCTGCCCCCGCTCGTGGTGCTGATGGCCTTCCGCAGGAGCTTCGCCGAAGGCATCGCGATGCAGGCGCAGCAATAGGCGCCCCGCCATGCCCCACGGCGCCGAACCGGTCGTCGTCCTCGCCGCCCTCCTCGCGCTCGCGCTCGCGTTCGACTTCCTGAACGGCTTCCACGACAGCGCGAACGTCGTCGCGACCCTCGTCGCCTCCCAGGCGATGAGCGTGCGGGCCGCGCTCCTGCTCGCGGCCGCGGCGAACTTCGCGGGGCCCTTCCTGCTCGGCGTGGCGGTGGCCGAGACCGTCGGCGCGGAAGTGGCCCGTCCCGAGGCGATCGACATCGCCGTGGTGCTCGCGGCCCTCGCCGCGGCGAGCGCGTGGGACGTCTTCACCTGGTACTTCGGCATTCCCGTGAGCTCCTCGCACGCGCTCTTGGGCGGGATCCTCGGCGCGGCGGGGGCGGCCGCGGGGCCTTCGGCCATCCAGCTCCACGGCGTGGTGAAGGTCGCCGTGGCGCTGCTAGTCTCGCCCTTCGTGGGCTTCGCCGCGGCGCTCGCGGTGATGTGGGCGACCCGCTGGGTGCTGCGCGAGGCGACGCCGCGCGCCGCGGTCGGCCTTTCGCGCCTGCAGGTCCTCACGGGTGCCGCGCTCGCCCTGAGCCACGGCGGCAACGACGCGCAGAAGACGATGGGCGTGATCTCGCTGGGGCTGCTCCTGCTCGGCTACACGCCGGTCTTCGTCGTTCCGTGGTGGGTGGTCGCGATGTGCGCGGCGGCGATCGGGCTGGGCACGGCGGCCGGCGGCTGGCGCATCATCCGCACGCTCGGCGTCGGCTTCTATCGCGTGCGCGCGATCCACGGGTTCACCGCGCAGGCCGCCTCGGCGGCGGTGATCTTCGGGGCCTCCCTCGCCGGGGGGCCGGTGAGCACGACGCAGGTGGTGAGCGCCGCGATCCTCGGGGCAGGCGCGGCGGAGCGCAAGTCGAAGGTCCGCTGGGCGGTGCTCGAGGAGGTCGCCGCGGCATGGCTGCTCACGCTCCCGGCGACGGCGCTCGTCGCGGCGCCCTTATACTGGCTGGCGGAAACGCTCATCGAGTGGGCGATCGGAACGGGGGCTCGATGATGGGGTGGTTCGACCAGGGACTCACCGAGAAGAACAGGTTCGTCCGGCAGCTCGTGCAGCAGGCCGAGAAGACCGTCGAGGGCGTGCGCTTCCTCGAGGCGAACGTCGAGGCGGTCGACGACCGCAAGGTCGCGGCGCTGCGCGGGCTCGCCGAGGAGGCGAGCGAGCTCAGGCGGATCCTCATCGACGACCTGCACAGGACCTTCATCACGCCCATCGACCGCGAGGACATCTTCAACCTGTCGCACTGCTACGAGGACATGGTCACCTACGCGCTCACGACGCTCGAGGAGATGGCGATCCTCAAGGTGGGCGCCGACGACCACATCCGCTACATGGTGCGCCTCGTGCGCGAGGAGGCCGAGGAGCTCCACGCGGCGATCATGCGCCTCGCCGAGAACCCGCGCGTGGCGGGGGACCACGCCCGGGAGGTGCGCGTGAAGGAGCGCAAGGTCGAGCGCGAGTACCGCACCGCGATCAAGGAGCTCTTCGCCGGGGCGACGGTGCCGGCGGCCCTGCCCGCGCTCTTCTACCGGCGCGAGGTCTACCGGCACATCTCCAACATGTCCGACCGCGCCGATTCCGCGGCGAACGTGCTGGGAATGGTGGTCATGAAGCTCGCCTGAGGGGCGCACCCGGCGCAGGCCCGGGAACTTTTCGCGTCCCGGCCCTTCCTTAATGGAAGGACGCACCGCACCATGGATGAAGCCAAGCCGAGCCCGCAGCAGCCCGACGCCGAGCCCCCGGGGCTGACCGGCGCCGAGGCCGCGCGGCGGTTGCGCGAGGTCGGCCCGAACGCGGTCCCCGAGGAGAAGCGCCGCCCGCTGCGGGCGCTCGCCGCCAAGTTCTGGGCGCCGGTCCCATGGATGCTCGAGGCGGCCGTGGTGCTCGAGGTCGCGCTCGGCAAGCGCGACGAGGCGATCGTCATCGCGGCGCTGCTCGTCCTCAACGCCGTGCTCTCCTTCGCGCAGGAAAGCCGCGCCGACCGGGCGCTCGCGCTGCTGCGCGGGCGGCTTTCGGCCCGCGCGCGCGTGCGCCGCGACGGCCGCTGGCAGGAGATCGACGCGCGCGACCTGGTCCCGGGCGACGTGATCCACCTGCGCCTCGGCGACATCGTTCCGGCCGACGTGCACATCGCCTCGGGCCTCACGCTGCTCGACCAGTCGGCGCTCACCGGCGAATCGCTGCCGGTGGAGGCCGGGAGCGGGGCGAGCGCCTACGCGGGCTCGACCGTGCGCCGGGGCGAAGCGTCCGGCGAGGTGACCGCGACCGGCGCGCGGACCTACTTCGGCCGCACCGCCGAGCTGGTGCGCGCGGCGAAGACCGTCACGCACCTGGAGAACCTCATCTTCACGATCGTGCGCTACCTCGTGGCGCTCGACGTCGTGCTCGTCGTCGCGCTGATCGCGTACGCCATCGTCACCGGGCTGCCGCTTTCCGACACGCTGCCCTTCGCGCTCGTGCTGCTCGTCGCCTCGGTTCCCGCGGCGCTCCCCGCGACCTTCACCCTGGCGCAGGCCTTCGGCGCGCAGGAGCTCGCGCACCGCGGCGTGCTCTTCACGCGCCTCGCGGCGATCGAGGAGGCCGCGGCGATGGACGTGCTCGCGAGCGACAAGACGGGCACCATCACCGAGAACCGCCTCACGCTCGCCGGGCTCCAGCCGCAGGCGCCCCGCGGCGAGGAGGAGCTGCTGCGCCTCGCCGCGGCTGCGAGCGACGAGGCGACGCAGGACCCGATCGACCTCGCGGTGATCGCCGCCGCGCGCGAGCGGGGCCTCGCGCCCCAGGCGGGCGCGCGGCTCGCCTTCGTGCCGTTCGACCCGTCCACCAAGCGCTCCGAGGCCGTCGTGCGCGAGGGCGACGCGACGCTGCACGTGGTGAAGGGCGCGCCGCTCGCCGTGGCGGCGCTCGCGCCGGGCGCTTCGGACCTCGGGGCCGCCACCGAGCGCCTCGCGGCGGGCGGTGCGCGCGTGATCGCAGTGGCCGCGGGCCGGGAAGGCGCGCTCGAGCTCGCGGGGCTGCTCGCGCTGCGCGACCCGCCGCGGCCGGATTCGCCGCAGCTCATCGCGAGCCTGCGCAACCTCGGGGTGCGGGTCGTCATGATCACGGGCGATGGCGTCGAGACCGCGCGCGCGGTGGCGGCGCAGGTCGGCATCGGCGACCGCGTCTGCCCGGCGCAGAAGCTGCGCGAGGCGGGCGCCGCGGCGGCGCTCGACTGCGACGTGTACGCCGGGGTCCTTCCCGAGGACAAGTACAACCTCGTGCGCGGGCTGCAGCGCGCGGGCCACGTGGTCGGCATGACCGGCGACGGCGTGAACGACGCCCCCGCGCTCAAGCAGGCCGAGGTCGGCATCGCGGTCTCCTCGGCCACCGACGTGGCGAAGGCCTCCGCGAGCATCGTGCTCACCGACCCCGGGCTCGGCGAGGTGGTCGCCGCCGTCGAGACGAGCCGGCGCATCTACCAGCGCATGCTCACCTATACGCTCAACAAGATCGTGAAGACCCTGGAGATCGCCGTGTTCCTGAGCGTCGGCGTGATGCTCACGGGCGTGTTCGTGGTGACGCCCCTGCTCATGGTGCTGCTGCTCTTCACCAACGACTTC
>Ga0187776_10000286_pt1 | contig 24581 bp, 22 predicted proteins | sample 0216_BV02_MP12_2_FD_132426 | JGI IMG/M metagenome (GOLD analysis project Ga0187776, IMG submission 132426) | Tropical peat soil microbial communities from peatlands in Department of Meta, Colombia - 0216_BV02_MP12_20_MG | ecosystem: Environmental > Terrestrial > Soil > Wetlands > Peat | place...
GCGATGGTCACCGAGTAGATCGGTGGAATGCCCGGGATCGCGAGCACGATCTTCTTGCCCTGCGCCGCGGCCGGAACGACGCCTGCCGCAGCGGCGAGCAAGACACCGGCGGCCAACGATACGATGGTTTTGCGGATCATGGAATCCTCCCTTCAGAATCTGTTCTTTTCTTTTTCAACGTTCGAGATGGAATTCGGCTTCGCGGGCTTCGCGCATCAATGTACCCCACACCCGCTCGCGCAGCTCGGCAAAACGCGGCTCGCGCAAGGTTTGCCGCGTGCGCGGCTGCGGAAGATCGATGGTGATGGTCTCATGGATGCTGGAAGGCCGTCCCTTCAGCACGATCACCCGATGTCCTAGCAATACCGCTTCCTCGATCGAGTGCGTAACGAAAATCATGGCGGTCGGCCGCTGACCCCAGATGTGCAGCAATTCGAATTGCAGAATCTCGCGGGTCTGTGCATCCACCGCGGCGAACGGCTCATCCATCAATAGCACGTTGGGCTCGACTGCGAGGGCGCGCGCAAGACCGCAGCGCTGCTGCATGCCGCCGGACATTTGATAGGGGAACGCGTCCCCAAAGCCGGTGAGACCGACCAGTTTTATGAAATCCGGTACCTTACGCTCGATTTCGGCCTTCGGCGCGCCGGCCATGCGTAGACCGTAGGCGACGTTCTCAAACACAGTTTTCCAGGGAAATAGGCCGAAATGCTGGAAGACCATAGCGACACCGGCGATCGGCTCGGTCACGCGTTCATTGCCAACCCAGATTTCGCCGGCTTCGTGCGGCAACAAGCCGTCGATACAGCGCAGCAGCGTTGTCTTGCCGCAGCCGGATGGGCCGACGATGGCGAGGATTTCACGCTCGCCGACGTCAAAGTCGATATTGCGGAACACTTCAAGCGCGCCGTAGTGCTTGCCCAGCCCACGCACGCGAATGCGGGGTTCATCTTTGGCAGCCTGCGATATGGCGGCTGGACGAATGGCAGGCGTCGCTGTGGTTTGACGTGTCACTCGGCGGCCTGTTTGGCGGGTTTGGTATTGACCTTGGCCCAATAATCTTCCGCCTGCTTCGAGCGTTGCAAGGCACCGAACGTCTCAAAACCAGGCGCCATCGAGCCGGGCTGACCGGCCAGGATCTGATGGTGTTCGATATTCAAGGTGCGCAGCCAGCGCTGTTGGCCCATCGTGATCGCGACGAAATAGCCGATCTCGACCAGCTCCGGTTCGTTGAAATGCTTGTGCAGCCGATCCCACAATTCGTCGGTAGCGGGCAAATCCCAGGTAATCGCTTCGGCATAGGCAAGCGCCGCCTTCTGCCGATCGTTGTAGCGTGTTGAGTTTTCGAAATTGATCAGGTCGGAATAGTCATCTTCCTTAAGGCCGGCTTTCGCGGCCTTCATCGAGCGTTGATTGCCGCAGAACTCGCACAACACCGAACGCGAGACATAGATACGGCACAGCTCCTTGATGTTGTGGTCGGCGACTCCGTTTTTGAACACGTCGCGCCAGGTATTGGCGAACGACCAGAATGTCGCCGGCACATGCGCGCGAATGGCCTGACTTTCCGGCCGCGGCGTACCTTCCCGCGCGCATCGCTCGAATTCCGCGATCATGGCGGGATCCTTAATCGTTGCGGGATCGACATAACTAATGCGGGGTTTCGACATCGACGATTGCTCCCGGAAAAATATCTCAACGCATAGTATTTGATGATGCGTCGTTGCTCTGGTGACGGGTGAGGACATGTTGCCGCAACCCCGTCACGCGGGCAACGCTCGTTGCTGTATTACTAACCCTGTCTTAGTCTTGATGATATCCCAAAGCGCTGACTCCTCCTCACGAAACACGGCGATAGCCCAATATTTGCAGGGCTATTTTGCATGTGGGCGCGGTCCTCAGGTTGAATCGATCCTTACCCGCCTCGTCTTTATACGACCTAGTATTGTTAATTTCGCACAAGGTTACTCCAAAGTTGAGTCGCGTTCAGATACCGGACGTAAACGCTAGCAATTCATGCGACCTTCAGCATAGGCGCAATTGCGACAATGATTTTAGCAATTCAATACTTCATCGCCTCTAGTGTTCTCACGAACAGGCCGGGGAACAGTTCGGTCGCGTCAAACGGGGCTTATCGTCGTGCGTGCCAGTACCATCGTCATGATCGGGTTTGCCGTCGTGTTCGGCTTGCTCGCCGTGTTCATCGCCCAGGGCTGGCTCAACAATCAGGCCAACATGCGGGCGAAGAACGTGGAGCCGCCGAAGGCGCTCGCGTCGCAAACGGTCGTCGTCGCCAAACAACCTTTGCGATTTGGTACGGAACTGAACGCTTCCATGCTGCAGGAAGTGCCGTGGCCGTCTGACGCCCTGCCTGCCGGCGCTTTCGGAAAAATTCAGGACATCCTTTCGGGTGGACGCCGCGTCGTGCTGGCCGCGATCGAAGCGAACGAGCCCGTGCTCGCGCTCAAGATCACCGGCGCCGGACAGCGGGCGACCCTGTCGGCGCTGGTCAAGCCGGGAATGAAGGCGGTCACGATCCGCGTCAACGACGTGGAAGGCGTCGGCGGCTTCGTCCTGCCGGGCGATCACGTTGACATCGTGCTGACACGCACGATTGAAAAAGGATCAGCTACGACCGAAGTCGTGCTGCAGAATACGAAAGTGCTAGCGGTAGACCAGAGTGCCGATGACCGCGCCAACAAAGCGGCGGTGGCGAAATCGGTGACGTTGGAAGTCGACACGGTCGATGCACAGAAATTGTGGCTTGCGTCTTCAGTCGGCAGCCTTTCACTGCTGCTGCGCAACGCGGGTGAAACCGCCGAGGTGCGGACGCGCAAGATCACGCTACAGGATTTGGGGACTAACGAACCGACTCACACCGACAAGGGTGCGACCACGACCGTGGTCGTGACGCGCGCGTCGGCGAAGCAAGAGTACACCGTTCCGGCCGAGCAATCTCATGGGGCCTCGGCCGCGGCGGAGCGGAGGCAGAACGCCTGGTAAGTCCGGGCTTTGAATTACCAAAGGGGTGGGGAGTGTGTCGTGAATAAGCACAATGAAATCGAAGCCGGCTTTTGCTGGCGTTCTACGGACAGGGCCACCAAGCATGGCAGCTGGCTGCGCGACCTTGTCATTGCGCTGGCCATCGGCCTGGCGGCGTCGATCCTGGGACTGATCGGCGACGCCTACGCACAGCCGCGATCGATCCAGATCGGCGGCAACGACCGCACTGTCATGGTGACTGTGCCGATCGGCAAGTCGCAGGATGTGCGCACGGACACGAGCTTCGTTGACGTCGTTGTCGGCGATCCGGATGTCGCCGATGTCAATCCGCTCACTGACCGTGCGTTGTCCATTCTCGGCAAAAAGATCGGGACCACGCGCGTGACGGTATATGCCGAAGGCAAAAAGCTGGTCGGCATTTTCGACATTGAGGTGTCATATGACATCACGCGGCTAACCAACGAGCTGCAACGGCGCTTCCCCGGCTCGCGCATCCAGGCGTCCACAGTCAACGGGCGCATCATGTTGTCGGGCGAAATCGTCGATGCGGCGTCGCTCGACAAGGCCGTTACGATCGCGCGCCAGTTCGGTCCCGAGATCATCAATACCGTATCGGTGATGGCGCCGCAGCAGGTGTTGCTCGAAGTGCGGTTCATCGAGATCTCGCGCACTGCCGGCCGTGAGCTGGGCGTGCAGTGGAACCGTTTTGGTGGCAGCAGCCTCGCAAACATCGGCGACCGCACGCCTGCCAGCAGCCTGCCTATCACTGCAGCCAGCGAGGTGGCTGCGGGCGTCATCTCCGGCGCGTCGCCCTTTGGCTTCCTGATCGGCCGCATCATCGGAAACGGTATGACCACCGACGTGTTGATCAATGCGCTCGAGCAGAAGGGCATTGCCCGGAGCCTGGCCGAGCCCAACCTGGTCGCATTGTCCGGTGATACCGCCAGCTTCCTTGCCGGCGGTGAGTATCCGATCCCGGTGGCCGGCTCATTCGGCCAGATTACCGTCGACTACAAGAAGTACGGTGTGGGGCTGGCGTTCACGCCAACCGTTCTTGGCCAGAGCCTGATCAACCTCAAGATCGAGCCTGAAGTCAGCCAAATCGACACGACGCATACGATTTCGGTCAGCAACGGCGTTTCAGTGCCGGCGCTGATCGTGCGCCGTGCTTCAACCACCGTCGAACTGCGCGACGGCCAGAGCTTCGTCATTGGCGGCTTGCTGCAAACCGACAACAAGAACCAGATCGAGCAACTGCCGTGGATTGGCAGCGTGCCGGTTCTGGGCGCTCTGTTTTCCAGCAAGTCCTATCAGAAGAATGAGACGGACCTCGCCATCATCGTTACCCCACGTCTCGTGCGTCCGGCGCGACCGGGCGACGTGATCAAGACGCCGGCTGACGACACGATGCAGCCGAACGACGTCGACTTCTTCCTGCTCGGAAAGACCGAAGTCACGAAGGAAGAGGCGCGTCAGCTCACGCCGACGACGGCACGCGTCGCCATCGGCGGCGACCGGCCGTTCACCGGACACATGCTCGAAATGCCGAAGGGAGAGTCCAATGCAGTCATTCAGTAACGTCATGCGCACGCTGACGCTTGCCGGACTGCTTGTCGCAGTTGGAGGCTGCTCGGAGTACTTGGATCGCCGCGACCCGATCGCGGCCTCGGGGGGCAACGCGGTCGCAACCGATGTGGTCACGCAAATGGTCGACCCGTGGCCGCGCGATAGCGCCAACCACAATATCGCCTTCAGCGGCCCGAGGATGGAGACCGCGATCGAGCGTTACCGCCAGAACAAAGTGATTACGCCGCGCGGCATCGGCACATCCAGCGCCTACCAGGAGCCGGCAGCCGGCACCGGTGGACAGAACAACGGAACGCCGGTCGGGCCATCTGTGACCCAGCCGGCCGCACCGGTGAAATAAGCGGAATTTCGATCGCACCATGAGCATTGGAAGTACCCCGAACACGAACCGGACTCGCGTGGTGGTTCTCACCGCCGACGCCGCGCTCGACCATTCGGCACGTACGACCTTCGGCGCATCGTCCGCGATCGAACTTTCCGTAGTTTCGGGGCGTCTTGCCGAACAAGGGGACACGCTGGCAGTCGCGGACGCCAGTGTCGTGGTGGTCGATATCGATGCCGGTCGTGCCGATGAGATGGCGGCGCTGGCGCGGCTGATGACACGGGTCGGCACCTGGCCGCCGGTCATCGCGGTCACGCAAACTTTTGACGAGAACGTCGCACGCACGCTCTTGCAGATGCGGATCGCCGACTTCCTGGTGAAGCCGGTCGAGCCGATCAACCTGGTGCGTGCCTGCGCCCGAGTCGCCAAGGGCCCGGGCGGAGGCACCGAGCCGACCGAAGCCAAGATCTACACCTTCCTGCCCGCGGTCGGCGGCGCCGGCGTTACCACGCTTGCGATACAGACCGCGATGATTTTGCTCAACAGCGGCGGTCTTCGCAGCAAGCCGTCCACATGTCTGGTCGACCTTGATTTCCAGCATGGTGCGGTTGCCGACTATCTTGATCTCGAGCCCCGGCTCAACCTGGCGGAAATCGAACCAAGGCCAGACCGGCTCGACCGGCAATTACTGGAAGTGATGCTCTCGTATCATGCCTCGGGCCTTGCCGTAGTTGCCGCGCCTAACCGGCCGGCTGAGATGCGCTCGTTCGATCCTGACGTGGTGACGCGCCTGCTCAATCTCGTGTCCACCAATTTCCAGTACGTCGTGTTCGACATGCCGCGCACCTGGTTCTCGTGGACCGACAGCGTGTTGCTCGGTTCGAACAAGCTTTTCATCATCAGCGAAACAACGGTGCCGGGCTTGCGTCACGCCAAACAACTTGTGGCAGCAATCAAGGAGCGATTGGGCGATGGGCCAAATCCTCAGGTGATCGTCAATCGTTTCACGCAGCGCATGTTCGATTCCGGCCTGCGCCGCGGCGATCTCGCTCAGACCTTGGGCGATGCCTTCGTGAGTGCGATTCCCAACGACTACGCACTCGTTCGCGAGGCTATCGACCGCGGCGTGCCGCTCGATGAAGTAAAGCCGGGCAACAAGATCACGGGGGAGCTCAAGAAGCTGATTCTGGATACGCCCGCGACCAAGGCATCGGCGGACGGCGCGCCCGTCTCGTTGATGAAGAAACTCAAGCTTTCCGTGGCGGGAGGCTAGAATGGTCGGCCGCTTTACCGTCCGACGTTCCGCGCCGCCCGAGCCGCCGCCGGCCGAGGCGGCAACGCCCTCCGTAATGGAAGGCGTTTCGTGGACCGTGTTCCCCGAAACGGCGGAGCAGCAACCGGCTCCCGCACCACAGTCAGAGAGTCCTTTGCTGAGCGACAAGCTGCTGGACGCCAAGGTGCGTCTGCATCGTCGCTTGATTGAAGAGATCAATCTTTCCGCGCTGGACAAGGTCCCGGAAGAAGAAATCCGCAAGCACGTTCAGCAACTTGTGTCACAATATGTGCTTATCGAACGCCTGCCTCTGAACACACAGGAACTGAGCGACTTTGTCTCGGAAATTCTCGATGAGATGACGGGCCTCGGTCCGCTTGAGCCGCTGCTCAAGGATCCGAGCATCAACGATATCCTGATCAACGGACACGAATGCGTCTACGTGGAACGGGCCGGCGTGCTCGAACCGTTGTCGGTGCGTTTCAAGGACGAAGCGCATCTCTTGCGCATCATCAACAAGATCGTTGCCGCGGTTGGCCGGCGTGTCGATGAATCGCATCCGCTCTGCGATGCGCGCCTGCAAGACGGCTCGCGCGTCAACGTGGCGGTCCGGCCGATCGGCGTCGATGGTCCGCTCGTCTCGATCCGCAAGTTCTCCAAGAAGCCTTTCAATCTCACCAAGCTGGTCGAGGTCGGCGCGCTCCGCCCGCAGATGGCCGAGTTGCTCGCGGCTGCGGTGAAGTCCCGCGTTACCACGATTATTTCCGGCGGCACCGGCTCCGGTAAGACAACCATGCTCAATGCGCTTTCGGCCTTTATCTCCGAAAAAGAGCGTCTGCTCACGATTGAAGATGCGGCCGAATTGCAGCTGCAACAGCCCCACGTCGGCCGCATGGAGACGCGTCCGCCCAACATTGAAGGCAAGGGTGAAATTCGCCAGCGCGAACTGGTGAAAAATGCGCTGCGTATGCGGCCCGATCGCATCATCCTCGGCGAGTGCCGCGGCGAAGAAGCTTTCGACATGCTGCAGGCCATGAATACCGGCCACGAGGGCTCGATGGCCACGATTCACGCCAATACGCCGCGCGACGCGATTTCCCGCCTTGAGCAGATGATCGGCATGGCCGGATTGCCGATGACTGTGGCCTCGATCCGCAGCCAGATCGCTAACGCCATTCAGCTCATCGTGCAGCTTCAGCGCCAGTCGGACGGCAAGCGCAAAGTCACCTCGATCGCGGAAGTGACGGGCCTCGAGGGCGATATCATTCAAATGCAGGAAATCTTCAAGTTCGTGCGTACCGGCACTGGGGCCGACGGCACCGTGCAAGGTCACTTCCAGGCGACCGGCGTGCGGCCGCGCTTCCTGTCAGAGCTCTCGAACCAGGGCATCAATATTTCCGGCAATTTTTTCGATCCCACAAAGCCGCTCTGACCGGCCATGCTCAATTTCAATTCCATATACTTGTTCTACATACTGATCGGGCTTTCGGCGGCGATGCTCGCGGAAGGCCTGTATTTGCTGGTCTACAACAACGCATCCTACCGCAAGAATATCAATCGCCGCCTCAAGGTCATGTCGGGTAAAACCGACCGTGAGAGCGTGCTGGTGCAATTGCGCCGTGAACGCGGCCTTACCAGCGGCGGCGACTACCGGCTGCCGCTGATCAATCTCAATCAGCTGCTGCTGCAATCGGGACTGAGCCTTGGCCTCGGCCGCCTCGTTTTGTTCATTGTCATCGGCATGACTGCCATCTTCGCAGCCATCGTGAGCTTTCATGGCAACACGATGTACGCGCTGCTTGGTGCACTCTTCTGCGGCGTGGTTTTGCCGCCGATCATTTTGAAAATCTTGCGCAGTCGCCGTCAGAAAAAATTCAGTGCGCAATTTCCGGACGGTATAGACATCATCGTGCGGTCTCTTCGGGCCGGGCATCCGGTGCCGATCGCGATCACCATGGTCGGCAAGGAAATGTCGGATCCGATCGGCAGCGAGTTCGGCATTGTCTCTGACGAGCTCACCTATGGCTCCGACCTCGAAACCGCGATGCGTAATCTGTACTTCCGAGTAGGTACCGACGATTTACCGCTGTTTGTCACCGCAGTGGCGATCCAGCGCACGACCGGCGGCAATCTGGGTGAAATTCTCGAAAACCTTTCGGCCGTGATCCGCGATCGTTTCAAGATGCGCCGCAAGATTCGCGCACTGGCCGCCGAAGGGCGAGCATCGGCGCTTATCCTGTCATCGCTGCCAATCGGCATGTTCGTCACCATCCAGTTTCTCGTGCCGACCTTCTACGGCAGCGTCTGGGGTCAGGATCTGACCAAGATCGCGCTAGCGCTTGCCGCAGGCTGGATGGGCGTCGGCAATTTCATCATGTGGCGCATGGTCAACTTCAGGATCTGACCGATGGACACGATCGGCAGCCTGATAAATGACATTACACGCGACAGCAGCACTGTGCTGATGGCGTTGCTGGTATTCCTTGCAGCGGGAACCCTCGCGTTCTCCGTGATGGTGATCGTGCGCGTGCGCGCTTCGGTCAAGCGGCGCACGTCGCGCATCATGGCCGCCGACAGCTCAAGCAAACGCTCGCTGCAGCATTCCAGCCAGAAGACGGTCGCCAAGCTCATCGAATACACAACCAAGCACTACGGGACGGCCAACGAAGAGAACATGAAGGTCCTCCGTCGCCGGCTGATTCAGGCCGGCATTTTCGATCCGCGCGCCGTCGCCTTCTTCTTTATCGCGCGGCTCGCATTGGCGATTTGCTTGGCCTTCGCCGCTTTCGTATTGCTTCCCCTGGTGCGGCCCGCGGGCGGCCCGGTGTTCTGGATGCTGGTGATGGCGGGCGGCTTCATCGGCTATGTCGGCCCGAGCTTCTATATCGACCGGCGGATCAAAACCCGCAAGCACGAGCATCGCGCTGGCTTTCCGGATTTCATGGATTTGCTCGTCGTCTGCGCGGACTCAGGTTTGTCGATGGAGGCTTCGCTTGAGCGTGTCGGGCGTGAAGTCGGGCAGAGCTATCCATCGCTTGCGGCCAACATCCATCTGACCAATCTTGAGATCCGCGCCGGCCGGCCCCTTAAGGATGCGCTTGAGCACTTCGCCGAGCGCCTCGCGTTGGAAGAGGCGCGCGCCTTCGCGACGCTGATCAACCAGTCGATTGACCTCGGCTCGAGCATCACGGACGCGATGCGGGTCTATAGCGATGACATGCGCCACAAGCGGCTCTCGCGTGCCGAGGAAAAGGCCTATGCGCTTCCGGCCAAGCTGGCGGTGCCGATGATGGTCTGCATATTCCCCGTTCTTTTCGTGGTTATTCTGCTGCCAGTCATCGTGCGCCTGCACGTGCAGGGCTATTTCTAGGATTTGCGCGGGTATCAGCGTATTCCGCCTGGGAACCAGGTGAAGATTTGTTAACCAACCTCTCATAGCCTGACGGCGTCCCGTTACCGGGTGCTTCCGCAAGGCTTTGGCATGCTTATTGGAATTGCCCGAGGGTTCATAATCGCCGGTACCGGCTTATGGCTGGCGGGATGTTCCACCTCCGTCGACTTCTCCGATCTGCTCAAATCGAAAACGGACGCATCCGCACCGCAGGAGACCGCCAATGCGTCGGTACCCGCCGCGGATGAAGAGCCGACCGGCACAACGTCTCTGACGGGTGCCACGTCTCTGCCGTGGTTAACGTCAAAGCAGCCGACAGTCCCTGTCGCCTCCGCCAAGCCGGGCCTTCTCGGCAGCGATCCAAATGATGAATTAAGTCTCGGCAAGAAACACTATCGGGCCAACGATTTTGGCCTGGCCGAGAAACATTTCCGGCGGGCAGTCGAAACGCATCCACGCGATGCCGAAGCGTGGCTGGGTCTTGCCGCTTCCTATGACCGCTTGCGCCGCTTTGATCTTGCCGACCGCGCTTATGCGCAAGCCATCAGTATCGTCGGACCGACAGTCGTGATCCTCAACAATCAGGGCTACTCATATATGTTGCGCGGCGACTACAAGCGCGCGCATGCGGCGCTTTTAGTTGCCCAGCGCAAAGATCCGACCAACAAGTATGTTCAGAACAACCTGCGCTTGCTGGAAGAAAGCTATCGCAGGGGCAAGACGGTCGAGTAGGTCGGCAGGCTTTTCAGCGCACCTGACAGTTCGCACCCGGATTCGTGGTGGCGAAAACCGTTAGATGTGCGAATATTGTCAAACAAACGGGGTTGATCGGGGTAGGAGCTTGTCCGGCTGGCTGCCGGGCCGCAGACAAGCTGCTATGGTCCGCCGGTTTCCGCGATAAAGAAAAGCCAGACAGTTGGGAGGATGGGTGATGTCGGTAAGAAAAAACAAATTTGGACTGTCACGCCGCACGCTGCTGAAAGCCGGCGTAGCAATCAGCGTGCTCCCCGCGCCGCGGGTTTTCGCCCAATCCTCCGAGCCGCTCAAAATCGGATTCCTCACGGTTCTCACCGGTCCGCTCGCCGCCGGCGGCAAGCAGCAGGAAGAGGGCGCGGCGCTGTTCCTCAAGGAACGCAACGGCATGATCGCCGGCCGCAAGGTCGAATTGATTACCCAGGATACGACCGGCAACCCGGCGCTCGCCAAGACCAAACTGCAAGAGCTGGTCGAGCGCCACAAGGTGGCGGTGTCGATCGGCCCGCTGGCGACCAACGAAGCCATTGCGATGGACGGCTATGTTCGTGACACCAAGGTGCCTCTGATCACCACGACGTCCTCGGCCACCGTGGATCTGAAAAGCCATGCAGTAAACCCGTGGGTATTGCATGCGTTTGGCACAGCACCGCAGGTCACTTATCCGCTGGGCGACTACGCGGCGAAGACGCTCGGCTTCAAGAAAATTGCGATTGTCGCCGAAGATTTCACCTATGGCCACGAAGGTGCCGGCGGATTCCAGCTCGGTTTTGAAGGGGCCGGTGGCAAGATCGTGCAGAAGCTGTGGCCGCCACTCAACGCGCCGGAATACGCGCCGTATTTGGCCGCGATAAAAAACGATGTGGATGCCATCTACATGGGATTCGCGGGCAGCAATCCACTGCGCTTCCTCAAGCAGTTCAGCGAATTCGGGCTGAAGGGAAAAATTGCCGTGCTCGGCAACACCACCAGCACCGACGAAGGTATTCTCAGGGTGATGGGCGATGAAGGTGTCGGCGTCATTACCGGAGGCTGGTACGCCGCCGGCCTCGACACGCCGGACAACAAGAAATTCGTCGCCGGCATCAACGAGGCTTACAAGCACGATCCTGGCTTCTATACCGCGGGCCCCTACACGGCACTTCTGATTATCGAGGAAGCGCTGAAAACCACCGGCGGCAAGACCGACGATGCGGCAGCCTTCCTCAAGGCAATGCATGATGTTCGTCTGACGCATGGACCGATCGGCCCGGTGCGGCTTGACGAATACGGCACGCCGGTCCTGGACATCCACATCCGCAAGGTGGCGCGTGTAGACGGAAAGCTCACCAACACCATCATCAAGACGTACCCGCAAGTGAGTCAGTTCTGGACCTTCGACCCGAAGAAGTTCATCGAACAGCCGGTCTTTTCCCGCGACTTCCCGCCAAGCAAGTTTCTTGAATAGCAGGGTCGCTGCGGAGAATTTGTCTGGCGCATAGTCGGAGCGCCGGCACAGTGAAGGTATGACGAACTTGCGCCCTATCACCGTGATCACCGGTGCGTCGGCAGGGATCGGCGTAGCGCTGGCGCGTGTCTTTGCGCGGCACGGCCACGAATTGGCGCTGGTTGCGCGTCGCGAGGATCGGCTGAATGCGCTGGCTGACGAGATTGCGGCGAGTGGCGCTCCCCGGCCGATCGTCATTGGCTTGGATCTTTTGCAGCCGGGTGCCGCACGGCATATCAGCGAGGCGCTGCTCGCGCAGGGCGCCGAGCCGCAATTCGTCGTCAACAATGCAGGCTTTGGCGTGGTCGGTCCCGCCGGTGAGCGCGATCGCGACGAACAACTGCAAATGATTGATCTTAATGTACGGGTGCTGACGGAGTTGTCGCTCGCCTTCGTCGAAAGTCTCGCTCGTCATCGCGGCGGACTGCTCAATGTCGGGTCGATGGCCGGTTTCCTGCCGGGCCCTGGCATGGCGGTCTACTACGCCACCAAGGCTTACGCCCTGTCGTTTACCGAGGCGCTGCACAGCGAGCTCAATCCGCGCGGCATTCGGGTGGCGGTGCTGTGCCCCGGACCGGTGCCCACCGAATTTGCCGAACGCGCCGGTGTGAGCAAGCGAAGCCAAAAACAAAGTATCATGACCAAATCGGCGGACACTGTGGCCAAAGCAGGCTATGAGGGCTTAATGGGCGGCCACCGGACCATTGTGCCCGGTGCCATTAACAAATTGATTACCGTTCTGGTCCGCATTATTCCGCGCCGCGTGATCCTCGGGCTCGTGGACCGGCGGCAGGCGCGGCGCAGACCCGCACAGCAGACATAGCCCCACCGCGCAGCTTGTATTTGCAATCGGCGATGAAGCGTTTAGTAGTCACCGGGCGCGACAATGCGTCGAATCATCATGCTGAAGCCCGTTCTTCTTATCCTGCACCAGCAGCACTCCTCGCCAGGCCGCGTCGGACAGACGCTGGCGAATCTCGGCTATCCGCTCGACATCCGGCGCCCGCGTTTCGGCGATCCGCTGCCGGAGACGATGGACGACCACGCCGGCGCGGCGATCTTTGGCGGTCCGCAAAGCGCGAACGACAACGAAGAGTTTGTGCGCCGGGAAATCGACTGGATCGGCGTGCCGCTTCGCGACAAGAAGCCGTACCTCGGAATTTGCCTTGGCGCGCAGATGATGGCGCGTCACCTTGGTGCCAACGTTTTTCCGCATCCGCAGGGTCATGCCGAAGTCGGCTACTATCCGATCCGGCCGACGGAGGCCGGGCGCAAGATTTGTTCCGACTGGCCCGACCATGTCTACCAATGGCACCGCGAGGGCTTCGAGCTGCCGTCCGGCAGCGAGCTATTGGCGGAAGGCGACGCCTTCTCGGTTCAGGCATTCCGTTTTGGTACCGGCTACGCATTGCAATTCCATCCCGAAGTTACGCACGCTATGATGTACCGGTGGCTCGTGCGCGGCGCGCACCGCATGGAATTACCGGGCGCCAAGCAACGGCACGAGCACATCGCTGATCGCGCGGTGCACGATCTGGCGTCGCGCAATTGGCTCACTGCTTTCATCGATCACTGGATCGGTCGCAAGCCAGCAAACGAGCCCGCAAAAAAAGCGTGCTGATGGGCATGGGCCCTTGAATTTCCCGCTGCTATTGACAGAATCGTTGAGTTGATCGTTGCGTAAGGGTTAGGGGGTCCGATACCCACGCGGAGTCGTGCGGATGCTCGATTCGAACGATCACGGCCATGCTGCCACGCGGCCGGTTCCCTCCGTATTGACCGCGATGCTGCGGGTGTCCGACGGCATCCTCGACCTGCTCCCGATTGCGACTTTCATCTGCGACGCAAACGGTACGATCCTTCAATACAATCGCCACGCCGCGGCGGTCTGGGGACGAACCCCAAAGCCGGGTCAGACGCACGAGCAATTCACTGAACACCTACGCTTCTTCGAAAGCGACGGAACGCCGGCTGCGCGCGCGCTGATAGCGGAAGTCCTTGCGACTGGGACGCCGGTGCGCGACGTCGAGCGGATCGTTGAGCGCTCCGACGGAACGCGTCTGGTTGTGTCCGTGAATGTCGACCCGCTGCATAACGCCAAAGGCGAGCTGGTCGGCGCGGTGAATTGTTTTATCGACATTACCGAGCGCAAGCGAATGGACGCCGCGCTCGAAACCTCGCGGCTGCACGCGCTCGAGCAGGAGCAGCGCCTCGCGGCGACTTACGAACACGCTGCCATCGGCATCTCGGAAATCGCCCCCGACGGCCATTTCTTGCGCGTCAACGAGGCAATCTGCGCGATGACCGGCTACAGCCGTGAAGAGTTGCTGGCAGGCAGACTGTTTCGTTATACGCACCCCGACGATGTCGATCCCGATCGGGAAGGATTCCGCAAACAGGTCGCGGGGACGCTCGACTTTTATTCGATCGAAAAACGCTTCATCCGAAAGGACAAGCGCGTCATCTGGCTTTCGGTGCGCTCGTCGCCGGTGCGTGATGCCGACGACCGGCTGCTCTATGTCGTACGGGTGGTGCAGGACATAACCGAGCGCAAGGCCTGGGAGCAGCGGCAAAAGCTGTTGATGGACGAATTAAACCACCGCGTGAAAAACACGTTGGCGACGGTGCAATCGCTCGCCGCGCAAACCGCGCGTGCCGCGCAGACCCCCGCGGCATTTCGCGAGCGATTTGAAGGCCGGCTGATCGCGCTTTCCAAAGCGCACGATCAGCTGACCGTCCATCACTGGGAAAGCGTCGATCTGCGAGAGCTTTTGTCGGGAAGTCTTGCGCCTTATGCCGGGGCCGGCTCTGAACGCGTCATTTTGCGCGGTGAGGACATTGTGTTGCGCCCGCGCGCGGTTCTGACGCTGGCAATGGCAATCCACGAACTCACGACCAATGCCGCAAAATACGGCGCGCTGTCGATGCCTGGCGGGCGCGTAGAAATTCATTGGCAGCCGGAGCGCGGAGACAAGGGCCGTTCGCAATTGCGCATCGACTGGATCGAGCAGGGGGGACCGAGGGTAAAGGTGCCGGATCAAAGAGGCTTCGGCTCAAAGTTGATCGAGGGCAGTATCGCTGCCGAGCTCGGAGGCACCGCTCGCCTGACCTTCGAACCGGAGGGACTGCGCTGCGAGATCGTCATCCCGATGCGAGCAGTGGCTGTCAATATGGGTGTTGAGCTCGGCGAGAACGAGTCGATCTAGAAACCCGCCGGTACTTCGCGATCAACGTCAGCTTTTAAGGCACGGGAACGCATCTAAATAATGGCATTTTTATTTTTGCAAACGTCATGGATCGTGCATTATTTCAAGCTGCTCATTCCAACAGGGGGCATTCATGAACCTCAAGTCGATCATCGCTATTTTGGCAATCACCGCCGTGCCGCTGTGCGCGCAGGCTCAAAAGCCGAGCACAACGAAGGTCACCAAGGCGAGCGCACAAAAGGTGATTAAAGCGATCAGCAGCGACAAGGCCAAGACCCAGACCTTCTGCGATCTGGGAAAGCTTGCCGCACAGATCGATGAGGCCGAGCAGAAAAAAGATATGAAGAAGATCGACGAGCTGAACCAGAAGATGGGGGAACTCGCTACGAAACTGGGCCCCGAATATGCCTCGCTGATGGACGGAATGCAGGATATGGACCCGAACTCAAAAGATGCTCAGGAAATCGGTTCGATGCTCGATAAGCTCGAGGAGTCGTGTCCGAAATAACATGGCAAGGATTTAAATCTATCGCTTCTTGAGGCCGGCCTTCTCGATCACTTCAGACCACTTGGCGATGTCGCTTTTGATGCGTTTCTGCAGATCATCAGGCGACATGCCGTGTGCATCCATGCCCGCCCCACTTGAGAACTTCTGAACTTCCGGCGATTTGAGCGCTTCTCCGACAGCGCGATTGAGCTGCGTGACAATATCGGCGGGCACTCCCGACCGAACGGCCAATCCGTTCCAGCTTGTCACTTCGTAACCAGGCAGTCCACTTTCGCTCACAGTCGGAACGTTTGGCAGATTGTTCGCGCGCTCGCGCGCCGTTGTGGCCAGCACGATCATCTGGCCGCTCGTGATGGCCGGCTGGAATCCGACAAAATATTCAAATGCGACATCCACGTCGCCGCGTAAAACGGCATTCGCCAGGTCAGGCGTCGTTTTGTAGGGCACAATGGTTACGTCGAGTCCGGCGATGGTCCGGAACAACTCGGCGGAAAGATTCTGCGCGCTGCCGGCATTGATGGTGCCGAAATTCAGCGTGCCGGGGTGACCCTTTGCGCCCGCGATTATGTCGCCCACCGTCCTGTACGGCGATCCCGCTTTGGCCGCGATGACGAGGCCGTACGATGCCGTCGTCGAGATCGGCGTGAAATCGGTTTCAATATTGTATGGCAACGACTTGAAGAGCGCTTTGGCAATCGTAAGTCCGCCACCCACCATGACAAGTGTATATCCGTCGGCGGGTGCTTCACGCGCCGCCTGCATGCCGACAACGCCGCCGGCGCCCGGCCGGTTTTCGATGAAGAACTGTTGGCCGAGGCGCTTGGAGAGATCCTGCGCCACTAGCCGCATGGTCACGTCGGCGATGCCACCAGGTCCATAAGGCACGATGATCCGCACCGGCTTCGAGGGATACGTCTCGGCTTGTGCCGCCGCAAACGCGGTCGAGACAACGCAAGCGAATAACGCGCTGCCGACGTAGGACCGAACTTTTCCTTTCATGGCGGGAAATGGCTGGCGCCTATGAACACGATGGCATGACATAACGTAGCAACAGGCGAACCACAATCTCGACCTGTTTTGCACAGCTGCTCGTCGCTGGTGGTGCTTTACGTTCACGGTCCATTGCCTTACGGAGGTGACGCGCCCTTGCCATGCAGACAACCACCATTGATATCCATCCGCACATCATCTCCAACGATGTTGGTCGCTATCCATTGGCGCCAATAGGGGGTCGCCAGTCCGACTGGTCGCGCACACGCCCCGTCACGGTGGAGCAGCTGATTTCCGCGATGGATACGGCCGGCGTGCAAAAGGCCGCGATCGTGCAGGCCTCGACCTGCTACGGGCACGACAACTCATACGTGGCGGACGCGGTTGCTGCATACCCGAAGCGTTTCACAGGTGTCTTTTCCGTCGACGTGCTCGCGCAGGACGCCCCCGAAACCATGCGCCGGTGGCGCGTCAAGAGACTGACCGGGATGCGGCTTTTCACGTTCGGCAGCACGATGTCCGAGCAGGCAAACTGGCTCGACGATCCGAAGTCGTATCCCGCATGGAGATGCGCGGGCGAACTTGGCTTGTCGATCTGCCTGCAAATGTCAGCCAAAGCCATTCCGCAGGCAACCCGCATGGCCGAGCGTTTTCCAGGCGTAAGGATCGTTCTCGATCATTGCGCGCGGCCGGAGCTGGCCGACGGGCCGCCGTATAACGAGGCCGCGACCTTGTTTGCGCTCGCGCACCATTCCAATATCTATCTCAAGCTCACGCCACGCATTTTCATGGAATCGCGCCGCGGTAAAGCCACGCCAGAAACGTTTTTCGCGCGTCTTGTTTCCGAGTTCGGTGCCACGCGGCTCGCATGGGGATCGAATTACCCTTCCAGCGAAGGCAGCTTGCCGCAACTTCTGGCCATGGCGCGGCAGTCGCTTAGCTCCTTAGCCGCCGCCGACCAGGATTGGATTTTCTGCAAGACCGCGCAGGTCCTTTATCCAGCGTTGTCGGATCAAACGGACAAATCATGATGGCGACCATCGAGAAAGCCAAATTGTATACGCTGCTCGGAGATTATCCGAATACGAGCGCGCTCAGGAAAGGCGAGGTGACGTCCAATCTTGTCGACCTGCAATTCGCCGATGTCAAAGTATCCAACACGGCTTTCAAGCCGCTGGTGCGCGAAGCCAAGTTCGATTTAGGTGAGTTGGCGATCGTCACCTATTTGCAGGCAAAAACCTACGGCAAGCCATATGCGCTTATTCCGGCAACGGTGCTCGGCCGCGGCCAGCACCATACGATCGCCTTCAATCCGCAACAGGGCCCTCTAAAGGCATCCGATCTCGCAGGCAAACGCGTGGGTGTCCGCGCCTATACGCAAACGACCGGCGCCTGGGTCAGGGGATTTCTCTGCGACGATTACGGCGTTGATCCTTCAAAGATCCACTGGGTCACATTCGAGGATCCGCATCTCGCCGAATACAAAGATCCCGCTTTCGTCACCCGCGCGCCGGAGGGAAAAAACCTGGTACAGATGCTGATCGACGGCGAGATCGATGCCGCTATTGTCGGCGATAAAATCCCCGACCCGCGGCTGGCGCCTCTTGTCCCCGAAGCCGATGCACTCGCGCGCAAATGGGCAGAAACGCACGGCGGTGTGCCGATCAACCATATGATGGTCGTCCGCAAGTCGATCTCGGAGTCCCGGCCCGACCTGGTACGGGAAATCTACCGGATGCTGCGAGAAAGCCGGCGTTCCGTCGTCCCGCCACCGCCGGACGGCAGCGTCTCTGATCCGTGGCGTTTCGGCGTCGAGGCTAACCGCGCGTCCCTTGAGATCATCATCGACTACAGCTTCCGCCAGCAGCTGATTCCGAGATTGTTTTCGGTCGATGAATTGTTCGACGACTGCACGCGCGCTTTAGGTTAGAGTGACGCCAGTGCGAGCCGCCGGAAAATGCGAAAAGAGCGGGCGGATCAAAGCCGCAGGAAAGTAGGGTATTGCGGATTTCAGCGGTAGATGGTGGAGCCGAGGGGATTTGAACCCCTGACCTCCTCATTGCGAACGAGGCGCTCTCCCAACTGAGCTACGGCCCCGCCAATGGGCAACGGACAAGCATCGTTGCGCAGAAAATACGGCGAGTGGGCGCCATTTAGGGCCAGGTATCTGTACTGTCAAGGATATGGGATTGCCGGGGGCGACCGCCCCGCTTGGCTTGTTCGGAACGATTCGACCCGCTACTTTGCGCCCGGTTTACGAATAGGCGGACACTCATGCGCGCACTGCTCGATATTATTTTGCTGGTTTTGCAGATTTATATTTGGCTCTTGATCGCTGCCGCGGTCCTGTCCTGGCTGATCGCCTTCAACGTAGTGAATACGCGAAATGCGGTGGTGGCGAGCATCGGAGAATTTCTCTACCGCATCACCGATCCGGTGCTGCGGCCTATCCGGTCAATGTTGCCCAACCTTGGCGGCATCGACATTTCACCGGTCATTCTGATTCTGATCATTCTGTTCCTCGAAAACGTCATCATCAGATATATCTATCCGAACGTCTTCTAACGGCGGTAAGCTTTCTTCGGTGACCCGACAGGCGGGACTATGACCGCGCGTATCATCGACGGAAAGACCATCGCGGCGGACCTGCGCGGCAAGATCACCGACGCCGTGCATCGCCTGCGCCGCGACCGCGGCATCGTGCCGGGGCTCGCCGTCGTCCTCGTGGGTGGCAATGCCGCAAGCGAGGTCTATGTCCGCAACAAGTCCAAGGCGGTCGCCGAAGCCGGCATGCACCCGCTTGATCTGCATCTTCCCGACAGCGTGAGCGCAGCCGAACTGCTGCAGCAAATTGCGCGGCTCAATGCTGATCCGGCCGTCAACGGTATCCTGGTGCAATTGCCGCTGCCGGCGCATATCGATGCGCGCAAAGTCATCGCTACGGTCGATCCCGCCAAGGACGTAGACGGCTTTCATCCACTCAATGTTGGGCGGCTCGCCAGTGGCTTGCCGGGTCTGGTGCCATGCACGCCTATGGGTTGCGTGATGCTCGCCCAGGCCGTTCACCCCGTACTCGCCGGATTGGAAGCCGTGGTTATCGGGCGGTCGAACATCGTCGGCAAACCGGTGGCGCAATTGTTGCTGGCGGAAAACGCAACGGTGACAATTGCTCACTCCAAGACGCAGGATCTGCCGTCTGTCTGCCGCCGCGCTGATCTGCTGATCGCCGCAATAGGCCGTCCGGAAATGGTGCGCGGTGACTGGATCAAGCCGGGCGCCACCGTGATCGACGTCGGCATCAATCGGATACCGCGGGAGGGGGGCAAATCGCGCATCGTCGGCGACGTCGCCTACGCCGAAGCTGCCAAAGTTGCCGGCGCGATTACGCCGGTTCCCGGCGGCGTCGGGCCGATGACGATCGCATGTCTGTTGCTGAATACACTTCGCGCCGCTTGCGCGCAGAACGGCTTACCGGTGCCGGTGAGCTAGTTACGCCTGCCAGGCGTAGGCGACCTTATCGAGCGTCTTATTGCCGAAACGTTCCGAGGAACGGGCCACCGCACGCCCGCCGAGGGCGCGATAGAATTCCATGGCCGGTTCGTTGTCGGAGAGTGCCCATACGACCAAGCTCTTCAAGCCGCTTTGGCCGAGATCCTTGCGCGCGGCGGAAAACAGCCGGCGGCCGAATCCGAGACCTTGGAACTCGGGCCGCAGATAAATCTCGTAGATTTCGCCGTCATAGAAAAGACTGCGTGCCCGGTTGCGCCCGTAATTGGCATAACCCGCGATGCGCTCGCCAAATTGCAGGATCGTGATACGGCTGCCCTTGCGGATCGCCGAGTCCCACCAGTCCGGTCCCCGGCGGTTGATGAGCTTGTCGAGCTCGTTGCCAGGGATGATGCCCTGATAGGCCGCGCGCCACGCCTCGTCGTGTGTGTCAGCGACGTCCTTTGCGTCGGATGATTTCGCGCGACGAATCTCTATGAGGATCGTAGACATTTCGCGATAGAAGCAACGAACTTTACGGCCTTCAAGCCCTATCGTTAATGATAGGTTAATGGTGTGGATTACTGGTCACAGATGGTGAAATGCCGCGATTTTGATTGGTGAATTTCATGTCTGCGGCACCTCAAAGTCGGACTTGACATAGATCTGCGTTGCGACTCTTTGCATCGCGCAACCGGTGAGGGCGAAGTTCCCGAGCAACTGATTCGTGATTCGCACGCAAGGCGTGAGCGGACGCAATCGCGTTGGATGGAATCTGAAAAACGACTCCGCGCGTTCGGTTTGTTCGCCGGACGAGTCGCCCCCGACTGCCGCAGGCGTCATTGCGGCGAAACGCAATGCGCGAAGTCGCGCCGGTCGCGGCTGATGACAGCCATTATCATTCCCCAGGCGGGCGAACGACGCAATCAAAATTTGCTTTCTAGAAAAATTACAACCGCTTAGACTTTGTGTCTTGGCAACCGATCCAGGGGGAACGGGCCATGGCCAGAAAAATGCGGACGGCGATTTTATGCGTGCACGGCATCGGCAGCCAGCGCCCGCTTGAAACCGTGCGCGGCATCATCAACGCTGTCTGGTTCGACCGCGACGATCACGATCAGGACAAGAAAAAACTTTGGTCTCACCCGGAGCCGAGCGGCGTCGATCTCGATCTCACGGTGATGACCACGAATTCGATTCCCGGCACGGATGACGGTCGCGTCGCGGATTTCCACGAGCTCTACTGGGCGCATCAGATGAGCGAGACCAAGGCGGTTGCGGTGCTGCTCTGGCTCTTTGAGCTCGGACGTCAGGGACCGTGCATGAATCGCGGCATGAATCCGCTATGGTATGGCGCGTCCATTTTTCTGGCACTCCTGCATATCTCCGCAGCGATGATCGTCCTGCAGACCGTCGCCTGGTTTGCCAGGGTGACGACCAGCCCGGAATGGATGGTTTACGCGCCGGCTATAATGTTGTTCGTCGCGTTTGCGGCGAGCGCGCTCGCGGCTTTGCTCGCGTTGAAATTGAGATTGGCTTTCTTTGCAGCGGCGTTTGCCGCCGGTATCGTTGCCCTATTCCTGATCGCCAAAACCGTGCCCATCGCCTGGGGATGGCCGGTCACCGGCGACACGCCCGGTCACCTCACAAATATATTTTTGCCGGTGACGATCGCGACCATCGCCATCGCTCTCGTTATGGGAAAGTGGGGCCTGCTGGCAATGTTGATTGCTTATGGATTGTCGTGGGCGTTCTTCGGGATTTTCGTTCGCCTTGCTGGATACACCGATCTCGCCGCCATCATCGCTCTTTGGAACGAGGGTCGTGTACCATGGAGCCTGATGTCGTCCGCCAGCGTGGTTGCGGCTTGCGCCGTGATCGGGGTCTATCTGGTCATCAATGCCTGGTTTCTCGAGCCCTATCTCGGCGATGCCGCACGCTACTTCCGCAACTCGCCAGCCAATGTTGCGGTCCGCCGTGCGATCCGCAAAGACGGCGTTGACACGCTGGCAAACCTGCATGCCTGCGGCTACTACGACCGCATCATCGTGGTCGCCCACAGCCTCGGGTCGGTTGTCGCCTATGACATGCTGCGCGCTTATTACAGCCGAATTTGCGATTGGGCCCCGCTGTTGCCATCGTTCAATCCGGAATTCACACGTATCGACAAAGGCGGCCTCTCGCGCGATCAATTGCGCAAAGACGCCCGGGCGCTGATGCGCAAAATGGCGGCCGCCCAAAAGCAGGTCACGCCGCTACGCGGGCGGCAATCGATCAAGGGTCCGCAGGCCTGGCTGGTAACCGATTTCGTCACCCTTGGCGCGGCGCTCAAGCACGCAAAGTTTCTGATGTGCCATGGCAATAATCGTATCGAACTTGAAAAAGATTTTGCCCGACGTGTCGATGAACGCGAGTTTCCGACTTGCCCGCCGGCCAAGGACCCGCCGGATGGCTGGCTCGCTTACACCGATCCCAACTCGAACAAGAAACGGTTGCATCATGGCGGCCTGTTTGCGCTGACGCGTTGGACCAACATCTATTTTCCGATGGAGCAAGTGTTCTGGGGCGACGCGATCGGTGGATCGCTTGGCTCGCAAGAACGCAACCAGGTATCTGGCAAGTACAAAGATATAGAAAAACGCGACCAGGTATTCGGTACGCACATCGAGGACATAGAGGTATGGACGGACAGCAGCCGTCCGAATGGCGTGTTCAGCCATACGAAATATTGGGACACGACATTTGAGCAAGGCCGGAACGCGCCGCACATTGTGGCGTTGCGCAAGGCGATCAATCTGGCAGACAAGTAGCGGTTTTTTTTAAACCGTCTCAGCTTCTTTCGCTCGCTCGGCTTTCTTGCGGTCGTTCTCGTCGAGCAGCTTCTTGCGCAAACGGATCGACTTCGGCGTTACCTCGACCAGCTCATCGTCTGCGATATAGGCCAGCGCCTTTTCCAGCGTCATCCGGATCGGCGGCGTCAGGCGGACCGCCTCGTCCTTGGATGTGGTGCGGATGTTGGTCAGCTTCTTGCCCTTGAGCACGTTGACGACGAGATCGTTGCCGCGCGTGTGCTCGCCGACGATCATGCCCTTATAGACCTTCCAGCCGGGCTCGATGATCATCGGCCCGCGGTCTTCCAGATTCCAGAGCGCGTAGGCGACGGCATCGCCCTGATCGTTTGAGATCAGGACGCCATTACGCCGCCCCTGGATCGGCCCCTTGTATGGCGCATAGGCATGAAACAGCCGATTCATGATGGCGGTGCCGCGCGTATCCGTGAGCAATTCGCCCTGATAGCCGATCAAGCCGCGCGTCGGCGCATGGAAAACCAGGCGCAACCGCCCGCCCCCGGATGGCCTCATTTCCATCATCTCGGCTTTGCGCTCGGCCATCTTCTGCACCACGATGCCCGAATGTTCCTCGTCGAGGTCGATGACGACTTCTTCTATTGGTTCCAGCGTTTCGCCGGTTGCAGGATCTTCTTTCAACAGGACCTTGGGCCGCGAAACCGACAGCTCGAAGCCTTCGCGCCGCATGGTTTCGATCAGAATGCCAAGTTGTAATTCGCCGCGCCCGGCCACCTCCATGGAATCCTTCTCGCTGGATTCGCGCACGCGCAGCGCAACGTTTCCTTCCGCTTCGCACAGCAGACGGTCACGGATCATGCGGCCGGTAACCTTGTCTCCCTCGGTCCCGGCGAGGGGCGAATCGTTGACACGGAAAATCATCGCCAAAGTGGGCGGATCGATCGGCTGGGCGGGAAGCGGCTTCTCGACCTCAGGCGCACAGATCGTATTGGATACAGTAGCGCTCGGCAGACCTGCGATGGCGACGATGTCGCCGGCTTCCGCCTCTTCAACGCCGGTGCGTTCAAGGCCGCGGAAAGCGAGCAGCTTCGTCACGCGGCCTGTCTCGACCAGGTTGCCTTCGCGGTCGAGCACTTTCACATTCTGATTGGGTCTGACAGTGCCCGACGTGATCCTGCCGGTTACAATGCGGCCAAGATAGGGGTTGGCTTCGAGAATGGTCCCCAGCATGCGGAACGGGCCGTCCTCAACTTGCGGCGGTTTCACGTGCTTCAGGACGAGATCGAACAAAGGCGCCATCGAGTCCTTCGGTCCTTCCAGCGCCGGCGCCATCCAGCCTTCCTTGGCAGAGCCGTAGAGAATCGGAAAATCGAGCTGTTCATCGGTCGCGTCGAGGGCGGCGAACAGATCGAAGACTTCGTTGACAACTTGCGTGGCGCGCGCATCCGCGCGGTCGACCTTGTTGATGACCACGATGGGCTTGAGTCCCATCTTGAGAGCCTTGGACACCACGAATTTGGTTTGCGGCAGCGGGCCCTCGGCGGCATCGACCAGCACCAATGCACCATCCACCATGTTGAGAATGCGTTCGACCTCGCCGCCGAAATCGGCGTGGCCGGGCGTGTCGACGATATTGATGCGCGCGTTTTTCCACACCACCGAAGTCGCCTTGGCCAGGATCGTGATCCCGCGCTCGCGCTCGAGATCGTTGGAGTCCATGGCGCGCTCGACCACGCGCTGGTTCTCGCGGAACGCGCCCGATTGCTGCA
>Ga0187776_10000287_pt1 | contig 24541 bp, 23 predicted proteins | sample 0216_BV02_MP12_2_FD_132426 | JGI IMG/M metagenome (GOLD analysis project Ga0187776, IMG submission 132426) | Tropical peat soil microbial communities from peatlands in Department of Meta, Colombia - 0216_BV02_MP12_20_MG | ecosystem: Environmental > Terrestrial > Soil > Wetlands > Peat | place...
ATGACGCGGCGTGGCCGCATGATGATCGTAATTCTCGACGACGGCAGCGCGCAGCTCGAGGTCACCGTCTTCAACGAGCTGTTCGAGAAGCATCGCGACAAACTGAAGGAGGACGCCCCGCTGGTAGTGAATGGCAAGGTGCAGCGCGACGATTTTTCCGGAGGGATGCGCGTCACGGCGGAGGAGTTGCTCGACCTTGCGGGAGTGCGCCAGCGCTTCGCGGCGCGCTTGCGGATCGAAATGAATGGTCAGGCAGACGCAAGGCGACTTGCTCAGTTGCTGGCGCCGTTCCGCGCGGGCGGCGACGGCAGTTGTTCGGTCCTGGTGCACTATGAGAATGGCGTCGCATCCTGCGACGTCGCGCTCGGCGAGGCTTGGCGCGTGCGCCCGGACGGCGAACTTCTCGAACAGCTGGAGGCGTGGCTCACGCCCGAGAACGTGCACCTGGTGTACGCAAACTCAGTCTAGTCGCCGCGCGACCAGCGCACCGGGCACAGGTCCCTCGCGAGCAGTCCTCGGTAGTGTCGATACCACGAATTGTCCAGGCGCTCGTCGGGATCGCGGCGCCTTTTCTCCGCGAGTAGCGACTTCAGCGCGGGATAGCAGGCCTCGGTTTGCTCGCGCGAAGCGTGAAACGTGCTGGCGATCGGAAAGCCTCCGCCGGCGGCAAGCGCAAGGTCGATCAGCTCGCGCCGCAGTTGCACGGCCCGCACGGTCCCGCCGATGGCCGGCGGCAATGCAAGCAGCAACGTCACCTCCGCGCACTCGCAGCGTGCCCAGCGAAGCATGGTTTCGTCTTCCGGAAGAACGCGGCGCACGCGCATGCCGCAGATCGGAATTCGCCGGTCCGCGCAGCGTTCGCGCACCTGCGCCAGCACGCCCTCCAGTCGGTGCGGCGGCACGAGCAGACCGAGCGAGCAATGCTCGCCGCCGTATTCGTTTTCCGGTATCTCGAGGATCGCGGCAGGCTGTGAATCGCGCGCACTGCGCAGCAGCGAGTCGACCCTGAGCGTGATGCTGTACGGCGCGCCGAACAGATCGTGGCCGCCGATGGCCAGCACGAAGAGCTCTTTGTTCGCGAACCGGCTGGCGCGCCGTAGCGACCCATCGGGCGTGACGAGGGCGAGCGATTCGACGTGGGCGACCATGGGGCGCCCGTCCGGGCCGGCAGCATTGGCGGCGACGCATTCGCCGATGCTGGGCGGCATGTCGCCGCATTCGGCGAAGGATTGCAGGTCGGAAGCGTGCTCGGCGAGGTAAGAGCAAAGCGCTCGCCATGGCGTGCCGACTTGCACCTCGACCAGCTGGCGTGCCGTGTCAAAGCGCAGCACGCGGTCGAGGGCAGTGCGGTCCACGCCGATAACACCTGGCTCGGGCTGGCGCATGGCGCTGCGCAATTCGTCCGCCGAGCGGACCCTGAACGTGCGTGGCGGCGCGGGCGGAGCGGGTTCTGGCAGCGAAGGCAGCGAAAGCGTCGCGAGCATGGCGTCCTCCCTGGTCGTAAGTCGCGGCGAATTCTTGTTGCCGCGCTTCGTAGATTGCAATACGTCCGCGCAAAGTATCAAAATATGATACTTTGCGGCGCATGCTGCAGAGTGCTCGCCTCGTCGACACGCTTAAGAAATGCCTGCGGGTACGTGGCATGACCTACGCCGATGTGGCGCGCGCGCTAGGGGTGTCGGAGCCGAGCGTGAAGCGCATGTTCTCGCGCGGCACCTTTACCCTCAGACGAATCGAGGAAATCCTCGATCTGCTCGAGATGGATTTGTTCGAGGTTGCGCGCATGAGCCGAGGCGCGCGCGACGGCGCTGCCGAACTTGCGCTGGGGCAGGAGACGGCCCTCGCGAAGGACGAGCGCCTGCTGTCGGTGTTCTGGCTGTTGCTGAACGAGTGGCGCTTCGGCGAGATCCTTGAGGCGTACTCCATCACCCGGAACGAATTGACGCTCGCCTTCGCGCGCCTCGCCAGGCTGAAGCTGATCGATTGGGGCCCTGAGGAGCGCGCCCGGTTGCGTGTGGCCAAGGACTTTCGCTGGCGCGCCGGAGGGCCCGTGAAGAAGGCGTACGGCAAGCGAGTGACGCGGGAGTTCCTCGATGGCCGATTCGACGCTCCGCTAGAACTACTGCGTTTCGAGACACGCGAGATGTCCGCTGAATCCGCGGCGGTGCTCAGGCGCCGGCTGGAACGCGTGGTAGCGGAGTTCAACGACCTCGCAGAGGTCGATGCCGGGGCGGGTACCGCCCGTGGCATCGGGGTCGCCTTGCTGGTGGCGTGCCGCCCTTGGCAGTTTTCCGTCGTTAACGCGCTAAAGCGGCGCGGGGTACGTCAGGCGAGCTAGATCGTCGGCACGCGTTCGAAGGCGCTGTAGTTGCGTTGCAGTGCAGCAGGGACCTCCTGAACGGTCATTCGTGCAACCCGGGCCGCGGGCGGACCGACGCGCGCCCAGCCGAGCAGCGCGTCCAGCGCCTCTCTGCGGCCCCGGATCATCGCCTCGACCGTGCCATCGCGGCGGTTGCGCACCCAACCGGTGACGCCAAGCCGTTCGGCCTCAAGGCGCAGCCCCTCGCGATAGCCGACGCCCTGCACCAGTCCGCCGACGCTTACATGCAATGTCACCGTGTCGCTCATTCGTGGCCTTGTTCCTATGTAGAGCGCCGGCCAGACGGCATGATAAAGTTTAGCCAGAACAACATCGTTGGTGCATCGTCCGGGGGGCAATGAATGAGAAACGTGCTATTGGCTGTTGCAGCGCTCGCCCTAATAGCGTTCGTCGTCGTCGCAGTGGTTCTGCCGCAAATGTCCGGCGCGGAGTCACGTGCGGCCGCCGAGGCGCTGATCGCGGGCGCAGATGGTGCCAAGAAGCAGGTCGAGGCGGCAGCACAGAAGTCCGGGAAACTGGACGGCGCGGGGCAAGGCTTAAAGATTGAGGCCAAGGTCGATCCCAAGCACGGTGAGATGAAGTGGCTCGTCGAAGGCAACGGGACAATACGTGCCTGGAATGCGAAAAACGCGATCGAAATCGCGATGACGCCGAGTCTGCGCGATGGCAAGACGAGCTGGATCTGCAAGGGTTATCCGAACGACGCCATGCCCGCTTCGTGCGGGGGAAGCTGAAGGCTTGACTCTTGCGGGGCGCTAACGGCGGGCGCGCTGCACGGCGGTCAGGATCCCCTGCATGACGGCAGCCGGTGCGGGAGGGCAACCCGGCACCGCGACGTCTACCGGAATCACGTTCGCGACGCGCCCGCGGCTTGCATAGCCCTCGCCGAAGATCCCGCCGGTGCACCCGCAATCACCTATCGCCAACACGAGCTTCGGCTCAGGCACCGCGTCGTAGGTGCGGAGCAGTGCCGCTTCCATATTGCGCGAGACCGGCCCGGTCACCAGCAGCATGTCCGCATGCCGCGGGCTGGCCACAAAGCGGATGCCTAGACCCTCGATGTTGTAGTAGGGATTGTTGAGCGCGTGAATCTCCAGCTCGCAGCCATTGCACGAGCCGGCGTCGACGTGCCGGATCGCCAGCGCCCTGCCAATCAGGCGCAGCACTTCGTCGTTCAGCCGACCGCGCACCGTGCGCAGCGCGTCGTCTGGCGGGGGCGGCGCTTCGGTCTTGATGCCAACTTTCGCGATCTGACGCAGCAGCTTGTGCATGCTCAGAGATCCTGCCCCGCGTAAGACAGGTTGAAGGACTTGTTGATGAGCGGGAAGTCCGGGACGATGTTGCCGAGAATGGCGTGTTCGAGCGCCGGCCAGTTCTGCCAGGACGGGTCGTGCGGATGGCAGCGGCGCACGGATCCGCCGGCGCCCGACTCGAGCGCAACGAATATCTCGCCGCGCCAGCCTTCGACCCAGCCGAGGCCCAGCGCACCGGCCTCGACGGGCGGCACCGGGACGCGACCGGCGCCCGGCGGCAGCCCGTCCAGGATGCGGCGCTCGATCCTGAGGGACTCGAGCAGTTCCTCGAACCGCACGTTTACGCGCGCAGCGACGTCGCCGTGCCGACGCGTACACATGCGCGGTTCGAGTCGGTCGTAGGGTGCACAGGCCGGATATACGCGCGCGTCGATCGCAAGGCCGCTGGCGCGCGCCGCGAGACCAACGACGCCTAGTGAAGCGGCAGTCTCCGCGCTCAATTTGCCACACGCGACGAAGCGGTCCTGCAGGCCCGCATGATCGTCGTAGATCGCGCGCAGGCGCTGGATTTCGAGCTCAAGCTGCACGGCCTCGTCGTGCAGCGACGCGATCCCGGCCGGCTCAAGATCGACGCAGACGCCGCCTGGCACGACGCAGTCCATCTGAAAACGATGACCGAAGAGTTTCGCGTTCAGGCGCAGGACATTCTCCTTGAGGCGGGAGAACTGCGCCAGCCCGAAGGCCAGGCCGCCGTCATTGCCGAGGTAGCCAAGGTCGCCGAGATGATTGGCGATGCGCTCGCGCTCGAGCAGCAGCGCCCGCAGCAGCAACGCCCGCTCCGACGGCCGGGCCCCGGCCATCGATTCGAGTGCCATGGCGTAGGCCCATGCGTAGCCCACGCTGCTGTCCCCTGAGATTCGCCCTGCCATGCGAATTGCCTCGTCGAGCTTCATCTGCTCGAAGCGCTTTTCCACGCCCTTGTGCTTGTAGCCGAGCCTTTCCTCGAGGCGCAGCACGCGCTCGCCGACGACCGAGAAGCGGAAGTGCCCCGGCTCGATCGTGCCCGCGTGCACCGGGCCGACCGGAATCTCGTGCACGCCATCTCCGTCCACCGTGACGAAGGCATAGCGGTCCTCGCCGCTGGTCCAGCTGGCGTCGCGCGCCACGTCGCGCCGTAGTGGAAAGACATCCTCTGGCCAAGCGGTGTGCCGCAGCCAGCCGCGTGGGTCCGCAGGCTGCCCAGCGCCGTTGATTGCGCGCGTTCCGACTAGATCGTAAGCCGCGCGCTGCATGCGACCCGCGCAAGGAAAGATATCAGAGAGGTCTGGAAAGCTCGCTTGGTGTGCCGGCATCTTCAGTTCGAGGCATGCCAGCCCTTCGTAGCAGACCAGTAGCGCGTAGACGCGAAATCCGCCGCCGCGGTCGCGTTCGTCGCTTGACCAAAGTGCGCCGAGCCGCGCTCCCGCCGTGGCCGCAGACGCCGCCGCCGCGCGCCAGGCTTGGGCATCAAGCTCCGCGCGCCAAGCCGGCACGGCACCGGCGAGCGGCTTAAGCGGTATGCCGGGAAGCGAGGCGAGCATGTTCAGCCGATGAGCCGCGCGGCTTGGCGGTACCACTCGGCAAGATAGGGCGGCATGTAAAGGCCGAGCAATAGAACGATCGCGAGGTGCGTGAACACTGGCAACAGCGCCGGCGGGTGGGGCAGACGCCTTGCGGTCGTGTCGCCAAATACCATCGGCTGGACTTTGCCGAATATCGCGGCGAACGCCACGCCCAGGGCGCCGAGCAGGATCGGCGCCGCCCAGGGATGAAGCGCGATCGTCTGCGTGAGGATGAGGAACTCGCTGGCGAACACGCCGAATGGGGGCATGCCCAGAATCGCGGCCGTGCCCAGCATCAGGCCCCAGGCGACAGTCGGGCTGACCCGGATCAGGCCACGGATATTTTCCATCAGTTGCGTGCCGGTTTTTTGCGTGGCATGTCCCACGGCGAAGAAGATCGCGCTCTTGGTCAGCGAATGCACGGTCATGTGCAGCAGCCCGGCGAAGCTCGCGACCGGACCGCCTATCCCGAAGGCGAACGTTATCAGGCCCATGTGCTCGATCGACGAGTATGCGAACATGCGTTTGATGTCGCGTTGCCTGGAGAGGAAAAATGCCGCGACCACGACCGACAGCAGCCCGAATCCGATCATCAGCGAGCTGGCGAAGGGCACCGCGCCGGCTTCGTGCAGCGACCCGTCCGTGATCACCTTGCAGCGGATGAGGGCGTAAAGGGCGACGTTTAGTAGCAGACCGGACAGCACCGCGGAGACCGGCGTCGGGCCCTCCGCGTGCGCGTCCGGCAGCCAGTTATGCAGCGGTACCAGCCCGACTTTCGTGCCGTAGCCGACGAGCAGAAAGACGAAGGCAATCGACATCACTGTCGGCTGGAGGCTGCCTTTTACCGCGTCCAGATGGGTCCACAGCAACGAATTGACGCCTGGCCCGAGCACCTTCTCGGCAGCGAAGTACACGAGGATCGTGCCGAACAGCGCCTGTGCGATGCCGACGCCGCACAGGATGAAGTACTTCCACGCCGCTTCGAGCGACGCGTGCGTCCGGTATAGCGCGACCAGCAAGACGGTGGTCAGGGTCGCCGCCTCCATGGCCACCCACATGATTCCGAGGTTGTTGGTGGTCAGCACCAGCAGCATCGTGAAGCTGAACAACTGGTACATGCTGTGGTACAGGCGCAGGCCGGCCGCCGAAACGCGGCCGTGATCCCGCTCTATGCGCATATAGGGGCGCGAGAAGAGCGCCGTGGTCATGCCGACGAACGCGGTGAGCGTCACCAGAAACATGTTCAGCGAGTCGACGAAGAACTGCTGGCCGAGCACGCGCATGGGGCCACGCTCGACGACGCGCACGGTGAGCGCGACCGCTCCGAGGAAGGTGAGTCCGCTGAACAGTGCATTTAGCTCGGCTGCACGGTCCCGGTGACCGTACAGCGCCAGCAGCGCCGCGCCCGCGAGCGGTGATCCGAGGAGCAGAATCATCTCCATCAGTGCTCCTTCAGCTTCTCAAGGTGGCGCGTATCGAGCGAATCGAATCGCTCGCGAATCTCGAAAATGAAGATGCCGAGAATCAGCGCGCCCACCAGCACGTCGAGCCCGACGCCGAGCTCCACCACCATGGGCATGCCGTATACGGCGCCGGTGGCGGCGAAGAATAGGCCGTTCTCCATGGAGAGAAAGCCGATCACCTGGGGAATCGCCTTCGAGCGCGTGATCATCATCAAGAACGAAAGCAGCACGCTAGCGAGCGCGATGCCGAGCGTCGAGCGCGTGACCGTGCCTGCGAGCTCGGTGATTGGCAGCGCCAGATTGAATGCGAGCACGACCAGCACGATGCCGACCAGCATGGTGGTAGGGATATTGATCAGCGTTTCCACGTCCCACTTCACCTTCAGCCGTCGGATCAGACGGTGAAGAATCCAAGGCAGCAGCAGGACCTTCAAGCCGAGCGTCAGCAGGGCGGACCAATAGAGGTGGTGCTGGCCGGTCAACGTGGCGACCAGCGTCGTGGTGAGAAAGAGCACGAATCCCTGCGCGGCGAACAGATTGATCAGCGACAACATGCGGCGCTGCGCAAGCATCGCGAAGGCGAGCAGCAGCAGGATCGCCGCGAGAAGATTGATAAGCTGCGGACCGTAGTGGGAAAGCATGTCAAGTTTCCAGCAGCACGTGCACTAGCATGGCGAGGACCGCGAAAAGGAATGCCGTGCCGAGGAACTCGGGGGCGCGGAAGATGCGCATCTTCGCGCTGAGCGTCTCGATCAGTGCAAGCGCCGCGCCGCCAAGCGCAAGCTTGATCAGCAATGTCGGCAGGGCAAAGACAATGCCGAGCCAGTCGCCGCCGTGCGCGATGCCCCACGGAAAGAACACCGCCAGTCCCATGCACGAGTAGACGAACAGCTTGAGGCTCGCGGCCCACTCGATCATCGCCAGGTGGCGTCCAGAGTACTCGAGCACCATCGCTTCATGGATCATCGTGAGCTCGAGGTGGGTGGCGGGATTGTCGACGGGAATGCGCGCGTTTTCCGCCAGCGAGACCATGGTAAAGGCGACGCCCGCGAACGCCATACTCGGATATATGACGAACTCCTTGTGCGCGAGCGTCTGCACGATCGTCGCGAGGGACGTCGAGCTCGAGATGAGCGAGGCCGTGAACAGCACCATCAGCAGCGCCGGCTCGGCCAGGAAGCCGACCATCATTTCGCGCCGTGCGCCGAGCGAGCCGAAGGCGGTGCCGACGTCCATCCCTGCGAGCGCAACGAACAATCGCGCCAGTGCGAGCAGGCCGACGAGTGCGATCGCGTCGGCAGCGGCGTTCAGCGGCAGGTCGGTATCCAGCGTGGGCACGATCGCCGCAGCGAGCGCGAGGCTGCCGAAGATAAGGTAGGGTGCGATGCGGAAAAGCGGGCTGGCGTTGCGCGCCAGCACCACCTCCTTCTGGAAAAGCTTGCTCAGGGTGCGGTACGGCTGCAACAGGTCGGGGCCGCTCTTGTTCTGCAGCCAGGCGCGGCACTGGTTGACCCAGCCAGTTAGCAGCGGCGCAAGCAGCACCGCCAGCATGAGCTCCGCAAACTGGGCTGCGATTCCGGCGGGATTGATCATTTCACCAGGAACAGCAGCAAGAGCAGCGTCGCGAAGCTGTACATCAGATAAACCGATATGCGCCCTCGCTGGAGCACCGTCACGAGCGAGGTGAGCCTGTCCACGCCGCGCGCGACCGGCAAGTAGAGCCAGCGCCACAGGCGGTCCTCCACCAGTTCCCGATAGCGCGGCCGCAGGTCGAACGGCGTCGGTGCAGAGTGTTCGACGCGAAAGAACGGCTCGAAGATCTGCCTGACAGGCTGACCGAAGCCTTCGGCAGTGTCCTGCATGCGGGCGTTGAGCGGTGCAAAGCCGCAATCCCAGGGGCCGGCGCGGCGCACGCGGCCGTGATAGAAGGCGCGCACCGAGAACCAGGCGAGCGCCACGAGAATCGTGATGAGCAGGAAGAACAGCGCCGGACTGTAGCTTGCGCGCCGCGGCTCGATCGGCGCGAGATAGAGCCAGCCGCCGGCGAGGCTCGCCATGCCGTGACCGGTGAGCGCCTTGGTCGTCGGATCGAGCATGCCGATCACCGTCGCAGGCACCAGCCCGAGCACGACACATGCTGCGGCGAGCAGCAGCAGGCCGACGCGCTCCCAGGGCCCGGCATCATGAGCATCCGTCAGCTTGGGCTCACGCGGCTGGCCCAGGAACACGACGCCGTAGAACTTCACCATCACGTAGCCGGCGAGCGCCGCCGTGAGCGCGATCGACGCCGCGGCGATCGGCACCAGCATGTTGAGATAGGAGTGCGGCAGGCCCGGGCTAAACAGGAACGCCTGCAGCAGCAGCCACTCCGAAACGAAGCCATTCAGCGGCGGCAAACCGGCGATCGCCACGGTGCCGACGAGCGCGGTCCACGCCACCCAGGGCATGCGATGGATCAGTCCTCCCAGGCGCCCGAGACTGCGCTCGCGCGTTGCGTGCAGCACCGAGCCGGTCGCGAGGAACAGCAGGCTCTTGAAGAATGCGTGATTGAGGCAGTGATAGAGCGTCGCGGTGAGGGCCAGCGCAGCGAGCGCGTTCATGCCGAAGCCGCGGAAAAGGATCGTCAGGCCAAACCCCGCGACGATCAGGCCGAGGTTCTCGATCGATGAATACGCGAGCAGTCGCTTCATGTCGGTCTGCACGGCCGCGTAGACCGCACCGAACAGCGCGGATGCCAGTCCGGCAGCGAGCGCAACGACGCCCCACCACCATATGGGAAAGCCCACCAGGTCGAAAGTGACGCGCAGCATGCCGTAGACCGCCGTCTTCAGCATGACCGCGCTCATCAGGGCGGAAACGGGCGACGGCGCCGCGGGGTGCGCTTCCGGCAGCCAGGCGTGAAGCGGCAGCAGTCCCGCCTTGGCCCCGAAGCCCACCAGCGCGAGCAGGAACGCCGCGGTAGCCCATCCCGCCGAAGGCGCCAGGGCACGCATGCCGGCGAAGCTGTAGTCGCCGCTGCCGCTCTGCAGGGCACCGAAGCAAAGCAGAATGGCGATCGCGCCGAGGTGCGCGAGCAGCAGGTACAGGTAGCCGGCGCGGCGGATTTCGGCCAGGCGATGGTCGCTCGTCACCAGGAAGTACGACGAAAGCGCCATCGATTCCCAGCCAACCATGAAGAAATAGGCATCGTCCGCCACCAGCACCAGCGCCATGCTGGCGAGGAAGGCGTGGTAGTAGAGCGCTTGCAGCCCCGGCGCAGTGCCTTCGCCGCGGCGAAAGTAGCCGCAGGCGAAGATCGAGATCGCCGCGGCGACTGCGCCGAGCATGAGCAGGAAGAACGCCGAAAGCGAGTCGAGCCGGGCGTGAAACGGCAGATCCGGTAGGCCGAGGGGCAGCACACGCGTTTGCGGCGGCAAGAACATGGCCGAGAGCGCCACCGCAGCAATTGCGAGACCGACCAGCGCGCCTGCGGGAAAGATCACTCGGCTCGCGATCCGGATGCTCGTCGGCGCTGCGAGCCCGCTGATTCCCAGCGCTAGCCAGGCGCAGGCAAGCGCGAGTGTGGCGTCAAGCGAACTCAAGTGCACGGGCGCATCGCTGACCGAAGGCCAGATTCTATCCGCGGGAGTTATTCACTGCGTTTGCCCCTTACGATTCGGTGCGCTAGCAGCGCCCCGAGGATGCCCGCCGCGCCCACCAGCAGCCAGTCGCGTCGCCGCCAGCCGCGGCGCTCGCGCGTGGGCGCCGAGCGCAGCATTTGCGTCGCCGTCAGCGTTTGCTCGCCGGTCTCGGGCTCATTCTGCAGCCCGGTGAGCGCGGCGAGGTGCTGCGTCGCCTCGGCGGAATCGAAGTTGCGCGACATGCCGCGCGCCGGCACCTCGCCCAGCGCCGCGGCATCCGCGTCCACGAGACGCGTACGGTCGAACGTGCGCTCGAGCATGCGGGCGCGCGCCGCCTCGCCAACGATTGCCGCTTGCGACCCGGTGGAGAACGCAGTCATCGGACGCTGCGGCGCCGGCGCCACTCCGCCGTGCGCCGCCAGCTGACGCTCGCACTCGTGCAAGTCTCGCGCTAGCTCGGCGGCGCTCTGGTAGCGCTCGTCGAGCGACTTGGCGAGCATCTTGGCGACGATGTAGTCGAGCAGCTCGGGGACGTCGAAGTTGAGTACGCTCGGAGCCGGTGGCGCGAGGTTGACAATCTGGTACATCAGCGCCGTGACGTTGTCGCCGCCAAAAGGCGCCGTACCGGCCAGCATCTCGTACAGGATGATGCCGAGCGAGAAGATGTCGGAGCGGAAGTCGGCGCGCTTGCCAAGCACCTGCTCGGGAGACATGTACTTGGGCGAGCCGAGCATCATGCCGGTCTGCGTGAGTACTTCGGATGCGCGCATGCGTGCGATGCCGAAGTCGGTGATCTTCACCATGCCGTTCGACATGATCATGATGTTGGGCGGCTTTATATCGCGATGCACGATGCCGCGCTGGTGGGCGTAGTCGAGCCCCTCGGCAACCTGGATCGCGATGGAGACGGCCTGCGCGACGGGCAATATCCGCCCCTCGCTGATCAGCGAGCGCAGCTCGGCTCCCTCGATGAACTCCATCGCCATGTAGGCGATCTCGCCGCTCTTGCCGATGTCGTAGATGGTGACGATGTTGGGGTGGCTCAGGCCCCCGGCGGCACGTGCCTCCTGGTAGAAGCGTGCCTCGTACCTCTCGATGCCGTCGCGCTCGAGCGCCATGTTGACCGTCTTGACGGCGACAGGGCGCTCGAGCAACGGATCGACGGCCTTGTAGACGACGCCCATCGCACCGCGCCCGAGCTCGGCGACGATCCGGTACCGGCCAATCGACTGCGTTTCCATTGCGGGCGTCTGCAAGTCTGGCACGGCCTCAGCGCCCGCCCTTCACCGAGCGGAACACGGGCCCCCAGACGGGGTGACCCGCTTCGGCGGGCGCGAGCTGCATCGAGGGATCGATTTCCAGCGCCGCGCGGAACTCATCGCGGCACGGCCCCACGCGCCCGTCTGCGCAGTTGATAAACGCCAGGTACTTGTGCGCCTTGACCCGGTCGGCGTTCGAAAGCCCCTGCTCGAGCGCGAGTTGCAGGCTGCGTGCCGATTGCGCGTAGTGGCCGTCGTCGTACTCGCGCAGCCCCTTGGCGAGAGCCGCTTCTCCCTTGTGCGCGAAAAGGTCATTGAAAGTGCGCTGGAGTTCGCGCACCGGCTCCGACTGGCACCCGGCGAGCAGCAACATGACCGCCGCGGCGAGCAGGCATAGGATCCGTGCGCGGTTCGCGACCATGTCAGCGGAACTGATGGCGGACGCGGATCGACTCTCCGGAGCGAACCGTGACGGTCTCGATCCGGGCCGGGAATGTAGTGTTGCGAATCTCAATCGTGTGCATTCCCGCTGGCAACTCCAGTTCGCGCAGCGGCGGGCTGACACCCCGCTTGGTGCCGTCGACCACAATCTCCCCCCAAGGGCTGATCGCAAGCTGAATCGTACCCGAGGGGGGCGGCGCAGCCTTCGATCGGGCTTCTTCAGTCGACGCAAGGGGCCGCTGTTTGCCGGAATTTGCATTCGCCTTCGTCGGCTTGTGGGCGGGAGCCGGCGCTTGCGATGGCGCCGCTCTCGGGGGTTCCTTGACGGCGGGCGGCGCCGCGCCCTGCTTGACGGCGTCGGCGGCCGGCGCCGGCTCCTGCCCCGCCTTGGGGACCGGAGGGGCGCTTTCGGCAAGGGGGTTCTCGGCTGTCGTTGCAGGCGGCGCGTTCGTGCCATGCATCCCGGCGCGTAACGCGATGCCTGAGCCCGCGAACAGCAGGAACACGAGCGGTGCCGCGACCAGCGCTCCGCGGTGAAGACCGGCCGGTCCCGGCGCGGAGAACCAGCCGCCCGCCCGCTGCGTGCGCTTTACACGCGACATCGTTTCTTCGACGCGGCGCGCCGCGGTCGGGCCCGATATGACCGCATAGACCTCGTGCTCGCGCACGTGCTTGTCGGTGCGCAATCCAACGTGCGTGAACAACCTGGTGTAGTCCCGCGACAGGCGCGATACGACTTCGTAGAACGAGCGCGATACCAGCAGCTGGCCCGGCTGCGCGAAGCCCATCACCCGCTGCGCCACGTTTATGCCGTCGCCGATGATGTTCATCTGCCCGTTCAGATCCTTCAGCAGCCTCACCGGCCCGAGGTTCACCCCGATGCGCACCGCGAGCGATCCGCTCGAGTCGCGAATCGACATCGCCGCGAACAGGGCATCCTCGGGGTCGCCGAGGAACGTGATCGCCGCACCGTCGCCGGTGTCCAGAATGATGCGGTCGCGCGGCGGCACCTGTGCGACGGCGTCGGCCAGGATTCCGTTGAAAGCCTGCTTGAGCTGCAGCTGCTCGCTCACCGGCTTCCTGGAATACTCGGCGATGTCCAGGAATACGACGCAGCAGACCAGCGTGCGGCTCGATGTCTCCATCAATCGGCGTTCGCCCGATGCGGCGCGCGCGGCCGCGACGGAATCATTTTACGCGCATGCCCGGCTGTGCCCCGGCATCTGCGGCAACGAGGAAGATGCCCGGCCCCTCGCCGGAGGCCGCAAGCACCATGCCCTGCGACACGCCGAAGCGCATCTTGCGCGGCGCTAGGTTTGCCACCATCACCGTATAGCGTCCTTTGAGCGCATCGGGCGCGTACGCCGCCTTGATACCGGCGAAAACCGTGCGCGTCTCGCTGCCGATATCGAGCGTCAGTTTCACCAGCTTGTCTGCGCCTTCCACCTGCTCGGCCTCAACGATGCGCGCGACGCGCAGGTCGACCTTGTTGAAGTCGTCCATCGAGATGGTTTCCTTCATCGCTGCCTCCGTGGCCGCGTGCTGCTGGTGTTGGGCGTGACGTTGTTGTGATTGCTGCGCGGGGGAAGGCTGAATGCTCTCCCGATTGGCGTTGACGAGGGTAGCCGTCTGTTTGGTGTCAATGCGGGTGATCAGGTGCTTGTATGGCTTAATTCTCTCGATCGACCTATCGAGGTCTGCCCACACGAATGGATACTCAAGTCCCAGGAGCTCCGCCGCGCGCTCTGCGGTACTCGGAAGAACGGGCGCGAGATAGTAGGTCAATATTCGGAACGCGTTAACGCAATCCGAACAGAGCGCGTGCAACTCTTGTTTCCTGGATGCGTCCTTCACCATGTCCCAGGGCTTGTCCTGATCGATTTGCTGATTGATCAGGTCCGTCGCATGCATGATCTCGCGCATCGCACGGCCGTACTCGCGGTTCTCGTAGGCCTGACAAACTGTCTCTTCCGCGGCGTACGCGAGCATCGAGTACTTGCGAGTTCTTACCAGCGCCTTCGGATCCTCGTCTAAGACCTTGCCGTCGAAGTGCTTGCTTAGGATCGCGCCGTATCGACTAATGATGTTTACGTACTTGCCGACCAGGTCGCTATTCACGCGCGCGACGAAATCCTCGAGGCTTAGGTCGATGTCCTCCATCGTCGGCCCCAGCTTGGCGGCGTAGTAGTAGCGCAACCACTCTGGATTGAGCTCGAGCTTCAGGTAGCTCTCGGCGGTGATGAACGTGCCGCGGCTCTTGGACATCTTTTCGCCGTTCACGGTGAGGAAGCCGTGCGCGAAGATCTTCGAAGGCGTGCGGTAGTCGGCATGTTCGAGCATGGCGGGCCAGAACAGCGCGTGGAAATAGAGGATGTCCTTGCCGATAAAGTGCACCATCTCCGTGTCGCCACCCGGGCGAAGGAAGTCATCCTGCGCGAGCGGCGCGCCTTCGGCGCGGCGGCGCGCAGCGTAGTGCGCGAAGCTCGCGAAGTAGCCCACCGGGGCGTCGAGCCAGACGTAGAAGAATTTCTTGCCTCCCGTGCCCGGAATGGGGAATCCGAAGTAGGGCGGATCGCGCGAGATGTCCCAATCGGCGAGTCGCTGCTCGCCCGGCTCGCCAAGCCATTCCTTCATCTTGTTGGCAGCCTCGTGCTGAAGCCGTTCCTCGCCCTGCGTAAAGCGGCGCAGGTACTGCTCGCAGCGCGCATCCGACAGCCGGAAGAAGTGGTGTTCCGAGGCGCGGCGCTCGGGTGTCGCGCCCGAGACCACTGAATAGGGATTCTTCAGCTCGGTTGGCGCGTAGGTCGAACCGCATACTTCGCAGGAATCGCCGTACTGGTCGCGGGCCCCGCATTTCGGGCACTCACCCTTGATGTAACGGTCCGGCAAAAACATTTCCTTCACCGGATCGTAGAACTGCTCCACCGAGCGGATGGCGATCAGCTCCTGGGCCTTGAGTCGGGCGTAGATGTCCTCGCAGAACGCGCGGTTCTCGGGCGAGTCAGTGCTGTAGTAATTGTCGAAGCCGATGTGGAAGCCGTCGAAGTCTCGCTTGTGCTCGTGCCACACGCGTTCGATGAGTTCGCGCGGCGAGATACCCTCGGCTTCCGCGCGCAACATGATCGGGGTCCCGTGCGTGTCGTCGGCGCATACGTAGTGCACCTCGTGGCCGCGCATTTTCTGGAACCGCACCCAGATATCGGTCTGGATGTACTCGACCAGGTGGCCGAGGTGAATTGCACCGTTGGCGTACGGCAGGGCTGAAGTGACGAGGATCCTGCGACGGGGCATCGACGGGCCTGAAACGGAGCGCACGATTCTAGCAAAAGGAGCATGGTTACTGCGCCCTACGCGTGCCGAATTCGGTACACTTACCGACTTTTCTCCCCGCACACCGCGTGCGGGGCGAGGATTCAGCCATGGCGATAAGCGAAGCGCAAGTCCAATCGGTCCTGAAGCAACTCGTCGATCCGAACACGACGAAGGATTTCGTGTCCACCCGCTCGGTGAAGAGCGTCAAGATATCGGACGACGACGTGTCGCTTGACATCGAGTTGGGATATCCGGGCAAGAGCCAGTTCGAGCCCATCCGCAGGCAACTGGTACAGGCGCTCAAGCAGGCGGGAGCAGCGGGCGTCAAGGTGAACGTCACGTCGCGTGTGGTGCCGCACGCGGTGCAGCGCGGTGTCAAGCTCATTCCGGGGATCAAGAACATCATCGCTGTCGCCTCCGGCAAGGGTGGTGTCGGCAAGTCCACCACGGCGGTGAACCTGGCGCTGGCGCTTGCGACCGAAGGCGCCTCCGTGGGCATGCTCGATGCGGACATCTATGGGCCCTCGCAGCCAATGATGCTGGGCATCGCCGGGCGGCCAGAGTCGAAGGACGGCAAAAGCCTGGAGCCGATGGAGGGCCACGGCATCCAGGCGATCTCGATCGGCTTCCTCATCGACGTGGATACGCCCATGGTGTGGCGCGGTCCAATGGTGACCCAGGCGCTTGAGCAGTTGCTCAAGGACACGCGCTGGCGCGAGCTCGACTACCTGGTCGTCGACCTGCCCCCGGGGACCGGCGACATCCAGCTGACCCTCGCCCAGAAGGTGCCGGTAACCGGGACGGTGATCGTGACCACGCCGCAGGACATCGCCCTGATAGACGCGCGGAAAGGCCTCAAGATGTTCGAGAAGGTCGGCATTCCGATCCTTGGGGTGGTCGAGAACATGTCAACGCACATCTGCCCGCAGTGCGGCCATGAAAGCCACATCTTCGGCTCGGGCGGGGCGGAAAAGATGTGTCGCGACTACGGCACGGAGCTTCTCGGTCAGCTGCCGCTGGACGCGAGCATCCGCGAGCAGGCGGATTCGGGCCGCCCGACGGTCGTGGCGGACCCGGAGGGCAGGGTGGCCGAAATCTACCGACGCATTGCGCGCCGCTGCGCAGTCAAGATCTCCGAGTCGCAGAGGGACATGAGCGCCAAATTTCCGAATATCGTGGTGCAGAACACCTGAGCCTGAGCCCGTGACAATCAAATCGGACAAGTGGATCCGCCGCATGGCGCTCGCCGAGCGCATGATCGAGCCGTTCGAACCCGGCCAGGTGAAGGAGCTCGGCGGCCGCAAGATCGTGTCCTACGGCACCTCGAGCTACGGCTATGACATTCGCTGCTCCAGCGAATTCAAGATCTTCACCAACATCAACTCCACGATCGTTGACCCGAAGGCGTTCGATGAGAAGTCGTTCGTCGACTTTCGCGGCGACGTGTGCATCATTCCGCCCAACTCCTTTGCGCTCGCCCGCACCGTGGAGTATTTCCGCATTCCGCGCAATGTGCTCACCGTGTGCTTGGGCAAGTCCACTTATGCGCGCTGCGGAATCATCGTTAACGTCACGCCTCTCGAGCCGGAATGGGAAGGGCACGTGACGCTGGAGTTTTCCAATACCACGCCTTTGCCGGCCAAGATCTACGCCAACGAGGGAGTGGCTCAGGTGATCTTCATCGAGTCCGACGAGATCTGCGAGACCTCCTACAGGGACCGCGGCGGGAAGTACCTCGGACAGCGAGGCGTGACGCTGCCGCGCATCTGAGCCGCGCGCGGGCCGCCGCGCGTAAAAAATCGTCCCTAAGCCCTTGACTCCGCGGGGGTCGACCCTATAATCGCCCCAAGTTTTCGGCCAACGTCTGACCGATCGGAAGGAGGTCATCATGACAGGCAAAAGGAACTCGGTGCTGCATCTGGACGTTTCCCAGCAGGCGCTTCCCGAAACTTAGTGACATTGGGAGATACGTGAATGGGCGCTCGCCCTAGCAGCATTGCTCGCAACAAGCAGACCGACCTTCCGCAAGAAGAACATCTTTTCGACAGCCATCCCGAAGTCAGCCTCGACTTCGAGATCGTGCGCCGGGCCGCGCGCGAAAGGTACACGCGGCCGTTCCTGATCCTCGATACCGGCATCGTGCGCGACAAGGCGCGCCGCTTCCGGGCGTCCATGCCGCGCGTCCGGCCCCACTACGCGGTGAAGGCGAATCCCGACCGGCGCGTGCTGAAGGTCCTGGCGCAGGAAGGCGTCGGGTTCGAGATCGCCTCGACCGACGAGCTCGATTTGCTGCTTTCCATCGGCGTGAGCGCCGCAGAAGTGTTCTACTCGAACCCGGTGAAGCCGCGGGACGCCATCGCCTATACTGCGACCAAGGGCGTCGAGTGGTTCGTCGTCGATAGCGTCGATGAATCGAGGCGGGTGTTCGAGGTCAAGCCCGATGCCAAGCAGTATTTGCGCATCGCGACGCCGAACATCGGCAGCGATTGGCCCTTGTCGGGTAAATTCGGCGCGGGCGTCGCGGATACGCGCGAGATTATCGCCGCCGCGGCCAGGATGGGCGCAGATCTTGCCGGAGTCACCTTTCATGTCGGCTCGCAATGCCGCAATCCGGCCAACTGGCGGGTTGGGATCGAGAAGGCGCGTGCGGTGTTCGACGCGATGCTCAAGGCCGGCCTCAAGCCGCGGCTGCTCGACATCGGTGGCGGCTTTCCGGTCAGGCACGTGAAGCCTATCCCGTCGATTGAAGTCATCGGCGAGGTGGTGAACGAGGGGCTCAAGGCGTTTCCGGAGGAAGTCAGGGTGATCGCGGAGCCGGGCCGCTACATGGTCTCGGACGCGGGCTACTTTGTTTGCCGCGTGCTTGGCACGGCGATGCGCGCCGGCAAGCGCTGGATGCACTGGGACGCAGGGATGTTCGGCGGGGTGATCGAGACGACCGAGGGCCTCAAGTACCGCATCCGTACCGATCGCTCGGGTCATGACATTCCGTGGAACGTCGGCGGGCCGACTTGCGATTCGGTCGATGTCGTGCTGCGCGACGAGCCGCTACCGTCCGACCTGCAGGAAGGCGACTTCATCTATTTGCATAATGCGGGCGCGTACACGACGGCGTACGCGAGCCGATTCAACGGCTTTCCCCTTCCAGAAGTGAGAATTTTAGAAAGTAAGCGCTAACAAGCTCGTTCGTAGCGGACGAAGTCGAACCGCAGCCCGCCCGCTGCCGTATGCGGGCGGCGCTCGACCTCCCGCCAGTCGTGGCGGTCGAACTCCGGAAAGTGCGCGTCACCCTCGAAGGCGCGCTGGATCTCAGTGAGCACAAGTACGTCGGCGCACGCCAGCGCCTCGGTGTAAAGCTCGCCGCCTCCGATCACGAACGCGTCAGGCGCGTCGGCGCACAACGCGAGGGCGGCGACGAGCGAGGATGCAATGCTGGCGCCCGGAGCCTCATAATTACGGTTGCGGGTCACCACGATGTTCTCTCGCTCCGGGAGCGCCTTGCCAAGGGACTCCCAAGTGCGTCGCCCCATAATGACCGGATGCCCGGAGGTCAATGCCTTGAAATTCCTTAGATCTTCCGGCAGGTGCCACGGTAGCTTCCCAGCCGCTCCAATGACGCCGTTGCTCGCCACGGCGGCGACCAGGTAGAGCCGCGTGAGGACTGGGGCATCATTTCTGGTTCGTGACATCTGTCCTGTTCCTCGCAGAAGTTTGCATGAAATTATAGGCATATGAGTGCTAGTGGCCCTCCCGCAGGCACCGCGCTTCCTTACCCGCGCTCGTTTCTGGGGCTGCTGCTTGCCGGCTTCACGCTGGTGACCCTGCCACTCGTCGGTGCGCTCGCCTACTCGGCTTGGCACACAGAGCGCCTCGCCCAACAGAGCGGCAACGCCGTATTCAATGCTGCGCGGGCCGCGCGCGCGAGCCGAGCGCTCGTGAATCGCATTGGATCCATCGAGCGCCTGGCACAACAGATTGCGCTCACCTCGGACAACGAGCTGATGGATGACTTCACCAAGGTGCATGCGAGCTTCAAGCAGGTCGCAGGCGAGCTGGCGCGGCTGCCGCTGGACCGTGCGCAGGTCAGCGCGCTCAATCGGACGGTCGAAGAGGAGCAGGCGTTGTATGACCAGCTGAGCGCCGACCCGCGGCCGGCGCTCGATCCACGTGTGGTGGCCGACAAGACCGGCCAACTCGCCGAAGATGCGTATCAGACGCTCGCCATCAGCTATCTGGTGGCAGACCGCGAGGTCGAGCGCCTCCGCGCCAACGCGGAAATGGTGCAGCAGCGGCTGATCCTTCTGGTGATCTTCAGCACAGCGCTGGCGCTTGCCACCGCGCTTGCGCTGACGCGCTTCATCGTGAGGCCCATTGCCCAGCTGGACGCATCGATTCGGCAGCTTGGCGGGGCGGACTTTGCGCGCCCGATCAAAGTGCACGGGCCGGCCGACCTGCAGTTCCTTGGCGAGCGGCTGGACTGGCTGCGCCGTCGGCTCACCGAGCTGGAAGCCGAGAAGAACCGTTTCCTGCGAAACCTGTCTCACGAGCTCAAGACTCCGCTTACAGCCCTTCGGGAGGGTGCCGAGCTGCTGAACGACGAGGTCGCCGGACCATTGGCACCGGCGCAACGACAGGTGGTCGCCATCATGCGCGACAACAGCCTGAAGCTGCAGCGCATGATCGAGGACCTGCTCGATTACCAGCGCGCGCTGCGCGCGGCGGCTTCGCTCGACGCAAAGCCTGTGGCGCTGCAAGAGCTGGTGCGCGAAGCCGCCCGCGCCCATCAGCTTGCCGCCCGCGCCAAGCGCCAGCGCTTGGCGCTTGAGCTTGAGCCGGTGATCCTGCTTGCGGACGCCGAAAAGTTGCGCTCCATCGTCGACAACCTGTTGGGCAATGCCGTGAAGTTCACGCCCGAGGACGGCACCATCTCCGTGCTTTCCCGTGCGCGCGACGGGGAGGTCACGATCGAAGTGATCGATTCGGGGCCCGGCGTGCCGTCTGAGGAGCGAGAATCGATCTTCGACAGCTTTTATCGCGGCCGCGCCCAAGCAAGCGGTCGCGTGGAGGGCAGCGGACTCGGACTCGCCATCGCGCGTGAGTACGTCGAGGCGCACGGTGGGCGCATCGACGTGGTAGCCGGCGCACGCGGGGGTCACTTCCGGGTGACGCTCCCGCACAGGACGGCTGCGGCCATCGCGGAGGCGGCATGAGGCGGCTCGCCGCAGCGCTCGCAGTAATGCTCGGCGGTTGTGCGCTCCTGTCGCCCCAGGCGCGCGAATCGACCGACGTGAGCCGCATTACCTCCGAGACCGTGACAGCGTCGCGGGCAGCGGCCGACACCCAGCGACAGGCGCTCGAGCGCGCAAAGCGCGACTATCGACGCGAACCGAGCGACGCCAACCGCCTGCGGCTCGCGGCCATGCTGGTGACCCTGCCGGACCCGCTGCGCGACGAAGCGCACGCGCTCACGCTGCTCAAGTCGCTGGCAACGCAGGACAGCAGGTCGCCCTACTGCAGCTTCGCGCTACTGCTCACCAGCGAGATCGCCGAGCGGCAGCGCCTTGCGCAGGAGAACGAGCGTCTCGCGCGCGAGGGTCAGAAGCGCGAAGAAGCGCTGCAGAAGCAACTCGATGCATTCAAGTCCATCGAACGCGGCATAATCCGGCGCGAGGAGGCCGCGCGCCAACCGGAGATGAAACCATGAATTCCGACGCCCCCAAAATCCTGCTGGTCGACGACGACAAGGACCTGCTGCAGCTGATCGTGATGCGTCTTTCCGCGGCGGGCTATACGGTGGCGACCGCCGATTCCGGCGAGAGCGCGCTCGCCAGCCTCGCCGTCTCGCGGCCCCAGCTCGTGATCACCGACCTGCGCATGCACGGCATGGACGGGCTCGCGCTGTTCGACGCTATCCATCGCCACGCTCCCTCGCTGCCGGTCGTGATCCTGACCGCGCACGGCACCATCCCCGAGGCGGTGGCGGCGACCCGGCGCGGCGTGTTCAGCTTTCTGACCAAGCCGTTTGACAGCAAGCTGCTGCTCGATACCGTGTCGGACGCGTTGCGGCTCTCCAGCCCGCCCGCCGGCGGTCAGGGAGAGGATTGGCGCGCGGGAATCATCACGCGCTCCCCCGCCATGGAGGACCTGCTCGCGCAGGCACGCCGGGTCGCCGCATCGGACGCGAGCGTGTGCATCTACGGCCAGAGCGGCACCGGAAAGGAACTGCTAGCGCGCGCGATTCACCGTTCGAGCCGGCGTACCGGCGCTCCCTTCGTCGCTGTGAACTGCAGCGCAATTCCCGAGGGGCTGCTCGAGTCCGAGCTGTTCGGTCACAGAAAGGGATCGTTCACCGGCGCCACGCAGGACCGTCGCGGCCTGTTTCAGGCCGCGCAGGGCGGTACGCTCTTCCTAGACGAGGTCGGCGACATGCCCCTCGCGATCCAGGTCAAGCTGCTGCGTGCGCTCGAGGAGCGCGTCGTGCGGCCGGTCGGCTCGAACGAGGCAGTAGCGGTCGACGTGCGCATCATCTCCGCCACGCATCGCCGGCTTGAGGAGCGCATCGCCGCCGGCGAATTCCGCGAAGATCTCTTTTACCGCCTGAATGTCGTCAAGCTCTCCCTGCCGGCCCTCGCCGAACGTCGCGAAGACATCCCGCTGCTCGCCAACCACTTCCTCGAGCGCATGGCCGAGCGTTACGGGCGCCCGCGGCTCGCCTTTTCGCCCGAGGCCATGCAGCGTCTGGTGTCCGCGTCCTGGCCCGGCAACGTGCGTCAGCTGCTGAACGTGGTGGAGCAGTCGGTGGCGCTGTCGGCCACGGAAGTGGTGCCGGCGTCGCTGGTCAACCAGGCGCTCGACGCGCGCGACTCGAGCCTCACGCCGCTCGATGAGGCGCGCCGCGCCTTCGAGCGCGACTACCTGGTGCGAATCCTGAAGATCACCAGCGGCAATGTCACGCAGGCTGCCAGGCTCGCCGGACGCAATCGCACGGAGTTCTACCGCTTGCTCGAGCGCCATGCGCTCGAACCGGGCATGTTCAAGGGCGCGGCACAGCTGCACTGAGGCACGGGGCGCGCCTGTAAGCCGGATGCGACCTCGGCCGACAGACGGCTGGGGTCTATGAGATCAAACCTCACTACCCGCTCGCTGGCGGTGTTGGCTGCCTGCGCGCTGGCCGCGCCCGCAATGGCCTGGCAGTGCGCCGCCCAGTCGCAGAGCGGTACCACCGCGCTGGTCGAGCTGTACACGTCGGAGGGCTGCAGCAGCTGCCCTCCGGCCGACCGATGGCTATCGGCGCTCGGCAAGACGGGTCCGACAGGCTCGGTCGTGCCGCTCGCGCTGCACGTGGACTACTGGGATTATCTCGGCTGGAGGGACCCGTTCGCCAAGCACGGTTTCTCGTTGCGCCAGCGCGAGCTCGCCACGCTTCGGCGCGCCGCCTTCGTTTACACGCCGCAGGTCCTGTTGCAGGGGGAGGATTTCCGGGGCTGGGATTCCGAGGCGTTTGACAAGCAGCTAGCTCGCATCAACGCTCAGCCTGCACTGGCCGCGATCCGGCTGTCGCTTACGCGAACACGCCGGAACGATCTTTCGGTCGAGGCGCGAGCGAAGCTGACCGGCGCACGCGACTCCTCTGGCGTCGCGCTCTACCTGGCCTCGTACGCCAACCGGCTCGTCTCGCGGGTGCAAAGGGGCGAGAACGAGGGCCGGAGCCTGACCCACGACTTCGTCGTGGTCGACCTTGCGGGGCCGTTGGATTTCGGGCCCGAAGGCCGCGTGTCGGCGAAGCGCGATCTGGCGCTGCTAGCCGGGACCTCGGCATCGCACGCAGGCGTCGCCGCCTTCGTCCAGGACCGCCGCAGCGCAAAGATCCTGCAGGCCCTCATGCTGCCGGTCTGTCCGGGTTAGGGCGCCACCCCGGGGGGGCAATCCCTCTCAAATCCCCCCCTAGTCGGGTATATTCCCGGGCTACGCCTGCGGTAGCAAGAAAAAAGAGGGAGGAACGGTCGTGCACGCGACGCAAATCCGGCAAAAAGACGGCATTTTCTACTTCGCTAGCTACAGGGCGCGCGAGCTGCTCTCAAGGGTGCGTTTCATCAGCCGTTTCTACGGCGAGGGCGAGGATATCGCCCCGGTGCGTATCTCGCACGACGACGACGTAGCGCAATTCATCGCCAAGATCGAGCGCACGGACGAGGCTTTCCAGCGCGCGCTGTCGCGCGCCAAGGTAAAGGCGCTGCGCAATTTCTACGAGACCGCGGTCACGCAACCCCCGATACCAGGTACGGTGCTCCTGTTCACCTCCGAGCGGCTCGCGTTCCGGCCGGGCGGCGAGGGGGGCGTCGGCGGCCTGACGGAGCCGAGCTCCAAGTACCTGATCATCGACGGCCAGCACCGCCTCGCGGCGCTGCATTTCTACCTGCAGGACAGGCCGCAGGAAGCCGAAACGATCCATGTCCCGTGCATCATCTTCGACGGCCGCAGCGAGGATTTCGCCGCCGAGATGTTCGTCATCATCAATTCGACGCCCACGCGCATCAACAAGAGCCACCTCGTCGACTTGTACGAGCAGGTCTCCTGGGCGGCACCGGATCGCAAGTTCTCCGCGCGGCTGGTCGAAAAGCTCTACAGCGAAGGCGACAGCCCGCTGCGCTACCGCATCAACCGGCTCGGGGGGCGCAGCCAGCGCGACAAGTGGATCCTGCAGGCCGAGCTGTTCAACGAGCTGCACCGCTGGGTGCGCGGCCGCTGGCGCAGCATCCAGGTCTCGGGCGGGAGCGCGCACGAGGTGCCGCGCTATTACGCGGTGATTCGCGATTTCCTCAAGGCGGCGCGCGCTGCGTGGGGCGACGCCTGGGGCAAGGAGGGCTACATGGTCACTAAGCCGGTAACCATCAAGGCCCTCATCCGGGTGTGCGCCGACCTGGCGCGCGAGGATGCGGAGCCCGAGCAGGGACGGACGGCTCGCTGGGAGCAGCGGCTCGCACCCTGGAGCGACCTGGTGGACGAATTCCGCGACGACGGGTTCTACGAGCGCTTTGCGGCCAAGGGCGAGGTGGAACGCGTGGCCCGCATCCACCGCGATCTCGCGCGCGCCGCGAAGATCGAAGTCAGCCGCCCGAAAGGCTGACGACCTCTTCGGCGGCGAGACGCGCGATCTGCGCCTCGTCGTAGCCCAGCTCGGCGAGCAGCGCCGCGCTGTGCTCCCCGACGTC
>Ga0187776_10000288_pt1 | contig 24518 bp, 26 predicted proteins | sample 0216_BV02_MP12_2_FD_132426 | JGI IMG/M metagenome (GOLD analysis project Ga0187776, IMG submission 132426) | Tropical peat soil microbial communities from peatlands in Department of Meta, Colombia - 0216_BV02_MP12_20_MG | ecosystem: Environmental > Terrestrial > Soil > Wetlands > Peat | place...
CCGCAGCGCTTCACCGCGAGGATCGTCTTTCCCGATGGGCGCATCGCGAGCTACTCGCTGTCTGGCGACGAGATCTACGTGGACGCGCGCGTCCTCAAGTGGCACCCGCTCGTCAACATGCTCGGGCTCACCACCGCCTACGAGCTCGACCGCATCGGCGGCCGCTTCCGCGACGTCGAGCAGGAGAAGACGGAGGCGCGCACGCTGTATTCGCTGGGCAAGGACAAGCCGGTGGATCTGTTCGCGCTGCGCAAGCGCTTTCCCTTCCTCGAGCACTTCGTCGACGCGACCTACGGCTCGGCGGCCTTCGTGCCGGCGGCCGAGCCCGCCGAGCTCGACCTGCGCGTGTCGGCGACCGGGCTCCTGATCCGGCCGTCGGCGCCTGCGAAGCAGCCTTAATCGAATTTGATGTTGAACTCGCGGACGAACTTGTCCCAGTGCTCGTATTCGCGGCGCACGAGCCGGTCGAGGTCTTCCGGGCTCGATCCCACGATCTCGAAGCCGACCGCGGTGAGCCTGGGGACCACGTCGGGCTCGCGCAGCGCCGCGACGAATTCGTCGTGCAGCCGCGCAATCACCGCCGGCGGCGTCCCCGCGGGCGCGAACACGCCGATCCAGTTGTAGGCTTCGAAGCCCGGAAAGCCGGACTCCGCCACCGTAGGTACGTTCGGCAACCGAGGCGAGCGCGCGCCGGAGGTGACCGCCAGGGGCTTCAGCTTTCCCGAGGCGAAGTGCGGCCCGAGCAGGTTGAGCGTGATCGCGCAGTACTGCACCTGGTCGGCGAGCAGCGCCTGGATCGCAGGTGCGCCGCCCTTGAACGCGAGATGCACGGCGTTGAGGCCCGAGCGCCGGCTGATCTCCTCGCCGACGAGGAAGCCCAGCGTCCCCGGGCCGGGCGAGGCGAAGTTCAGGTGACCCGGCCGTGCCTTCGCCGCTTCGACGAATTCGCGCAGGTTCGACCCGGCCACCGAGAGGTTCGCGCCGACGAAGAGCGGAAAGCGCGCGAGCTGCGTCACCGGCGCGAAGTCGCGGAACGTGTCGTAGGGCAGGTTCCTGAGCGCGATGGGGTTGATCGAATGTGCGCTCAGGGGGAGAAGCAGCGTGTGGCCGTCGGGCGCGGCCTTGGCGACGGCGGCCGAGGCGATGACGCCCGACCCGCCGGGACGGTTCTCGATCACGAACGGCTGGCCGAGGCGCTCCGACATCCTCGGCTGGAGCACGCGCGCGATGAGGTCGGTCGGGTCGCCGGGCGCCGAGGGCAGGACCAGCGTCACCGGGCGCGAGGGGAACTGCGCCGCTGTCGGAAATGCGGCGGGAAGCGCGAGCGCGACGGCCGCGGCGGCAAGGGCGTGCTTCATGGGTGTATCTTAAACGCCCGGTCGTGAATATCGAAACCCCCGTCCTCATCGTCGGCGGCGGGCCCGTGGGCCTGGGGCTCGCGCTCGACCTCGGCTGGCGCGGGGTCGAGTGCCTGCTCGTCGACGAGCTCGAGCGCGACGGCTACCGCACCCACCCGCGCGCGAATCTCATCAACTCGCGCACCATGGAGTTCTGCCGGCGCTGGGGCGTCGCGTCGCGGGTGAAGGAGGTCGGGACGCCGCCCGACTATCCGCACACGGCGATGTACCTGACCTCGATGCGCGGCCACCTCATCGCGCGCATCGAGCGGCCGGAGCACGGCGGCGACAAGAAGATCGCGTTCACGCCCGAGGCGCCGCAGCGCTGCAACCAGATCTGGTTCGACCCGGTGCTGCGCGAGCGCGCGGAGGGCTTCCCTTCGGTGAAGCTGCGCTATCGCTGGCGCTTCGACTCCTTCGTCCAGGACAGCAAAGGCGTGACCTCGACGGTGACCGATGTGGCGAAAGGCGAGACGCACGTCATCCGTTCGTCTTACCTCGCGGCCTGCTGCGGCGGACGCAGCCCGATCCGGCGCATCCTGGGCATCGACGCGAACGAGGGCGAGGTGCTGGGCGCGCCGCTCTCCGTGTACTTCCGCGCGAAGAACCTCTGGGAATGGCACGACAAGGGCAAGGGCGTGCTGCACTTCATCGTCGAGGCGACTGGCGTGTGGGCGACGCTGAACTCGCTCAACGGCGGCGACCTGTGGCGGGTGACGCTGCACGGCGGCGCGAAGGCGCACGGCGCTCCGGACGTTCTCGACCACAAGGCGATCCTCACGCGCATCGTCGGCTGCGAGTTCCCCTACGAGCTGATCTCGATCAGCCCCTGGGTGCGCAGAAAGCTCGTCACCGCGGCGTACCGCCACGGGCGGATCTTTCTCGCGGGCGACTGCGCGCACCAGAACACGCCGACCGGCGGCTACGGCATGAACACCGGCATGGGCGACGCGGTGGACCTGGCGTGGAAGCTCGCGGCGACGCTCGAGGGATGGGGCGGGGCCGCGCTCCTCGACAGCTATGACGCCGAGCGGCGGCCGGTGGCGGTGCGCAACGTCGAGGAGGCGACGCGCAACTTCCAGCTGCGCAGCTTCCCCGCGATACCCGGGCTGCTCGAGGAGTCGCCCAGGGGCGAGTTCGCGCGCGGGCGCCTGGGCGACGAGATCGTCAGGAACACCGCCCGCGAGCTGGTGTCCGACGGCATTGTGATGGGCTACCGCTACCACTCGCCGGTCGTGTGCGCGGACGCGGGCGAGCCGCCGCCGCTGCGCGTGACCGAGTACGAGCATACGAGCTTCCCCGGGGGGCGCGCGCCGCACGCCTGGCTCGCTGGCGGGCGCTCGACGCTCGATCTGTTCGGGCGCGCGTTCGTCCTGCTGCGGCTCGGGCGCGACGCGCCGGGAGCCGCGGCGCTCGAGCAGGCGGCGAAGCGGCGCAAGGTGCCGTTCGAAACCGTCCCGCTCGACGAGCCGGAAGCCCGCGCCCGCTACGAGCACAAGCTCGTGCTGGTGCGGCCCGACGGCCACGTCGCCTGGCGCGGCGACGAGATTCCCGCGGACGCGGACGCGACCGTTGCGCGGGTCACGGGAACGCTTTAGCATGAATCGTCCAGGAGGCCGGCCATGATCAAGAAGCTGCACCACAACGCCTACCGCTGCCGCGATTCGGAGGAGACGCGCAAGTTCTACGAGGAATTCCTGGGCCTGCGCCTCGCGGGAACGCTGGAGATCACCGAGACCAAGAGCGGGCGCCGGACGAGCGCGCTGCACACCTTCTACGAGCTGGGCGACGGCTCCTACCTCGCCTTCTTCGAGGTGCCCGACACGCCGTTCCAGTTCAAGGCGCAGCACGACTACGACCTGCACATCGCGCTCGAGGTCGAGCGCCCGGTGCTCGAGAAGAAGCTCGCGGAGGGCAAGGCGCGCGGCATCGAGTCGCGCGGCATCGCCGACCACCACTTCATCAACTCGATCTACTTCCGCGATCCGAACGGCTACGTGATCGAGCTGACCGCGAGGATGCCGGCCCACGCCCGGGAGATGGACCCGGCGAAGAACGGCGCGCGCGAGAAGCTCGACAAGTGGCAGGCGGCCAAGAAGCAGCACGCGCCGGCCTGAAGCGCAGCGACAGCCGCATCTTCACCACTCACGCGGGCAGCCTCCCGCGTCCCGGGCCGCTCGTCGAGCTGCAGCTCGCCGCGAGCCGCGGCGAGGCGGTCGACCCCGAAGCGCTTTCTGAAGCGACCGAACAGGCGACAAGGCGGGCTGTAGAGCGTCAACTCGCTTGCGGGATCGACGTCGGCAACGACGGCGAGCAGCCGCGCGAGAGCTTCGTCACCTACGTGCGCTACCGCCTTTCGGGCTTCTCCGGCGAGAGCCGGCGGCCCCCGGTGAAGGACATCGCGGCGTATCCGGGCTTTCGCGCGCTCGTGCAGGGCCGGGCAAGCCTGCTGACCTCGCCGCCGCGCGCGACCGGCGAGGTGCGCTATGCGGACCGCGGGCCGCTCGAGCGCGAGCTCGCCGGGTACCGCAAGGCGCTGGACGGGCAGACGCGGCGGTTTGCCGAATCGTTCTGGACCGCGCCTTCGCCCGGCATCGTCGCAAGCGCCATGCAGAACGACCACTACGCGTCGCTCGCCGGCTACGTGAACGCGGTCGCCGATGCGCTCAGGACCGAATACGAGGCGATCGTCGCCGCCGGCTTCGTGCTGCAGATCGACGCCCCCGACCTCGCGATGGAGCGCCACCGCCTGTTCGCCGAGCGGCCGCTCGCCGAGTTCCTCGATTTCGTCGAGCTCGTCGTCGGAGCGACGAACCGCGCGCTCGCGAACGTGCCGCGCGAGAAAGTGCGCCTCCACGTGTGCTGGGGCAACTACGAGGGCCCGCACACCTTCGACGTGCCGCTCGAGGAGCTGACCGGCCGGCTCTACCAGGTGCGCGCCGGGGCGCTGGTGCTGTCGATGGCCAACCCGCGCCACGCGCACGAGCACCGGACGCTCGCGAGGCATCCGCTTCCCGGCGACTGGAACCTCGTGGCGGGCGTGATCGACACCACGACCAACTACGTCGAGCACCCCGAGGTGGTCGCCGAGCGCATCGAAAGGGCGGTCGAGGCCGTCGGCGACCCGCGCCGCGTCCTGGCGGGCACCGATTGCGGTTTCGATACTTCGGCCGGCTTCGGGCGGGTGGCCGAGGACGTGGTGTGGGAGAAGCTGCGCGCGCTCAGCGCGGGCGCGGCGATAGCGAGCTCGCGCATCTGGGCCTGACCGGGGTGGCTCGCCCGGCACCAAGTCGAATAGAATCCGTTCCGGGAGGGCGCAGCGGGCCGCCGCCGGAACACCAACAATGCGCCCGCGCATCGAAAGAGGAGACCGCAACGATGAGACCGCTGTCCGCGAATTTTCGCCGCTCCACGGCGCTGCTCGGCGCCGCCCTGCTTGCCCTCGCCGCGGGCGCCCGCGCGGCCGACCCCTACAGGATCGACGTGATCACCTCGCTCACCGGTGGCGCGTCGTTCCTCGGGAAAGGCGAGCAGCAGAGCCTCGAGTTCCTGAAGAAATCGGTGAACAAGAGCGGCGGCATCGGTGGCCGCGACCTCGACTTCGCCTACCACGACGACCAGTCGAGCCCGCAGACGGCGGTGCAGCTCGCCACCCAGATCATGGCCGGCAAACCCCCGGTGATCCTCGGGCCGTCGATCGTCGCGATGTGCAACGCGGCGGGCGCGCTCATGAAGAACGGCCCGGTGATGTACTGCCTGTCTCCCGGCATCCATCCCGAGAAGGGCAGCTACGTCTTCACCTCGAGCACCTCGACCTACGACCTCGCGAAGGCGCTGATGCGCTACTTCCGCGCGAAGGGCTGGACGAGGATCGCCGTCATGACCAGCTCCGACGCGAGCGGGCAGGACGCGGAGAAAGGCCTGAACGAGGCGGCGGCGATGGCCGAGAACAAGAGCATCCAGATCGTCGCGCGCGCCCACTTCAACATCACCGACGTGAGCGTCGCGGCGCAGATCGAGAACGTGAAGGCGGCCAATCCCCAGGCGTTCATCGCCTGGAGCACCGGAGCGCCGATCGCGACCGTGTTCAAGGGCATCGTTCAGGCCGGGCTCGACGTTCCGACCGCGACGACCGACGGCAACATGACCTACGCCCAGATGAAGAACTACGCCGACTTCCTGCCCAAGCAGCTCTACATCGCGAGCGCGCTGTGGGCGGCGTACGGAACGCCGGGCATCGATCCCGGGGTGACGAAGGCGCAGAAGGCGTTCTACGAGGAGTACGCCGCGACGGGCCAGAAGCCCGACCTTCCCGCGAGCATCGCGTGGAACACCGGCCTCATCGTCGTCGACTCGCTGCGAAAGCTCGGAACGAACGTCACTGCAACGCAGCTTCGCGATCACATCGGGAACCTCAAGGGGTTCGCGGGGATCGACGGCGTGCATGACTTTCATGCTTCCCCGCAGCGGGGCCTCGGCCTGTCGGACGTGGTGGTGACGCGCTGGGACGCGGCGAAAGGCACCTGGATCCCGCTGAGCAAGCCCGGCGGCGAGCCGCTGCGCTGACTCCCCGCGCGTAGCTCCGCTTCCGTTGGAGGGGATGCCCTCCTCGGCGAGGACGGGAACGGGCGATCGATGGAACAGGCGATCCAGACCGTCATCGGCGGGCTGCTGCAGGGCAGCGTGTTCGGCGTCGTGGCGCTGGGGTTCTCGCTCGTCTTCCGCGTCACCGGCGCGATCAACCTCTCGCAGGGCGCGTTCTGCATCGTCGGCGCGCTCGCGATGTACTCGTTCGAGGTCTCGCTCGGCTGGCCGGCGTGGATCGCCGCCGCGGCCGCGGTGGCGGTCACCGCCGCCGCGGGCGCGGCGATCGGAGCGGCGACGTTCGTGCCGGCGCTCTCGCGGCTCCCCGTCAGCAGCATGCTGATTCTCACCGCGGGGCTGCTGACGACGCTCGAAGGCCTGTCGCTCGTCGTCTGGGGCAGCCAGCCCTACGCGCTTCCGCCCTTCTCGGGCGAGGCGCCGGTGACGGTGCTCGGCGTCCGCCTGCCGACCCAGGGGTTCTGGATCGTCGGCGCGGCCGCGGCGATCATCGCGGGCGTGTGGTTCCTGCTGATGCGGACCGCGCTCGGGCGGGGGCTGCGCGCGTGCGCGGAGAACCCGACCGCCGCCCGCCTCATGGGCATCGACGTGCCGCGCATGACGCTCTTCAGCTTCACGCTCGCCGCGCTCATCGCCGGCGTCGGCGGCATCGTGGTCGCGCCGATCCTGTCGTTCCAGTTCGACACCGGACGCCTGTTCACCATCTCGGGATTCAGCGCCGTCGCGATCGGCGGCCTCGGGTCGCTCGCGGGCTCGGTCGCGGGGGGCGAGCTGCTCGGGGTCGCCGAGCAGCTCGCCGCGGGCTACGTTTCGTCGCTCTTCGCGAACGGCATCGCGCTCGCGCTCCTCATCCTCACGCTCCTCGTGCGCCCGAGCGGCCTGTTCACCGCGAGGCGAACGCGGCGCGAGGACGTGCGCGACGAGCACCGCATCTACCACCCGGTGGTGCGGCTGAGAGGCCGGCGCGCGGTCGTATTCGGCCTCGGCGCGGTCGCGGTGCTCGCGCTGCTGCCGTGGATCGTTCCGGCGGGCCTGATGAGCTCGATCGTCATCACCGGCATCCTCTTCATCGGCGTGCTGGGTCTCGACGTCCTCATGGGCTACTGCGGGCAGGTGAGCCTCGGCCAGGCGGGCTTCATGGCAGTCGGCGGCTACACCGCCGCCATCCTCGCGACCAACTACGGCTGGCCGCCGCTCGCCGGGATCGCCGCGGGAATCGCGCTGTCGCTGGCCTGCGCGGTCGCGCTCTCGCTCGTCACCATGCGCCTGCGCGGGCACTACCTCGCGCTCGCGACGCTCGCCTTCGGACTGCTCGTCGACTCGCTCACCGTCGGCATGACCGAGACCACCGGCGGCCCCTCGGGTCTCGTCGGCGTGCCCTCGTTCGCCGTCGGCCCGCTCGACTTCGGCTCGCCGGTCGCGATGTACTACCTCGTCGCCGCCCTGATCGTGGTCCTCGTCCTCGCGCTCCTCGGGGGGATCCGCTCGGGCTTCGGCCGCGCGCTGCAGGCGGTGCGCACCGACCAGACGGCCGCCGCGGCGCTCGGCATCGACGTGCCGCGCTACAAGATGGCGGCGTTCGCGATCAGCGCCGCGCTCGCGTCGCTCTCGGGCAGCCTCTACGCCTTCTACTTTCACTTCCTCTCGCCGGAGATGGTCGGCACGGCGCGCTCGCTCGAGATGATCGCGATGCTCGTCGTCGGCGGCGAGGGCACGCTGGTCGGGTCGCTCTTCGGCGTCGCGCTCCTGACGCTGCTGCCGACGATCTTCCAGCCGCTCGCTCTCTACAAGACGCTGGCCGAAGGGCTGCTGCTCGTGCTCGCGGTGCGCTATCTTCCCGGCGGGATCTTCGGCGCGCTCGCGCAACGGTTCCTCAACCCGCCGGCGCGCGCGGCGGGGAGCGCCCCGTGAGCGCGCCGGCGCTGGAGGCGGTCGGCCTCGCGAAATCCTTCGGCGGCGTGCGCGCGGTAGACGACGTTTCGTTCTCGGTTCCCGAGGGCAGCCTCACGGCGCTGATCGGCCCGAACGGGGCCGGCAAGACGACGCTCTTCAATCTCGTCACGCGGCTCTACGAGCCCGACGCGGGCGAGGTGCGCTTCCGCGGCCGGCCGCTCGCGGGCCTTTCGCCCGCGGGAATCGCCTCGCTGGGGCTGGTGCGCACCTTCCAGTCGGCGCGCATCTTTCCCGGGATGACCGCGCTCGAGAACGTGCTCGCCGGCGCGCATCTGCACGTGCGCGCTCCCGCCTGGCGCCAGATGCTGTGGCTGCCCGCGGCGCGGCGCGAGCAGCGCGAGCTGGTGCGAAGCGCGGACGCCCTTCTCGATCTCGCCGGGCTCCTGCCTTTCCGCGACGCCGCCGCGACCGACCTGCCGATGGGCGCGCAGAAGCTGCTCGAGGTGATCCGCGCCCTGATGGCCCGGCCGCGCGTCGTGCTGCTCGACGAGCCGGCCGCGGGGCTGAACGACGCCGAGACCGCGGAGCTCGCGTCGCTCCTGCGCGCGGTGCGCTCGAGCGGCGTCACCGTGGTCGTCGTCGAGCACAACATGTCGCTCGTCATGGGCGTCGCCGACCGGGTGATCGTCGTCGACCTGGGCGCGGTGGTCGCTTCCGGAACGCCCGCCGAGATCCAGGGCAACCCGCGCGTGATCGAAGCCTACGTCGGCCGGGAGGCGGCGTGACGCTCGAGACGCAATCGCTTTCCACCGGCTATGCGGGACGCGCGGTCGTGCACGAGGTCGACCTCGCGCTGCAGGAAGGCGAGATCGTCGCGCTCGTCGGCGCCAACGGCGCGGGGAAGTCGACGCTCGCCAAGGCGATCTCGGGGCTGCTGCCCGCGCTCTCCGGGCGGATCCTCCTCGACGGGGCGCCGATCGAGAGGACCTCGCCTGCCGAGCGGGTGCGCCTGGGGATCGCGCACGTTCCCGAGGGACGCCAGGTGTTCTCCGGGCTGTCGGTCGCGGAGAACCTGCGGCTCGGCGCGTGGGTGCACCGCGGCGCCCTGAGCGAGCCCGAGACGGAAAGACGCATCGAGCGCGCCTGCGAGGCGTTCCCGGCGCTTCTCGAGCGGCTGCAGCAGCCCGCGGGCACGCTCTCGGGCGGCCAGCAGCAGATGCTCGCGATCGCGCGCGGCCTCATGGCCGATCCGCGCTACCTCGTCCTCGACGAGCCCTCGCTCGGCCTCTCGCCGATCCTGGTCGTCGATATCTTCCGCATGATCGAGGCGCTGCGCTCGCGCGGGATCGCGATTCTCCTCTCCGAGCAGAACGCGCGCATGAGCCTCGCCATCGCCGACCGCGCCCTGGTGATCGAGACCGGCCGGGTCGCGATCGAAGGAGCGGGGCGCGAGCTGCTCGGCCGCCGCGACGTCACCGAGCGCTATCTCGGCGTCGGCAAGGGTGTCGGCGCGAGCGACGACGGCCGCAGCGCGCGCTTGACCGAAGGGCTGCGAGCGATATTCCCGCCGGCCGCCCGCGGCTAGGAGCCGGCCGGCCTGAACTTCTGCACGCGCTTGCCGGAAGCGACCTCGGTCGTATACAGGTTGCCCTTCGAGTCGATGCCGATGTTGTGCACGTAGAGGAACTCGCCGGCGAAGCGGCCCGGGCGGCCGAAGCTCGCGATCACCTTCCCCGATTCGCGCTCGACGGTGCGCACCTCGTCGTTCGTGCCGTCGGCCAGGTAGAAGTATCTCTGCTGCGGGTCGGTCGAGAGCACCAGATCCCAGGAGGAGCCCGAGGCGAGCGTCTTCTCCTCGAACACGAACTGCCTCACGAAGGTTCCGTCTTTCCTGAACACCTGGACGCGGTTGTTGGCGCGGTCGCAGACGTACACGAGTCCGTCGTTCGCGAGGCGCACGCAGTGAACGGGGTTCGCGAACTGGGGCGAGCTCGGGTTGTACATCGGCAGCTTCTCGTCGCCCGGGGCCTTGCCGTAGGCGCCCCAGTGGCGCTTGTACGCGCCGGTCGCCGCGTCGAAGACGATGACGCGCTTGTTGCCGTAGCCGTCGGCGACGTACAGCTCGTTGGCCTGCGCGTCGATCTGCATGTGCGCGGGGCGCCCGAGCTGCGTCCTCGAGTTGCTGCCCTCGCTCGCGCCGGCGTGGCCGATCTGCATCAGGAACCTGCCGTCGGGCGTGAACTTGAGGATCTGGTTGTCCTTCGGGTCGTTGCCGCCGATCCAGACGCTGCCCTGCGGGTCGATGTAGATGCCGTGCTCGTTCTCCGGCCACTCGTAGCCCTGCCCCGGCCCTCCCCACGCGCGGACCACGCTGCCGTCGGGGTCGAACTCGATCACCGCGGGCGCGGGCATGCAGCACTTCGCGCGCGGCGGATTGAAGGCGGCGCCCTTCTCCTCGTCGACCAGCGTCCTCGGGCGCTGGATGATCCACACATGGTCGCGCGCGTCGACCGCGATCCCGGCGACCTGGCCGAGGATCCAGTTGTTGGGGAGCGGCTTCGGCCAGGAAGTGTCGACCTGGAAGCCGCCCGAGGGCGCGCGCGTCGGCGCCTGCGCGCAGGCGGCGAGCGCGAGGGCTGCGAAAGCTGCGGCGAGTGCTTTTTTCATTTGATCTCCCCTTTCTATCTCACCTTGCCGAGCGCCCGCAGCACGACCTCGGGCGTGATCGGCTGCTGCGTCACCTTGGCCCCGAGCGGCCGGAGCGCATCGTTCACCGCGTTCATGATCGCGCCCGGCGCGCCGCCCGTTCCCGCCTCGCCCGCGCCCTTGGCGCCGAGCACCGATGTCTTCGTGGGGGTCTGCACGTGAGCGCACACGATGTCGGGCATCTCCGCCGCCATGGGCACGAGGTAGTCGGCCATGGTGGCGTTGAGGAGCTGGCCGCGGTCGTCGTAGAGGCAGTGCTCGTAGAGCGCGCCGCCGATGCCCTGCACGATCCCGCCGCGCGCCTGCTCGTCGACCAGCTTCGGGTTGATGACCCGCCCGCAGTCGTCGACGCACCACATCTTGAGCAGCTTCACAAATCCCGTCTCGGTGTCGACCTCGAGCGAGCAGCCTTGAGCGCCGTTGCTGAAGACGAAGGCGTAGTCCTTGACGCGGTAGTGGCGCGTCACCACAAGCTCCGGCTGGAAGTCGACCGGCAGCTCGTTTCCGCGGTAGTAGCAGATGCGCGCCAGCTCGGCGAGCGTGAGGCCCTGCTCGGTGCCCTTCTTCACCACCTTGCCGTCGACGATGTCGAGCTCGGAGGCGCTCGTCTTCAGGATCACCGCGCCGACTTCCAGAATGTTCTTCTTCAACGCGAGGCTCGCCTGCAGCACCGCCTCCCCGCCGATCCCCGCGGCGCGCGAGGCCCAGGTGCCGCCGCCGTAGGGCACCTTGTCGGTGTCGCCGGTCAGCACTTTCACGCAGCTCATCTCCACGCCGAGCGCGGTCGCGGCGATCTGCGCCATGATGGTCTCGGTGCCTTGGCCCTGCTCGGTGACGCCAGTCGCGGCGATGATCGAGCCGTTGGCGTCCAGCTTGATCGTGCAGCCGTCCTGCGCCGCGATGCGCGCGCCGCCGACGCCGTAGAACATGGGGCTCGGATTGGTGACCTCGATGAAGGACGACAGGCCGATGCCGCGGCAGACGCCCTTCTTCCTCAGATCGGCCTGCCCGCGCCGGAGCTGATCGTAATCCATCAGCTCGAGCAGCTTGTCCATGCACGCGTGGTGCGACAGCGCCTCGAAGCGCATGCCCGAGGGCGACTTGTACGGATAGGCGTCGTCCGGGATGAGGTTCTTCCTTCGCATCTCGGCGGGATCGATGCCGAGCTTCGCCGCGGCCTGGTCGACCATGTGCTCGGCGACCGCGATCGCGATCGGATGCCCGACCGCGCGGTACTGGCACATCATGTTCTTGTTCTGGAACACGACCGTCCCTTTCGCGCGGTACTCCTTGTGCTTGTACGGGCCGCCGGTGAGGTTGAGGATCTGGTTGCACTCGACGCCCGATGAGCGCGGGAACATCGAATACGGCCCGACGCCGGTGAGGTCGTCGATCTCGAGCGCCAGCATGTTGCCTTCGCGATCGACCGCCAGTTTCGCCTTCACGCGGTGGTCGCGCGCGTGGATGTCCGAAAGGAACGATTCGTAGCGGTCGGCGGCGAACTTCACCGGGCGGTTGAGCATGAGCGAGAGCGCGCACGCCGCGATTTCGTCGCCGTAGGTGTGGATCTTGATGCCGAAGGAGCCGCCGACGTCGCGCGCGACGATGCGCACGCGGTGCTCGTCGAGCGACAGGCGGCTCGCGACGATGCCCTGCACCATGTGCGGCGACTGGCCGCAGTGGTAGACGGTCATCGACTCGTCGGCGCGGTTGTAGTCGGCGAGTACGGCGCGCGGCTCCATGGTGACGCCGGTGTGGCGGCCGAAATGGATCGTGTCCTCGACGACGAGGTGCGCCGATTTCATCGCCGCGTCGACGCCGCCCGTGTCGACGGTCCGGGTGAAGCACAGGTTGCTGTCGAACTCCTTGTGGATCTTCGGCTCCGAAGGATCGAGAGCGCGCTCGGCGTCCAGGGCCGCGGGCAGCTCCTCGTAGTCGACCTCGACCGCCTCCGCGGCGTCCTCGGCCTGGGCGCGCGACTCGGCCACCACCGCGACGACCGGCTCGCCCTGCCAGCGGGCGACGTCGACGGCGAGCGGGTACTGCGGCGGTGAGCGCATGCCGGCAAGGTGGGTGAGCACGCCGACGTAAGGCTTCACGACCATCGCGATCTCGGCGCCGGTGACGATGCGCACCACGCCCGGCATGGCGGCAGCCTTCTTCGGTTTGATCCCGAGGATCCTCGCGTGGGCGTGCGGCGAGCGCACATAGGCGACGTGCACCATGCGCGGCAGCACGATGTCGTCGACGTACTGCCCTCTCCCTTGAGCGAGGCGGCGCGCGTTAGGGCGCGTCACCGAGCGGCCGACGTAGCTGTTCGGCGCGTCGAAGTTGAGGGTCTTCGTGGTCTCGTCGAAGTCGCTCATCTCGCTCTCCCGGCGCGGGCCTTCGCCACCGCCGCGATCGCGTCGACGATCGCCTGGTAGCCCGTGCAGCGGCAGTAGTTTCCCGACAGGAACTCGCGGATCTGCTCGCGCGACGGGTTCGGAACGTCGCGCAGCAGCGCCTGCGCGGCCATGAGGATCCCGGGCGTGCAGAAGCCGCACTGGAGCGCGTTGGTGAGGACGAAGGCGCTCTGCAGCTCCTCGATCTCGCGCGAGTCCGAGAGCCCCTCGACCGTGTCGACCCTGCAGCCGTCCGCCTGCACGGCGAACATGAGGCAGCCGCGGACGATCTCCCCGTCGACGCGCACGGTGCAGGCGCCGCACACGCCGTGCTCGCAGCCGACGTGGGTGCCGGTCAGCTCGAGCTCGAGCCTCAGGAAATCGGCGAGGTTCGTCCGCGCGGGCACCGTGCGCTTCACGCGCTCGCCGTTGACGGTCAGCTCGACCTCGACGGTCTCGGCGGGAGCGTTCATGTCAGCTCCTTGAGCACGCGGCCGGCGAGCACGCGGGCGAGGTGAAGTTTCATCGTGGCGGAGGCGTGGAGATCGCCTCGAGGCGCCAAGGCCCCGACCTTCGAGAGAACGCCGTCGACTGTATCCGCCTCGATGACTTCTGGTCGGTCGCCGACGCCGAAGAAGACGGCGCGCACGCCCCGGTTCGATCCGAGCGCCGCGACGCCGACCATGGCATAGTCGCCGTGCCTGCGCGCGAGCTCGCCGAAGGCGGATTTCGATCCGGGCTTGGGCAGAGGAAATTCTGCCGCGATCAGCAGCTCGCCCGGCTTCAGCGCCGTGGCGTAGAGCCCCTGGAAGAAATCCTTGGCGGCGACCCGGCGCTCGCCCTTCTTTCCGGCGACGACGAGCGTCGCTTCGAGCGCGAGCGCGCAGGCGGGCAGCTCGGCCGCGGGGTCGGCGAGCGCGCAGCTCCCGCCGAAGGTGCCGCGGTTGCGGATCGCCGGGTGCGCGATGTGCGGCATGGCGGCGGCGATAAGGGGCAAATGCTTCGCGATCTCGGGCGAGCGCTCGAGCTCGACGTGGCGGGTGAGCGCGCCGATGCGAACATGGGACTTCGTGACCTTGATGCCGGAAAGAGCGGCGATGCGGTTGATGTCGACCAGCACCTTGGGCGCCGCGACGCGGAAGTTGAGCATCGGCACGAGGCTCTGGCCGCCCGCGAGCACGCGCGCGTCGTCCTTGTGCTTGTCGAGCAGGGCGAGCGCCTCGGCGACGCTCGCCGGCCTCGCGTACGCAAAGCGCGGTGCTTTCATCTCCTCTCCCCGGTGCCGTATTATGCCGCATAGCTTTCGAGGAGGTCTCCATGGAATTCCACGAAACCCTGCGGCGCCGCGGCTACTCGAAGAAGGAAATGCTGAAGCGGGTCGCGCGCTTCAAGAAGCTCAAAGGCTCCGACGGCGGCCTGCCCGACTCGAAGATGCCTGGGTGCGAGCGCATTCTCTACAACGTCATCGGCTTCCAGCCTCCGAAGGTCGAGCGCGGCGGCAAGCAGTCGCCCGTGGGCCTGAAGGCCGCGCGCATGGCGGCGATCAAGATCTCGGAAGGGTTCAACCTCGGCTACTGCCGCGCGAAGCCCGGCAAGGGGCCTATGCTCCACAACCACGACACCAACGAGACCTTCATCTGCATGACCGGGACGTGGCGGGCGATCTGGGAGAACAGGAAGGGCCGGCTCGAGCACGTCGACTTGAGGCCGCTCGACCTGATCTCGTTTCCGCCGGGCGCGATCCGGCGCTTCATGAACGTCACCCGTGGCCCGAAGAACAAATACTCGACCCTGATGTTCGTCATCGGCGGCAACGCGCCGAGCTCGGAGTTCACTTCCAGGTCGATGCGCGAGATAGAGGAAGCAGGCGCTCTCTAGTACGGAAGGTCGAGGAATCTATGATCGAAATCGCGGCATGGGCGGCGTCGGCGCTCGTCTTCCTGACGTTCTTCATGAAAACGATGATCCCGCTGCGGCTCGTCGCGATCGTGAGCAACGTCGCGTTCATCGGCTACGCGCTGCTCGGCCTGCAGTACGGGATCTTCGACAAGCTGCTCCCGATCCTCGTGCTCCACGTGGTGCTGCTGCCGCTCAACGTCTTCCGCCTGTGGCAGATGAAGCACGTGACGAGGAAGTTCTCCAGCGCAGCAACGAACCAGGTGCTGATCGAGCGTCTCGTCCCCTACATGAAGAGGGAGGCGTTCGCCCAGGGGAACGCCCTGTTCAGGAAGGGCGACGCCGCGGACAAAATCTACTTCATCGAGTCGGGCGCGGTCGAGGTTCCGGAGGTGAGGAGGGTGCTCGCCAAAGGCTCGGTCTTCGGGGAGGTCGGGATATTCACGCCCCACCTGAGGCGCTCGGCGAGCGCGATATGCGCGCAGGCGTCGGTCGTGTACAGCATCCATCGCGACGAGGTCCTGCAGCTCTACTACCAGAACCCCGAGTTCGGCTTCGTGATCGTGCGGCTGCTTTCGCGCTACGTCTCGGAGAACGTCGACACGATCATGGAGTTCGCGCACGGCAATGACCTGCCCGCGGGCGCGCTCGGCTAGACTGCTTCCTGAGGAGCAGATCCACCGCTACACCGTCGTGAGCGTCAAAGGCAGTCACGGGCGTCTCGGCGGCATCGGCGGGAGACTGCTAGATTCGCTTGACGACACGCAGCTCGCGCGCGCCAGGATCGATCTCGACCTCGTCGCCGCTGGTTATCTCGGCGGTGATATCGGAGTCGAATCCACAAAGCATCGGCAGCCCGGCGAGCGCTGCGCCCTGCGCGAGGATCGGATTCACCGAGTTGAACACCAGCGCGAGCGGCACCACGCCGCGCGAGGCCATCTCATAGAGCATCCACGCCGAGGCGACGCCGCCTTTCGCGGTGTCGAGCACGAGAACCTTTCCCGAGTACGATTGGCCAGCCAGCTTGTGCTGCGGTCGTGAGAAGACGCCCTTGATTCGGTCGAGGTCGTAGCGCGCCGAAAACCCGTCCTTCGCCGCGAGGGCCGTGCCGCGCACGGTCGCGCCCATCGCATGTCGCGCCCGGTAGGACGCAGGCTTCACGCGAGCTTCCCCGTGCGCGCCGCCTCCACGCACTCCTCCATCGAGGCGAGCATCGGCCGGTAGCCGTAGCCGCCGAGGATGTTCACGAGCTTGGCGCTGTTTGTCGCGAGGCGCTTCCAGCCGTTCGCCTCGGCCATCTCGCGGGCATAGGACTGATAGAAGCACATGCCCGCGAGCACGGTGCCGCCCGCGGCCTCGATGCGCTCGACGAAGCCCATGCGCTGCGCGTCGGGCTGCACCTGCGGGCTCGTCACCGCGAGCATCGGCACCGTGAACCGCTTCCCGTCGCACAACTCGGCGAGCTGCGCGAGCTCGATCAGGCTCAGCTGCGGTGCGGAGAACACCACCACGTCGACGCCATTGTCGGTGCGGTACCCTGACCGCAGGGCACGCACCTCGGCTTCTCCGACCCGGTGCTGCGGCAAACCGCGCCGGGCGACGTCCTCGAAGCGCGCGGCCTCAGGCGTTACGCCGACGATGTGAAAGAGCGCGATCGAGCCGAAGCTCGCCATCGCCGCGCCGAAGTGCTTGAGCGCATCCGATCCGGGAAAAGCGTTCATCGCCTCGATGACGGGCACTGCCCAGTAGTTGCCCGCGATCCTGCCGATCACGCCGCCCAGCGCGCCCCATTCGTCGAGCGAGCGCGGCGTCCACTCGACGCGGATCGCAAGCGTCGCGCGCCGTGACTCGTCGAGGTGGTAGCCGTAGCGCGGCGTGCGGCCGGTGAGGCCCGCCGAAAGCGCGGATGGCCCGCCTTCGAAGTTCGAGCGCGCGCCGCACACCGAGTTGGAGTAGATGACGACACCCGTATCGCCGAAGGCGACGTGCTCGCCCCGGGTCGCGGGCAGCACCGTCTGGTAGTTGATGCAGGTGTCGGTCATCAGGACGCCGAGCTTGACGAACGCGGCGATCGCCCTTCGCTCGAGATCGAGCATCCAGGGCGCCTGCCTGAGTGCGGCGGCCTTCGCGAAATCGGTCCCGCGCGGATCGGTGATGGTGGGGATGCGGACGCGGCGCTCCCTGCTCGGATGGCTCGCGAGTTTCTCCAGCCAGGCGACGCCGGCCTCCCCCAGGCTCTCGGTGTCGGCCATGATGTGTGCCTGGCTGACGCGCACGAAATCCGCGGCGCCGAAGAAATCCCCCACCTTGAGCTGGTGCTCGAGCGCGAGCTTGCGCACCGGCCCCAGCTCGCCGGCGAGCATGGCGCGCTCCTCGTCGTCGAGCTTCACGCGGCGATTCTAGTCGAGCGTCGCTCCGGAGGCACGCACCGCCTTGCCCCACTTCTCGATCTCGCGCTTCTGGAATTGCGCGAATTCGGCGCGCGAGCCGCCCATCGCCTGCACCCCGAGCGGGCCGAGGCGTTCCTGGAACGGAGCGGAGTGCACGACGCGCTCGGTCGCTGAATTCAGCTGGTTCGCGAGCGCTTCGGGCAGGCGCGCCGGCGCGAAAACGCCCCACCACGCGGTCGCCTCGAAGTCCTTGAGGCCCGACTCGGCGAGCGTGGGTGCGTTCGGCAGCACGCTCGCGCGCTTCTCGCTCGAGACCGCGAGGATCTTCAGCTTTCCCGATTGGACGTGCGCCATCACCGACTGGAGCGGGTCGAACATCAGCTCGATCTGTCCGCCCAGGAGATCGGTGACCGCGGGGGCGCTGCCCTTGTAGGGAACGTGCCTCAGGTCGACCTGAGCCGCGCTCTTGAACATCTCTCCGGTGAGATGGCCGGGCGTTCCGTTGCCCGCCGAGCCGTAGTTGAGGGAGCCCGGGGCACGCTTTGCCCGCTCGATCAGGTCGCGAATCGAGCCGATCGAGGTCGTCGGGTTCACCACGACCGCGACCGGCGCGGCGGCGACCAGGTCGATCGGGGTGAAATCGCCGACCGCATCGTACGGAAGTTTCTTGTAGAGCGTCGGGTTGATCGCATGCGTGCCGACGGTCGCCATCAGCAGGCTGTACCCGTCCGGCGCCGATTTCGCCACGTTGTCCGCGCCGATGATCCCGCCCGCGCCGCCGCGGTTGTCGACGATGACCTGCTGCTTCAGTTGATCGGTGAGCATCTGTGCGAGCGGTCGCGCGACGATGTCGGTGGGACCGCCGGGCGGGAACGGCACCACCAGGCGGATTGGCTTGGCCGGGTATGTCTGCGCCGAGATGGCACCGCAGAAAATTGCCGCAGGCAGCAGCCCGCAAAGCGTGCGAACGGATTTCACGATGATCCTCCCGTATTGTTGTTCGTGCCGGCCAGGCGGCGCGGCACGCAAACGGGAGTTTACCCCGCCTTCGTTCAGCCTACGTGTTTCCTCAGGAACTCCAGCGTCCGCGTTCTCGCGGTCTTCGCGCTCTCGGCGTGGTACGAGGCGCCGACGTCGCGGTTGAACGCGTGCCCCGCCGGATAGGTGAAGGACGCGACCTCGGGGTGGTCGCCCGCGAATTTCCTGACGCCGTCGATGGGAATCCCCTGGTCCTGCTCGCCCCAGTGGCACATGACCGGGCACTTCGGCTTCTCGCCCGAATTGGCGACGATGCCGCCGCCGTAGTAGCTGACCGCGGCCGAGAGGCCCGAAAGCCGCGACGCGCTCATCCACGACACGGTGCCGCCCCAGCAGTAGCCGACGATGCCGGTCTTGCCGGCCGATTTCACGTTCGCGAGCGCCGCGCCCGCGTCGAGGATCGTCTTGTCCCACTGCAGCTTGGGAGGGAAGGTCCGCCCGCGCTCGACGTCGGCGGACGCATAGCCGATGTCCAAGCCGCGCTCGACGCGATCGAAGAAGGCGGGCGCGATGACGAGGTAGCCGTCGGCGGCGTAGCCGTCGGCGACGCTCCTGATGTGGCTGTTGACCCCGAAGATCTCCTGCACCACGATCAGGCCGCCGCGCGGCTTGCCCTTGGGCTCGGCCCGGTACGCGCCGAGCTTGTGGCCGTCGCCGGCCGTGAGTTCGATCATCTTGCCCACTGTTTCTCTCCTCTCGGAATTCCGGGAGCGCAAAGTGTACTTCGTTCTTTGGCATAATGTCGCCGATCGCCACGCCTGGGAGCGCGCCATGCCCGTCACCGAGCTCAACCACTTTCTCATCCGCTGCAACGACCTGGAGCGCAGCAAGGACTTCTACTGCAAGGTGCTCGGCTTCGAGGTCATGCCGCGGCCCGACTTTCCGTTCCCGGGCTACTGGCTCGGCATCAACGGCAAGATCCAGGTTCACATGGCGCAGGCCGGCGTGCCGAATTCGCAGCTCTACTACCTCGGCAGCCCGAAGAACGCCGCGACGAGCAACTCCGGCGTGATCGACCACGTCGCCTTTCTCGCGACCGATCCGGACCGGTTCGTGAAGCACCTGAGCGACCTCGGCGTCGCCGTGCGGCCGCGCAACTTCCCGGAGTCCCAGCTCTACCAGCTGTTCATCAAGGATCCCGACGGCCTCACCATCGAGCTCAATTTCTTCGGCGTGACCCAGGCGCCCGCCTGGGGCGGCGAGGACTACTCGAAGATGCCGCGCGCGGCGGCGAAGAAGAAGACGAAAGCGAAGGCCCTCGCGTGAACGCTCCGCAGTCCCTGCGAAAAGGCGGCGCGGGGTTCGCCGGCGTCTCCCACGAGGAGGCCATGGCGCGGGCGAGCGCGCTCGTTCCGGCGCTCCGCGCGCGGGCGGCGGCCTCCGAGTCGGCGCGCACGATGCCTGCGGAAACGATCGCCGACCTGCACGCGAGCGGCGTCGTGCGCACGATGCAGCCGAAGCGCTGGGGCGGCATGGAGCTCGACTACGTCGCCTACGTGGATTTCCCGATGGAGCTCGCGCGCGGCGACGCTTCGGTCGGCTGGAACCTCGCGAACCTGCAGATCCACCACTGGATGCTCGCGCTGTACGATGAGCGCGCGCAGAAAGAGGTCTGGGACGAGAACCCCGAGGCGTTCATCGCCTCGGGCATTGCCTTTCCTCAGGGGCAGGGGCGGCGTACCGAAGGCGGCTTCGTGGTCTCCGGCAGGTGGAACTTCTCCAGCTGCTCGAACATCGCCGACTGGAACATGCTCGCCGTCACGGTGAAGGACGGCGACAAGGCGGTCGATTACCGCATGTGCCTGCTGCACAAGTCCCAGTACCAGGTGATCGACGACTGGAAGGTGCTCGGCATGCGCTCGACCGGCAGCATGACGGTGACGGCGAAGGACGTGTTCGTCCCGGAACACAGGGCACTCTCGATGACGACCACGCGCGGCGGCGCGGAATTCCCCGGCGCGAAGGTCAACCGCAACCCGGCGTACCAGGTCCCGACCAACCCGCTCCTCGGCCACGGCATCGGCGCCTGCGCCGTGGGCAACGCGCAGGCCGCGCTCGAGCTCTCGGTCGAGGCCGTGAAGCAGCGGAGCACCAACTACACCGGCGCGAAGATGCGCGACTTCCAGGCGGTGCAGCTGCGCGTCGGCGCGGCCGGGGCGAGGGTCGACGCGGCGCGCCTCATCTTGCGCAACGACTGCATCGAGGCGCAGAAGATGGCCGCGCGCGGCGAGGTCGCGGACGCGCTGAAGAAGCTCTCGTGGAAGCGCAACCTCGCCTACGCCGTGAACCTGTCGACCGAGGCGGTCGACCTGCTGCACGCGATGGCCGGCGCGAACGGCATCTACGAGACCTATCCGCTCGAGCGCCTGTTCCGCGACGCGCACTCGCTCGCCGGGCACATCAGCTTCAGCTTCGACGCGCAGGCCTCGGCCTGGGGCCTCGCCGCGCTCGGAGGCGAAGTCTTCAACCCGACGCTATGAGGATCTGCCGCTTCGACAGGGACCGCCTCGGCATCGTCCAGGGAGACGAGGTGCTCGACGTCACCAGGGCGCTCGAGGCGATCCCCGGGCAGCGCTGGCCGCTCGCCCAGGGCGACCCGTTCATTCTTCACTTCAGCAAAGTCGTTGCCGCGGCGAAGAAGCTCGCGCCCAGAGCGAAGAGAAAGAAGCTCGCGAAAGTGAAGCTGCTCTCGCCGGTGGCGAATCCCGGCAAGATCATCGGCGCGCCGATCAACTACAACGACCACATCGCCGAATCGATCAAGGACCCGGGCATCGCGCACGGCCGCACCAACATCGAGAAGGGAATCGGCGAGTGGGGCCTGTTCCTCAAGGCCGGGTCCTCGCTCATCGGCTTCGGCGAGGCGATCCGCCTGCGCTGGCCCGACCGGCGCAACGACCACGAGGTCGAGCTCGCGCTCGTGATCGGCAAGAAAGGCAACAAGATCCCGAGGGAAAAAGCTCTCGAGCACGTGTGCGCCTACGCGATCGGCCTGGACATGACGGTGCGCGGGCCCGAGCTGCAGTGCTTCCGCAAGTCGATCGACACCTACAGCGTGCTCGGTCCGTGGCTGACGACCGCCGACGAGATGGCCGACCCCAACAAGCTCGATCTCTCCATCACGGTCAACGGCGAGATCCGGCAGAAGTCGAACACGCGATACCTCGTCTACGACGTCGAGCGACTGATCGAGTTCGGCTCGTCGATGTATACGCTCCATCCCGGCGACGTCATCATGACCGGGACGCCGGCCGGCGTCGCGCCGGTGAAGCCGGGCGACGTCCTGCACGCCTACGTCGAGGGCGTCGGCGAGGGCGACGTGCGCATCGCGCCCGCCTATGCCTGAGCGCAGCTTCGCCACGATCGGAGGGGGCATGCCCGCGGAGAAATCAGTGCTGACGCCCGAGCTGCGCCTCGACGTGCAGGAGTTCTACGCGCGCTACGCCGAGTGCCTCGACGGCGGCCGGCTGCAGCAGTGGCCCGAGTTCTTCCTCGAGGCCTGCGTCTACCGCATCACCACGCGCCGCAGCCTGCGGCTCGGGCCCGAGGAGGACCTGGTGTGCGTGACCACGCGCGCGGCGATGTTCGACCGCATCGTCGCGATCGGCCAGTCCGAGGACTACGAGCCGCACATGCAGCGCCACACGATCTCCAACTTCCGCATCCAGGCGGCCTCCGCGCAGGAGCTGCGCGCCCAGGCGAACTTCCAGATACTGAGGAGCTTTCCCGACCGCAACACCGAGTTCTTCGTCTCGGGCAGCTACAACGACCGCATCGCGGTGTCGGCGGGGCGCCTGCATTTCCGGGAGAAGATCTGCGTGCTCGACTCCGATATCGCGCCCACCACGCTCGTCTATCCGATATGAGCCTGGCCGTGAGATATTGCACTGCGGCAAATTGACGCGCAGGGCGGGTTTCCCTTAAAATTCTGCGGTTTCTTGCGGCGGGGTGGGGCGTGTGGCAGGTCTTCCGCCCGGTGATCGGGTTGCAGATTGCGTGCACTGCCGCTGCAAGTCTGCTGTCGGCCTGGCTCGCCGGGACACACGGCGCGATCTCCGCGGCATTGGGAGGCTCGATAGGCATCATCGCCGGCCTGGCTTTCGTCGCTCTGGCGGCGCGCAGCAAACCGCAGTCTGCAGGGGAGGCGCTTTACGCCGCCTTGAGGGCCGAGGCCGTCAAGGTGATCCTCATGATCGTCCTCCTGTGGGCCGTGTTGGCGACGTACAGGAACGTCGTTGCGATCGGGCTGGTGGGCACATTCATCGCCTCCGCTCTGGTTTTCACTTTGGCAGCATGGGTTCGCGCAAAGTAGGGTTGACCGAGAGTTTCGAGCAATGGCCGCCGAGCAAGAAGCACTGACCCCGGGTTCCTACATCGGCCATCACCTCGCGTTTTTCGAGAAGCCCGTGGGCCAGGGCGGCTTCTGGACGCTCAACCTGGATTCGCTGCTGGTGTCCGTTCTGCTCGGCGTCGTCGGCATCGGCTTCATCTGGTGGGTGGTGCGCGGCGCGACCTCCGGCGTGCCGAACAAGCGCCAGGCCTTCGTCGAGCTCGCCTGCGACTTCGTCGACAAGCAGGCGAAGGACATCTTCCACGGCGACCGCAAGTTCATCGCGCCCGCCGCGCTCACCGTGTTCGTGTGGGTGCTGCTGATGAACGCGATGGACTTCCTGCCGGTGGACTTCATGGGGTTCCTCACGCATCCGTTCGCGCCGCACGGCTTCCGTATCGTGCCCACCGCCGACGTCAACACCACCTTCGCGCTCGCGCTGTCGGTGTGGCTGCTGATGATCTACTTCTCGATCGCGGCGAAGGGCGCGGGCGGCTGGATCCACGAGCTGTTCTGCGCGCCGTTCGGCTCGAACCCGCTCCTTTGGCCCGCGAACCTGCTGTTCAACCTCGTCGAGTACATCTCCAAGCCGCTGTCGCACGCGCTGCGGTTGTTCGGCAACATGTACGCGGGCGAGATCATCTTCCTGCTGCTGTGGATGCTCGCCGGCGCCGGCCTCGCCGGGACCGTGTTCGCGGTGCCGCTCGCGCTCGCCTGGGCGATCTTCCACATCCTCATCGTCGTGCTGCAGGCGTACATCTTCATGATGCTCACCATCGTGTACATCTCGATGGCGCATGAGAGCCATTGAAATGCGCGATCTGACATGGGGGATCTGCAAGGGGGGGTACCCCCTTGTTCGTCTCGGCTCGATGGCGCATGAGAGCCACTGATCGACTACTGACGTCCTAGAAAGGGAAATACATAATGGAAAAACTCCAGCTCGTCGCCATGATCCAGGCCTACACGGGCATCGGCATCGGCCTGATGGTCGGCCTGGGCGCGCTCGGCGCCTGCGTCGGCGTGGGCATCATGTGCAGCCGCTTCCTCGAGGGCGCGGCGCGCCAGCCCGAGATGATCCCGGCGCTGCAGGCGAAGGTGTTCCTGCTGCTCGGCCTGATCGACGCCTCGTTCATCATCGGACTGGGCATCGGCATGTTCTTCGCGTTTGCCAACCCGCTGCTCGGCGCACTGGGCGGATGAACATCACCCTCACGCTGATCGCGCAGGGCGTCGCCTTCGCCCTGTTCATCTGGTTCTGCGTCAAGTTCATCTGGCCGCCGCTGACGCGCGCCATCGAGGAGCGCCAGAAGACGATCGCCGACGGGCTCGCCGCGGGCGAGCGCGGCAAGCAGGAGCTGGAGGCGGCCGGCAAGCGCGCGGGCGAGGAGCTCTCGAAGGCGCGCGATCGCGTCGGCGAGATCATCGCGTCGGCGGAGAAGCGCGACTCGCAGATGCTCGAGGACGCCAAGGCGGAAGCGAAGGCCGAGGCCGACCGCATCATCGCCGGCGCCAAGGCCGAGATCGACCAGCAGGTCGCGCGCGCCAGGGAGGCGCTGCGCGAGCAGGTGGCCGCGCTCGCGGTGGCCGGCGCCGAGAAGATCCTGCGCCGCGAGGTCGACGCCAAGGCGCACGCCGAGATGCTCAACCAGCTCAAGCGGGAAATCTGATGATTGTCATCGTGAGCGAAGCGAAGGATCTCTGCCGGCACAGTGCCGCTGGAGATTCCTCGGGCTACGCCCTCGGAATGACAGCGTAACCATGGCCGAGACCGCCACTGTCGCCAGGCCCTACGCCGAGGCCGTCTTCGGGCTCGCCGACAAGGCGGGCTCCGCGGCCAACTGGCTTTCGATCCTCGGATCCATGGCCCAGGTGGCCGCGA
>Ga0187776_10000289_pt1 | contig 24486 bp, 27 predicted proteins | sample 0216_BV02_MP12_2_FD_132426 | JGI IMG/M metagenome (GOLD analysis project Ga0187776, IMG submission 132426) | Tropical peat soil microbial communities from peatlands in Department of Meta, Colombia - 0216_BV02_MP12_20_MG | ecosystem: Environmental > Terrestrial > Soil > Wetlands > Peat | place...
ATGCTGCCCGACTGGCTGGGACAGATCCGCCTGCAGGGCCTCCGCGTCGGCGACGCGACAGTCACGCTCGCGTTCGAGCGCGACGGTGCGGTGACCGCGTTCGCGCTGCTGGGACAGGCCGGAAAGGTCAACGTGACGATGGCCGCCGGCGAGTAGCGGCACCGTGCGTTCAGGCGGTCAGTAGAAGACCGTTACGGCGATCAGCGAAGGCGCCGACGGCCCTGCGGGCCGCCGCTGCGGATGATCGTCGAGGAACGCAAGGACGATCCTGTGAGGCACATCCGCGGCTGAGCTGTTCCTACTCGACGGTCCACCCGGCCGGTCTGACGCGGACGCCTGAGCTCAGTCGCTTTCGTCCGGCCGTTGCCTGAACAGCGGGTAGCTGACCGTCACCGCCTGTGCTACATCGAACACGCTCTGGTTGGTGTTACGAGCACGGCTCCGCAGCTCCGCGAACGCTTCATCCGGCCCGATCCCGTGGCGCTCCATGAGAATGCCCTTGGCCTGCTCGATCGTCGCGCCGGTGCGGAGTGCGCCGTGCAGCCGGCTGAACTCGGCGTAGCGGTTCAGGACGATGTCGATCGCGTGCTCCATCTCCGGCGGCTGGCCGTGCTCGACGTAGGCGAAGATCCCGCGCCGGGCCGCCTTCTCGACGAACGAGTCGTCGTCCGTGTCGATGTCGGCGATCACCGGGCACGCGGCCTGCTTGACGATCGCAGTGATCAGCTCCAGCGCGTGGCTCTGCTCGGCCTTGCCGTCGACCCCGACGATCGCCACGTCCGGGGCTTCTCGCTGCGTTGCCTGCGCGATGTCCGAGACGTCGAGCAGTTGCGAGACCACGGTGTGGCCGAGGTCGGTGATGACGCGGGCGATCTCGGCGATCCGGCGTTGGTCCTGATCCGCGATTAGAACGCGCAGCTGAGGCCGATCTGCGTCCATTACCGCGGCAGTATCGCGGCTTCACTGCCACGGCGGGAACTCGCTATCCTGCCGCGGGTCCGCCCAACTGCCCAGGCGGCCGGCGGACGATGGACCGGTTCCACTCCTGGCCGGCACCTCGTCAGCTCCACCGCGCGGCTGGCGCTTTCGGTGACCGAAGCCAGCCAGGAGTTGCAATGACGATCGAATCGCGCCCGCCCGAGCACGGTGCTCACGGCGACTCGTCCATCCCTGAGGGTCGGACGCCGATGGTCGGGGGGGACGGCCGGAAAGGCGGCGAGCTGAACGCCGCGATCACGAGCGCGCTCGTGGGAATCCACACCGAGTATCTCGGCCGAGGACCGAAGCGTGCGTCGACGTTCCATCACGGCCATGTGCTCGTCACGCTGATGCACGACGTGCTGACGCCTGCGGAGAAGTCCCTGACCCGGACTAACCAGGAAGACGCCGTGGACCACATCCGCCACCTGTTTCAGGAGACGATGGCAGCGGACTTCCGCAAGGCGGTCGAGCGTCTCACCGGGCGCAAGGTTCTCGCGTTCATCGGCGGCAACCATGTAGACCCCGACATCGCCGCCGAGCTCTTCATCCTCGATGCGCCACTATGAAGCCGCCCCTCGGCGCACCCGGCTCGGCGGGGCCATGGCGAGCGGGGCCAGGCTGGAATCGTGGAGGGTCACGGGCGTCAAGCCCGGGAAAGTACGGATGGAGCCCCGGGTGGAGGGCTCTAGGTTGATCACAGCGCGGACGCGCTCGCGAGGGTGGCGTCGGGGCAGCGTTTGGACGCCGAGTGCGCTCGGGTGCAAACCGAGACGGCTCGCCTTACCGAGGCCGTTTTGGGAATGCACATGCTCCATCGCACACGAGCTCGCAGCCGGCGATCTCTGACGTCTGTGACCGACGCGCCGGCCGCGCCCGACACGGCCGCCCTCACCGTACCGTCACGAGGGGACCGGTCATGAGAGCCACTCGTGAAACGGTCACCAACCGAAGCGCGGCGCCATACGTGGACTGTCCGCGGTGCGGCGCGAGCATCACACCGAGGGCTCGCTGGCTGACGATCAAGCACTGCCCGCGATGCCTGGCGCGCGCCCGAATCGCGGTCAGGCGGTCCGTTCGCCGCTGGCAGCGACTGAGCTGTACGACACGGGCTCAGCTCCGCTCGCTGACGGGCGGCGCGGAGCCGAGCGTGCGGGGAGTGGGTCGAGATGAGGAGCGAGCCGGCTCCCGATGCCGGGGGGTCGATGGCTGCCTCGGCACTCACTCTGCGGCTCCTTCCGCCCGTTCACATCGGCGCACCGCCGCTGCGGATAGCCGTGCTCGCGCCGCCGTCGATTCCGGTCCCGCCGCCCGGCTATGGCGGGATCGAGGCGGTGGTCGACCTGCTCTGCGGGAAGCTTGTCGAGCGCGGGCACGAGGTCACGCTGTTCGCGGCGCCCGGCTCGCGCTCAACCGCGCGCCTGCATCCGCTCCTCGACGCCGCGCAGCCGGACGCGATCGGCTCATTCCTTCACGAGTCAGATCACGTCGCGCTTGCGACCGGCGACCGATCCACTCGAGCGGAGGAGGTAGCCAACGATGAGACATAACGAGGAGCACGTTGCCCGGCGAGTCCCGCTGAGGGATCCGATCGCGGTGCGCGTGGATCTGAATCAGCGCCGAGTTCTTCAGCGTGAGTTCATCAATGGTCACGGTGGCTCGGCGGAAAGGCGCTGACCCGTGGCTGAGATGCATGCCAATGGAGCACCGCGCGGCGTCTCACCGCGCGGCGAGGTCGCGACCCTCGCCACGGTCGTGCTCGCCGACGACCACGCGGTGGTCCGACGGGGCCTGAGGACGCTGCTCGATGCGCTGGAGGGCGTTGAGGTCGTCGCGGAGGCAGCCGATGTCGGCACGGCGCTGCGCAAGGTGCTCGGGTACAAGCCGGACATTCTGGTGCTCGATCTCAATATGCCTGGCGGGTCGAGCCTCGAGGCGATCCCAAGGTTTCTCGAGACATCACCCCGCACCAAGATCCTGATCCTGACGATGCACGACGAGCCCCAACTGGCGCGGGCGGCGCTGCGCGCCGGGGCGGTCGGGTTCGTGGTCAAGGAGGCGGCCGACACCGAGCTTGAGGAGGCATTTCGTGCCGCGCTGCGAGGCGATGGCTACCTGGCCCCGCGGCTCGGGGCTCGTGTCGCAAAGGAGCCCGAGCGAGCGCCCGGCACGCCGGGCGGCCTGTCCGATCGCGAGCTCGAGGTGCTGAGGCTACTCTCGCTCGGCCACACGAATTCGGAGATCGCGGCCCGCTTGTTTGTGAGCAGCCGTACGGTCGAATCTCATCGAGCGCACATCCTGGGCAAGCTTGGTTGTGCGACCCGGGCCGAGCTCTTCGCGTTTGTGCGCCGGCACCACCTCCTCGGGTAAGCGGTTGATGGATGGTCGAGCGGGCCGCCGCGGGGGCGTGGACGCCGACGAGCGGAGCACGCTCGCTCCGAAGCTCAGCCGCGGTGAGCTCAGGCGTGGCGAGGTCGATGCGGTGGGCCGACTGCTGGCGCGGTTTCACGCGCGAGCGCGGCGGGTGGCGGCGCGCGGCGTGCCCACGCTGGGCGTGGAGCGACGCATGACGGAGAACTTCCACGAGCTCTTGCAGGACGTCGACGCACTCGTCGCCTGCAGCGCGAGCTGTTCAGCGTCCGCTAGCAGCACGCACGGGGGCGACCGTCGCCGAGAGGGTCAGTCCGCGTCGGTCGTAAGCGGCTGGTGAGCTTCGAGCCCTCGCGATACACGGCGATCGACTTGAGCCCCAGGCGCCATGCGGCGATGAAGACGTCCTCGGTCGCTTCGACGCCGATGTCGGCCGGCAGCGGCGTCTCGATCGTCGCGTCCGCGTGGCCGAGCGCCGCGAGTGCGCAGGCGAACGCCACGCTGCCATCGCCCTCGGTGATCTGCACGGGGCGCTCGGACCAGTCGACGAGCTCGAACGCGCTCGCCCCCGGGGTCGTCAAGGCTCGCCGGACGAGCGGTGCTCGATCGCCGCGAGCATCCGCCGAGGGCCGCGTCGCGGTCATCGGCGTGCCACGCTCGTCTGAAGGTGGCGCTCGAACCAATCGCCAGCCAGTCGCGAGACCTCCTCGAGCGCCCCCGGTTCCTCGAATAGGTGCGTGGCCCCAGGAACGATCGCGAACTCCGAGGGTCCCGCCAGCAAGCGCCGCGCCTCGCGATTGAGCTCGAGCACGATCTCGTCGTGGCCGCCGACGATCAGCAACACCGGCGCGCGTACGTCCGGCAGCCGAGGGGCGGCCAGATCCGGTCGCCCGCCGCGCGAGACGACCGCGCCGATCTGCCCTGGAAGCTCCGCGGCAGCCCACAGCGCCGCCCCGGCGCCGGTGCTGGCACCGAAGTATCCGATCGGCAGCTCGCCGATCTGCGGCTCGCGTTGCGCCCAGCGCGTCGCGGCGACGAGGCGCTCGGCAAGCAGGCCGATATCGAACACGTTCGCCCGGTCGAGCTCCTCCTCGACCGTCAACAGATCGAGCAGCAGCGTCGCGAGCCGACGCTCGTTCAGTACTCGCGCGACCTGCCGGTTTCGTGGGCTGTGACGGCTGGAGCCGCTGCCGTGCGCGAACAAGACGAGCCGCCGTGCCCCCTCCGGCAGGACCAGATCGCCGGCCACCTCGGTCTGGTCACCGAGCGGGATTCTCAGCTCGCTGGAGTTCTGAATCTGAACGGGCGGGGGATCGCCGGCGCCGCCGGACAGCAGCTCCGCGATCTCGGCATCCTCCGTCGGCTCGAAGTGCTCATACCAGAGGCCGACCGCCCACATCTGCTCCGGCTCGAGGAGGCAGACGACCTCGTCGGCCTCATCCTGAAGAGACCGCACGCTCTCCGGCGCACCCACCGGCACCGCGAGCACCAGCCGGCGCGGTCCACATGCGCGGACCGCCCGCAACGCCGCGCGCGCCGTCCCCCCGGTCGCCAGACCATCGTCCACGACGATCGCCGTGCGGCCCTTGACGTCGAGCGGGGCCCGGCCGCCGCGGTAGCGCCGCACGCGCGCGTCGACCTCCGTGCGGGCGTGTGCGGTCGCGCACTCCAACTCCTCGACGCTGACCAGCAAATCGCGCAAGCCCTCCTGGTTGAGCACGCGGACGCCGCCCTCCGCGACGGCGCCGATGCCGTACTCGGGGTTGCCCGGAGCGCCGATCTTGCGGACCACCAGCACGTCCAGCGGCGCTCCGAGCGCCCGCGCGACCTCGTACGCGACCGGCATGCCGCCGCGCGCGAGGCCGAGCACGACCGGATCTTCGCTCGCAAGCGAGCGCAGCCTCTCCGCCAACTTGCGCCCGGCGGAACGGCGATCGGCGAACCTTTGGGTGAGCGTCTCGAGCATCAGAACCTCCTCGGTCGCTGTCGTCCTTCGAGCACCGCCGCGAGCAGCGGTGCAACCGGCACGACGTGAGCCTGTGGCGGTCGGCGCCGCGCCAGCACCGTGTCGGTGATCAAGATCTCCTCGACGCCCGCCGAGAACAGCGCTCGCCAGCGCTCGCCCGTGAACAGGCCGTGCGTCGCGATCACCGCGATTTGCTTCACCCCCGAGTCGCGCAGCTCCCGGCAGCAGGACACGAGCGTGTCGCCGGTGTCGAGGATGTCGTCGACGATCACGGCGCGTCCGCAGGGCCGTCCAACCAGGCCTAGATGCTCGACTCCGGTCGGGGTTCGGCGCTTGCGCGCCCAGACAACCGGCCGATCCACGCCGGCGGCCCGCGCGAGCGCTGTGCATCGCGCGACGGCCCCCTCGTCGGGCGCGACGAACGTGACCGCTCCGCGCCAGCGCTCGGGCAGCGCCCCGGCGAGTAGCTCGGCCGGCGACAGCGAGGTGAGCGCCAGGCCGAGCACAGCGCCAGCCTGGTCGCTGTGGACATCCACGCACGCGACCTCGTCGACGCCGCTAGCGAGCAGCAGCTCCCCCACCCACCGGAGCCCAAGGCTCTCGGTCCGCGCGGCGCGGTCCTGCCGCGCGTAGGCTAGATAGGGCAGGAGCGCCGTCACCCGCGCCGCGCCGGCCCGGCGTAGCGCGTGCACCACCAGCGTGAGACGTTCGAGGTTTCCGGCGGGGGGAGAGATCGATCCGACGACGACGCAATGAGCGCCTTGCACCCGCTCGGCGACCTCGGCACGGAGCTCGCCGTTCGGAAAGCGTCCGACTGCCGCGCGCGTCGGCGATCCGCCGGCCAGCCCGCGGACGAACCGCTCGCAGCCGCGCATCACCAGGACGACCGACGTGGGAACCGCCCGCTGTCGTCGACCGTGCGAAGTGCGTGCCCTCGGCTCGGGACCGGCGGGGGGAACGCGGACGTCGATAACCATTGCGGCCTCCGGTACGCCGTCACCGGAGCGGGTTCCCCGATCGGCTCCCGGCGACGTAATCGCCACTGTCCGCCTTGATCACACCGATCGTGATTACGCCCATCGCATGTCCAGTCATGTCCCTCCCCGGGCGTGCCGCCCAGGACAAGCCACGCTACGCCCGCGGGTGCGCCGGGTCATCCGTGCCCATCCCGGTGGGCGGCGACGGAGGATTACGGATCGCCGAGCGACCGCGAGGCCGACCCACCAAACGCCGTGTGGGCACGGCTCACCGCCGGTGTGCGGCAGACCGCCCGCTACTCGTCGCCGGCCGTTGTGGCCTCCGCTAAGCGACCGGTCGTGCTCGGAACAGCGTTGACATCGTCCGACCCCTTCGGTGTTCTCGCGTCGTGTAAGACCTCATCGGGGTGATCCGCAGCCGGCTCGTCGGGAAGTCTGCGGCCCCGTCATCCGTAGTCGTCCGCACTTGCGGATCGCGCTGGGTCCCGATGACTCGCCGTGCCGTTGGCACGAGGATCTTGCCGATGCACCCGATGTTTCGCCCGCGCGGTCACTTCCGCGCCGCGCTGCGAGCGCTTCGGCCCAGGTCACGACCGGATGGCCCGATCGCGGTGTTCGCACCCTCACCACTGCTGACCGTCACGATCGAGCCAGGTGGGGAGGGCCCGGAGGTCCACCTGCACGCCGGCGGGCAGGGCGTCTGGGTCGCGCGGCTGGCGGCGACGCTCGGGGCGGACGTGACTCTCTGCTGCGCGCTCGGGGGCGAGCCCGGCCGGGTCCTGAAAGGGCTGATCGAAGCGGAGCCGATCACGCTTAGGGCGGCCTCCGGAGGAACCCCCAATGGCGTCTACGTCCACGACCGGCGAAGTGGGAGCAGGGTGGAGGTCGTTAGCGTCGACTCTAGGCCTCTCGACCGGCATGCGACCGATGAGCTGTACGGGATCGCGCTGGGAGCGGGGCTCGACGGGGACGTGACGCTGATCACCGGCTGCCAGCCGGCAGACATCATCAAGCCGGACGTGTACCGGCGACTGGCCAGCGATCTCCGCGACAACCGCAAGCTCGTAATCGCCGACCTGACCGGACCGCCGCTGACGGCGACCCTCGCGGGAGGCGTCGAGCTGCTGCGGCTTAGCGAAGAGGAGCTCGTCTGGGATCACTACGCCCGCAGCACCAGCCCCGCTGACATCGTGACCGGCGCCCAACGGCTGCACGCAGCGGGCGCACGCCGCGTGCTCGTCTCGCGCGGGTCGGCTCCTGCTGTCCTGATCGACGACGGCGACACCCCGGCGCAGCTCGAACTCGTTCCCCCGATGTTCGAGGCGGTCGACTCGCGAGGCACCGGCGACTCGATGTTCGCCGCCATCGGTGTCGGCCTCGCACGCGGGATGAGCCTCCTCGATGCCCTCCGCCTCGGAATGGCCGCTGGCGCGCTGAACGCGACCCGCCACGGGCTCGGTACGGGAACCCGCGAGGAGATCGAGCGGCTCGCCGCTCACGTGACGGTGAGGGCCCGCGATGGGTTACCGGTGGGTTGAGCACACCGCCGAGGTCGAGCTCGAGATCGAGGCGCCGACCGAGGAGGCCGCGTTTAACGAGGCGGCGCACGCACTCGGCGAGCTCGTGGGGGACGACCTGCGGCAGGAGTGGATCTCCCGAGAGGTATCGGTTGCCGCGGACGACCGTGCCGTTCTCCTCGCTCACTGGCTGGACGAGCTCGTGTACCTGGCCGAGACCGAAGACCTCGTGCCCGACGAGGTCGAGCGGATCGAGCTATCAGGGCACGGTTTGCGGGCGATCGTGCGCTGCCGTCGTGGAAATCCGCGACCTCTCGTCAGGGGCGTGACCTACCACCAACTGTCGTTCGAGCGCGCCGATCACGGTTTCCGCGCGACGGTGGTACTCGATGTCTGAGCGCTCACAACCACCGGTGCATGGCTTTCGCCAGGTCGACGAGGTCGAGTGGGAGCTGCCCGCCAGCGCCCGCGCGGACATGCGCGTTCCGGCGCGCGTGTTCGCCGACCGAGAGCTGATCGGGCAGATCGCGGCCGACCGCTCCCTCGAGCAGCTGCAGAACGTCGCCACGCTGCCGGGGATCACCGGCGCCGCCCTGGCGATGCCCGATATTCATCAGGGCTACGGCTTTCCGGTCGGCGGGGTCGCCGCGACCGCACCGCCCGACGGGGTCGTGTCCCCGGGCGGGGTCGGCTATGACATCAACTGCGGCGTGCGGCTGCTGGCACTGCCGCTGACGGCGGCAGAGCTTGGCGGCCGTACCGAGGCGCTGGTGCATGAGATCTCACGGCGCGTGCCGGTCGGCACTGGCCACGGCGGCGCGTTGAAGCTCGCGGGCGCGGCCTTTGATCGCGTGCTCGTGCAAGGACCGAGGGCGCTGCTGACCGAGCGCGGCGTCGGCACCGAGGAGGACGTCGAGCACACCGAATCGGAGGGCCGCCTGGACGGCGCGGAGACGGCGACGGTGTCAGAACGCGCCCGGGTCCGGGGCTCAGATCAGCTCGGAACGCTCGGCTCGGGCAACCATTTCCTGGAGCTGCAGCGCGTCGTGAAGCTGTTCGACCACCCGGCGGCCGAGGCGTTCGGTCTGCGCCCTGATCAGGTGGCGGTCCTGATCCATTCCGGCTCGCGCGGGTTCGGCCATCAGGTGTGCACCGACTACGTTCGCACCATGGACGCGGTGCAGGCTCGGTACCGGATCACCCTCCCGGACCGCGAGCTAGCGTGCGCGCCGCAGAGCTCGCCCGAAGGAAGACGCTACCTGGCGGCAATGGCGTGCGCCGCGAACTTCGCCTGGGCCAATCGCGCGGCGCTGGCGCATCGCGTGCGCGAGTCGGTGGCGCGGATCCTCGGGCCGAAGCTCGCCGAAGGGACACGCCAGGTCTACGACGTGGCGCACAACGTCGCCAAGCTCGAGACCTACGCCGGACGCGAGCTGTGCGTGCACCGCAAGGGCGCCACCCGGGCGTTCCCCGCCGGCTCGACGGAGATCCCCGCTACGTACAGGAATGTGGGCCAGCCGGTGTTCATCCCAGGCTCGATGGGCACCTCGAGCTTCGTGCTGGTCGGCCGCCAGGGGGCGATGGAGCGGTCGTTCGGGACCGTTTGCCACGGAGCCGGACGGCGGATGAGCCGCACCGGTGCGCGGCGGGCGATCACCGGCGCCGAGTTGCGCCACCAGCTCGAGGCCCGCGGCATCGTCGTGCGCTGCCCCTCGAACCGCGGCTTGGCCGAGGAGGCCCCGTTCGCCTACAAGGACGTCGAGCGGGTGGTCGCGGTCGTCGAGCAGGCGGGGCTCGCGGGACGCGTCGCACAGCTGGTGCCGCTCGGCGTCGTCAAGGGGTGAGCCAAGCGACGCCCACGCATCGCCTCAACTCGAAGATCGTGAGTCGCAAGAACCACCGCTCGGATCAGACGAGCAGGCGAGCGTGCCGCCGTTCGCTCCTCCCCGTTCGAGTTGGTCGAGGTAGGCGACGAGCTCGCCAGGCGCGCGCGGGCCTGTTCGAGATGCTCGCTGATGGCAGCGATCGCGGCTGGGGCCAGCTCATGCCACGAGAGCACGTCGACCGTCCGGAACAGCCTGGGTCAGCCCGTGCTCTCGCCGGCCCGAGGGGTGACGAGCACGGGGCACGGCGCGTGACGTACCACCCTGTTCGAGACGCTTCCAACGAGCGCTCGCCGCACTGGACCGTAGGAGCGCGAGCCGAGCACCAGCAGATCGACGTTCTCGCGAGTCGCGTCGAGGATGGCACCAGCTGGATCTGTCCCTACCAGCACGTGGCGTTCGATCATCGGTCCGCCACCCAGTGCCGCCAGCGCGCTGTTGAGCGCGCTCTGCGCTGCCTGCTCCTGGTGCTGCATGGCCTCGCCGCGCTCGATCGTGATCAGCGGCTCCAACCGAGGTAGAGGGACGAAATGGCCCGGGATCGCCGCCGGCGGCTCGATCACCATCAGCACATGAAGCGAGGCCTCGGTGCGCGTCGCCAGCTCGTGCGCGGCGCGCAGCGCGAGCTGTGCATCGGGCGAGCCGTCGAAGGCGATCGCGATCACGCCGATCCGGCGCGGCTCCTGAAGGGCGTGACCGCGAGGGGCGATCGCGACCGCGCAAGGCGAGCCGCTCAGCAGCCGCTCGCCGACCGAGCCGAGCAGCACGCGGCCGACTGGCCGGTGGTGCGAGGAGCCGATGACGATCAGGTCGGCTTGCTCGGCTACCGCGGTGTCGTGCAGGCCCCGCGCGGGCGAGCTCGAAGCCTCCAAGCGTCGCTCGACGTGGCCGATCCCGGGCGTTCCGGCGAGCTCGTCGGCGGCCTCCTTCAGCGCGGATCCGGCGCGCTCGCGCGCGCCGCTGTGAACTACGGCCGGGCCGGTCTGCTCGCCGATGTGCTCGAGCCAGACCGCCGCGACCACGCTCACCAGCAGCAGATCGGCGCCGCACGCCGTGGCGAGATCGACGCCCAGCGCCCTCGCGTCGGCCCCCTGCTCGGTGGGCAGGTAGCCGAGCAGGATGCGGGAAAACGGCGCGGGCGCCATCGGCTGGCACCCTACCGAGAGCGCGTGCCGCGGACTCCGTAGTAGGCCGCCGAGCCTGCCCGCAAGATCTCCCGATGTGCCCGCCGGCGTTGCGGCTCGATCATCGGGGCATGCCGGATGGGGTATCGCGGAAGCCCGCTCACAACGCGGCACAGTGGCGAAAGCGACTCAGGCGCGAGCTGTCGCGAGTCGGTGCGGCTGACGTCAGCCTTTATATCGACGGGCCGCGTGGCACCGCTCGCCTGCGCTATCCGGATCACGGACGCGAGTTCGGCCTGGGTATTGAGGAGGCTCTGCGGCGGCTGCGCTCGCTTCCGGACGGGGCCGGCGTCGAGCAGACAGCCGAAGTGATCGCGCGGACGGAGCCGGGGCAACCCACGCAGCAGAAGCCTGATCAGCTCTCCGGTGCGACTGGCCGGGCGGCGATAGAGGCCGCGGCGAGCATCCCACGGGGCAAACCCCCCGAGGCACGCAGGTAGCTGTTCGTGCGCACCGAGCACCATGTCACCACGACGGCGTGCTTGAGGTGAAGGTCCGGCTGCCGGAGGAGAAGGGCGAGCACAGGAAGGTGACGATCTCGGCCAGGCCGCCTGAGTGGCGCCGGACACCGCTGGCCCGGGGCAGCGTGCGCGGCCCGGGCCGGATGGGCTCATCGGCGCATCCAGGGCAACCAGAGGAGTAACGATGACTCGTGGACGGAGCCGCGCTCGAGCAGGTGACCGGTTACCCACCGCGACAGCGGATGCATCTCGTCCTCGGAAGACCGACTAGGAGTCAGCCGGTTACCGCCGCGGAAGAGCCCTGCCCCGCGTGCGGCGCGATCGATTACGAGGCTCGCCGCTCGATGTCCGCGATCACCGCCTCGAGCGCGGTCAGGTTCCCGTGGATGTCGGAGATCACCGCCAGCCGCATCTCAGGCGCGATTCGGGCTGCTGTCGGCGGGGTGATACGCGAACTCGCCCGCGCCGCGGCGATTCTTCGGACTCTGCTCGAGCGTCTGGGTGAACATCGAGGCTCCTTTCTGATGGACCGATTGCAGCTCAGGCCCCGATCAGCCGTCGCTGTCGATGGACGCGAGCAAGCGGCTCAGCTCATCGGCGGGGATCGTGTAGGCGTGCTCATCCCTCGGGAAGTTGCGTGCGCGTACTTTGGCGGCGTACTGCCCTAACGCCTCAGTGATGGTCGGTCGCAGCTCGGCGAAGGCTCGCGCGAACCGCGGTCTCCAGTCGTAGAGCCCGAGGAGGTCGTGCCAGACGAGCACCTGGCCGCCTGTCTGTCCGCCGGCGCCGATGCCGATCGTCGGGATCTGGAGCTTCTTGGTGATGAGACTTGCCACGGGAGCCGCAACCGCCTCTAGCACGAGAGCGAAACAGCCCGCCTGTTGCAGCGCGAGCGCGTCTTGCAGGAGACCGCGGGCCTTCTCGGCGGTGCGGCCCTGCGCGAGCCGGCCACCCAGCGCGACCTCAGTTTGCGGGGTGACCCCCAGGTGGCCCATCACCGGAACGCCCGCCTCGACGATCGCCGCTGCTCGCGAAACCGAGGTTCCGCCACGCTCGAGCTTGACCACGTCCGCGCCCGCCTCCTTGACGAACCGCTGCGCGGTACCGACCGCCTGCTGGTCGGATGCCTCATAAGTCCCGAACGGCAGATCCCCGACCAGCAGTGGCGAGCGGAGGCCGCGGCGCACAGCGGCGGTCAGCGCCAGCATCTCCTCTACGGACACCCGCGCGGTGGACTGGTAGCCGAGCACCGTCTCGGCCGCCGTGTCGCCCACCAGGACGAGGTCGACCCCCGCCGCCTCGGCCATCTGCGCGGCCGCGACGTCCGTAGGCGGTGATCATCACGATCGGCTCGTCGCGGGCGTGCTTGGCTGCCAGCAGCTCCAATGTGACCCTGCTCGGCGTCGAATTCCCCGCCGTCGTCGGGCTCACCGCCGGCGCGCTTCATGGGTCACGAACGATTCGACCATACGCGCGGCGAGCTCTCCGGCCAGCCCAGGCGCCACCGCGTCCGGATTGCTCAGCACCTCGAGCGCGAACCCGAGGCTGAGAGCCTGGAGCGCAAGGGCAAGCTCAGCGGCGCCGGACGCCGGCATGCCCTCGCGATGCAGCCGTTCTTCGATCAGACGACGGATCGCCAGCGGCACCGCACCAACCCGAGTTCCGAGCCTCTCGGCAAGCTCGGGATCGTGGGCGCCACGAATCGCGAACTCCAAGCGCAGCAGGAAAGCACGCGGATCGCTCCGGAAATGCTCGATCCACTGATCGGCGGCGGCGCGCGCCCGATCGGCGAGCGCGCCCTCCGAGGACCAGGTCGCCTCGATCTCGGTGACCCGTTCGGCGACCCACTGCTCGTACAGCGCCAGGAACAGGTCCTCCTTGCCCTCAAAATTCGAGTACACCGCCCCGTGCGTGAACCCCGCCTCCGTCGCGATCTCGGCGATCGACGCGCCGCTATACCCACGGCGCTCGAACACCCCGGCGGCGGCCGCCACAACCTCGGAACGAGTCCGGGCTTGAGACTCGGCCCGCGTCATCCGGCGTCGGGGCATGGGTGGATTATGGCACAATTCAGATTGCATACCAATCTATAACACAGATGCGCATCGTTGGACTGGATCACCTCGTGCTCACCGTCGCCGACATCGGCGCGACAACCGCCTTCTACGAGCGGCTCGGGATGCGTCGCGAGAGCTTCGAAGGCGGGCGCGTCGCGCTTCGCTTCGGACACCAGAAGATCAACCTTCACCAGTCGGGGGCGGAGATCGAACCCCACGCACGGGTGCCCCGCCCCGGCACCGCCGATCTTTGCCTGGTCGTTGCCGACCCGATCGAGCAAGTCCAGCAGACGCTCGCTGACGCAGGCATCTCAGTCGAGCTCGGACCGGTGGATCGCACCGGCGCCGAACACCCGATCCGCTCGCTCTACATCCGCGACCCAGACGGGAACCTGATCGAGCTGGCCGAGCCGCGCGACCGGTGAGCGGCCCGAACCAACGAGCGCAGCACACGGCCACCGACGTGGCCCGGCCCGTGTCCGGCGCGGCACTGTACCAACGGATCGGCGCCGGCTACGGACATGTGCGGCGCACCGACCCCCGGATCGCGAGGCATATCTGGGCAGCCCTCGGTAACGCCAGAACCGTGCTCAACGTCGGCGCCGGCACGGGATCCTACGAACCACCCGACCGCGACGTAATCGCGGTCGAACCCTCGGCCGTGATGCGCGCTCAACGTCCGCCCGGCGCGGCGCCCTGCAGAGACGCACGGGCCGAGTCGCTGCCGTTCGAGGATCAATCGTTCGACGCCGCGATCGCGGTCCTCTCAGACCACCACTGGAGCGACCCGCTTGCCGGCCTTCGCGAAATGCGGCGGGTGGCCCGCCGCGTCGTTGTGTTCCAGTTCGACAACGAACGGATCCCAGACTTCTGGCTGGTCCGCGACTACCTTCCAGAGTTCGCGGCGTTCGCCACGCAGCACCCGACGCTCACCGAGCGCGCGGCCGCGATCGGGGCGCGGATCAAGTCGGTGCCGATCCCGTGGGATTGCGCCGATGGTTTCTTCTATGCCTACTGGCGCCGCCCGGAGATGTATCTCGATCGCCACATCCGGAGCGCAACCTCAGTTTGGGCACGCCTGGGCCCCAGGGTCGAGGAACGCGCGGTCCGCGACCTCCAAACTGATCTCAGATCCGGCCATTGGAAACAGCGAAACGCCGAGCTGCTGGGCCTACAAGATGCAGAACTCGGAGCGCGGCTCCTCACGGCCTAATGGCACTAGACCGCCGATCGCAGCCGGTCGACGTCTCGATGGGCCGGAGTCACGCCTCACCTGGCGCCGCCGGTGAGCTCGGCTATCCGCGAGATGCCCTCCTCCGCGGGGTCAGCTGATCGCTGAGGCGACTCGTGAGGTCGACGCGCGGCGGGCCTCGCGGACGGCGATGGCCAGCCGGCGGACTCCCTCTTCGATGCGCTGCTCGTCGAGTAGCGAGAACGAGAGACGCAGGCCCGTGAGCCCGTCGCCCTCGACGGTGATTGCTCCACCGGGGGTAAAGGAGACGCCCTGGCGAAGGGCCTCGGAGAGCAGTAGCCGCTCGTCGAGCGGTCGCCGAAACGCCACCCAGACATGGTGGCCCCCGTTCGGCGGCGTCACCACGACCTCGTCGCCGAGCCTGCGCGTCAGCGACTCCAGCATCGCCTTGCAGCGGCGGGCGTAGACGACGTTGATCCGGCGCAGGTAGCGGTCGTGGGCGCCGCTGGAGAGCCAGCGGTGCGCCAAGTACTGGGTCAGGGTCGGTGAGTGATAGTCGGTGGCGAGCTTGAGCTCGGTGAGCCGCCGGCGGATCTCGCCGTTGGCGGCCACCCAGCCCAGGCGCAGGCCGCCGCCAATCGTCTTCGACAGCGAATCGATGTAGATCACGTGATCGGGCGCACTGCGGCGGAGTCGCGGCGGTTCGGGTTTGCCGAAGCGCACGGTGCAGTAGACGCCGTCTTCCATGATGAAGAACGAGCGCTCGCGCGCCAGCTCGAGCAGCCGCTCGGCGCGCTCGCGGCTCATGTCCTGGCCGGTCGGGTTTTGCGACCCGCTCTGGACCGAGACGAGCTTGACCTCGTGGCGAGCCAGGATTGCCTCGAGCGCGTCGACGTCGATCCCCCGCTCGTCGTATGGGACGCCGAGGACCCTCGCGCCGGCGTTCTGCATCGACGCCAGCGCCCCGAGGAAGGAGGGAGATTCGGTGACCGCGACGTCGCCTGGGCGCAGAATCGTGCGGCACACGAGGTCGATCCCCTGGCGGGCGCCGGTGGTCACCATGATCTCGTCGGCATCGCTGGCGAAGCCCGAGGCGGCGCCGCGGCGGGCCAACTCCTCCCGCAGGGGCCAGGCGCCGTCCGGGTCTCCGTACATGAGCGCCGCCGCGCCGGTCTCGGCGAACATCTCGGCGCTCATGCGAGCGAGCTCGGTCGCGGGGTGTAGTTCCGGTGAGGCCCAGCCGGTCGCGAGGTTCACGTGATCCTGGTCGCTGAGCGGCACCCAGGTGTCGGCTACGACCTGGTTGACGTAGCTGCGCCGCGCCTCGGGGAGCACCGCGTGCTGCCAGCGCCCCTCGCCGGCGCCCGGGGCGGGAGGCGCCTGACGCACAAATGTCCCCCGTCCTCGCGTCGCGGTGACGTATCCCTCCTGTGCCAGGCGCCGGTACGCCCGCACCACCGTCAGGTGGTTGAGACCGGCCTCCTCGGCCACGGAACGGGTGGTCGGCAGCCTTTCGCCCGGGCGCAGTTCGCCTCGCTCGACAGCCGCCTTGACGAGCCCGACCAGCTGGGCGGTGATTGGTGTATCAGCTCCGCGCTGAAGGCGAGACAAATCTAACTTGTATGACATTGACACCCTCAATCTTAGGAGCAGTATGTATCTCAATATGTTACATCGACTCATCAAATCGCACCGCTCTGATCAGGCCGCCGGTCGCTCCCCGCTTGACGAGGGCCTCGGAATCACGATCCGCTTCGCTTATCCAGATGACGCCGCCAACCTGCGCCGCCTCGCAGCCCTGGACTCCCAGCCACTGCCGCACGGGCCAATGCTGGTCGCCGAGGTCGCCGGCGAGTTGTGGGCCGCGGTCAGCGTTACGGGCGAGTCGCGGGCGATCGCCGATCCGTTTAGGCACACCGCCGAGCTCGTCGCGCTGCTGCACGAGCGCGCGGAGCGGCTCACCCGTAGCCCACAACCGCCGCCGGCCCCGCAGCCGTTACAGACGCGGCCGGCCTATAGCTGAGCGTCGCGATGAGGCAGGCGCGAGCGGGTCACTTGCCAGCAGCGCGCCGGAATTGATAGCGGCCGCGATCATGGTGTGACCGCGACAACCGGCGATGCCAGTCTCGCTGGTGGCTGGGAGCAGGTGCTTCGGGACGCACGGGGCCGAGACTCGCTTTGGCGCTCGGGCGGGCATGGGAGCCCGGCACGGCTTCCTCGTGCGAACCCGCGATCCGAGCGCGGGGATAGTACGGATGCCCCGCCGGACGGGCGGTTGCGATCCTCTGGCGCGACGAGCAATTTCCAAGGTGGCAGCTGGATGCGCGGCAGACGGAGGGCGAATGACGGCCGGCTCAGCGGCGACAGTCGCGAGTTCGATGCGATCGTCGTCGGCTCCGGTCCTGGTGGCGCGACGGTCGCGCGCGAGCTGACCGCGCGAGGCTGGCGCGTGCTGATGCTCGAGTGGGGCGGCAAAGGCCCTGTGACCGGATCTCCGTGGCAGGCGTTCAAGGAGCTGGGCGTTCCGGGCCGGAGCCTGTTCCTCACGGGCAGCGCACTCGCAGTCGTGCGCGGGATCACCACTGGCGGGAGCTCGATCTACTTCTACGGCACCGCTTTCGACCCGCCGCTGGAAATGCTGCGCTCGCACGGGATCGACATCGCCGGAGAGGTCCAGGAGGCAAAGCAGGAGCTGGGAGTCGCTTCGCTTCCGCCCGAGCTGATGGGACCGCTGGCGAGACGGATCATGGACAGCGCCCAGGAGCTGGGCTACGCGTGGAACCCGCTGCCGAAGTTCCTCCGCCGCGACCGCCTCGGCGACGGCCATGCGATGGGCTTCTACGGCGCGCCCTCATATGAAGCCAAGTGGAATGCGCGGATGTTCGTGGACGAGGCGATCGAGCACGGGGCCACCCTGATCACCCACGCGCGTGTCCGCCGGGTCCTGGTCGAGGACGGCACAGCCACGGGTGTCGAGTTCACGCATGACGGAGCGACGAGGCGCGAGTTCGCCCCGCGGGTGATCGTCGCCGCGGGTGGCATCGGCTCGCCGATGATCCTGCGTGCGAGCGGGCTCGAGCGAGCGGGATACGGGTTCTTCTACGACCCGCTCGTCAGCGCGCTCGGATCGGTCTCCGACCTGGAGGACGCGCAAGAGGTGCCGATGCAGGCCGGCGTCCTGCTGGAGGACGAGGGCTACATGCTGACCGACATGATGGTTCCCCCCTCGCTGTACGCAGCGATGACCGCGCAGGTCGGCAGGCTCGACCGGCTGTTCGCGCACCGGCGCACCCTCCAGATCATGGTCAAGATCCGCGACGACCTCAGCGGCCGTCTCACCCGCCGCGGCGGAGTCCGCAAGCCACTGACGCGCGCGGACCGCGACAAGCTCGAGAGCGGCCATCGCCGGGCGGCGGAGATCCTCGCCAACGCAGGTGCTAAGCACACCTTCCGGCATTGGTACACCGCGTCGCACCCCGGCGGCACGGTCAGGGTCGGAGACCTGCTCGATGCCGACCTCCGCACCGAGTACCGCAACCTTTACGTGTGCGATGCGTCCGTGATCCCCGAAGCGTGGGGACGGCCTCCAACCTTGACACTCATCTGTCTCGGCAAACGGCTGGCCAAGCACCTCGCCGGCGTCGGACCGGAGGCTCGCAAGCCGGGCGATCAGGCAACCGAGTCCGCGGCGACGTCGCCGACCGGGTAACCAGGTGCACGCCCCGGTCAGGCTCGACTCGAATCAGAGTCCGTTCGGGACCAGCGGCGCCGTGCGGCGCGCGTGGGAGCGTCAGCGCACTGCCGACATCCGTAAGTACGGCCTCAACCGGTACCCGGACTTCTACAACACCGATATGCTGGCGGCGCTCGCCCAGCAGTATGGGCTGACCGACGCCAATTACACGGTGCTCGCAGATCCGGGCGAGGGCGGGAACGTGCTGGCCGCCGCGCTGCTCAGAGAGCGAGGTGCCGAAGTGCTCGAGCCGTGGCCGGTGACGGATCTCGTCTCGCATCCGGCGGCTGCTTGGGGCGCGACGGTCCGCCGGGTCGCGCTCGGCCCTCGGCGCCCCTCGCTGCTCGGGTTGGCCGCGGCGGTCGGACGGCACACGCGCCTGGTCCACGTCCAGAATCCGCATGACCCGACCGGGTGGAGCTTCGGCGAGGCAGAGCTCGAGCGCCTGCTCGCCGCCGTCGCGAAACGCAACCCCCGCGCGTACGTGTGGGTGGACGAGTCGCTCGCGCCGTACTCGACGCGTGCCGACTTCCCGAACAGCTTCGAACTGATCGGACGCAACCTCGAGAGCTCGAGGCTGATCGTGATGCGCACGCTGGGCACCGCCGCCGGAATCGCGGGCGACGCAACGGCCTACATGGCGGCGTCGCAGAAGCTGACCTACTACACCCAGGGCATCGAGATCGGCTCGACCCCACAACACGCGCACGGCTGGAAGAACCCCGAATGCACCGTCGATCGGATGGGCGAGAAGGCGATGCTCGCGCTGCTCACCCCCGATGGCGACAGCTGGCTCGCGCACGTGCGCGAGCGGAACGCGGCGGCGCGAGCCGAGCTCGTCCGGATCCTGCGCGGGCATCGGCTGGAGTTCGTCCAAAGCGACGCGAGCTTCGTACTCGCGCGTGCGCCGGATCGGCTCGGCGGGGGCGGTCTGGCGCGGGCGCTGCGGGGCAACCGCGTGCTCGTCCGCGCACCCGACGGGTGGGGGCCCGGATACCGCAACTGGGTGCGGATCTCGGTGGGCAGCGGTTCCGAGCTGCGCGGGCTCGACGGAGCACTCGGGCGGGTGCTCGGAAAGCGATCGCCGGCCAACCACCGGGCGTGGGTCCCCGCCCCATCGATGCCGGCAGGGTCGGGGACACGGCGCGCTGCGCTCGGGGCTACCGCCGCGGCGGCCGTCGCGATCCCGCTGGTGCGCAGGGCGCCGGCGGTCGAACGGCTGCCGGAGGCCCACGCTGCACTCGAGCTGACCCGTCGGCAGCTGATCCGCCGCGGCGCGCTCGGCGCCGCCGGTGCAACGGTGCTGCTGGCCGCGATGCGCGCAGGTAGAGCCGATGCGTACCCGCCCGACTCGTACTACGACCAGCACAACGTCGCCCGGATGCTCTACCACGAGAACCCCGCCGGCCCGTCGCCCGCCGCACTCGAGGCGGTCGGCGCAGTGATCGCCCGCGGTCCAGCCTCGTACGCGCGCCTTCAGGAGTCAGACCAAGCGGACCTGGTCGACGCAGTGCTCGCCTACAACCGCCTGCGAAGTGCCGCCGCCCACCGGCTCCGGCCGGAGAACGTGATGCTCATGCACGGCTCCGCCGAGGGGCTCACGCTCACGGCCGACACGTTCGTCGGCGATGGGACGATCGTCAGCGAGTGGCCCGCCTACTACGTAGTCCGGCAGCGCGTGTGGCAGGCCGGCGGCACGGTCGTGGACGTCCCGCTGCGCAGGGACACATGGCAGCCCGACTACGCTGCCCTCAAGCGAGCCCTGCACGATCACCCGCGCGCCGGACTGGTGCACTTCAACGCCCAGAACAACCCCACGGGCCGTGCGCTGGACCGCGGATCGTTCGACGACTTCTGCCGGTACGTGTTCGAGCGCCATCCGCACATCGTGATCCTCGCCGACGAGTCCGACCACGAGTTCATGAGCACGGGACCGGCTCGAAACATCCCCGACTTCGCCGCGTACGTCAGCGCCGGCGAGAACTTCGTGCATCTCCAGACCTTCAGCCACGCGTTCGCGCTCACCGGGCTGCGCATCGGGTACCTGCTGGCCCCGCGACGGCTGATCGACCGGATGGCGGCAAGGCGGATACCGCGCCCGGTCAACGTATTCGGACACGCCGCAGCGCTCGCCACGCTCGCCGACCGCAGCAGCCAGATCAAGCGCTCCTACGAGCTCATCGACCACGGCCGCGAGTACCTCTACGCGGAGCTGACCAAGATGGGCCTCCGGTACCTGTCGTCACAGGGCGGCTACGTGATGGTCGACACCGGCCGCAACGGCGACGCGGTGTTCGGGCAGCTGTGGGGGCTCGGGGTCCTCACCCGCGCCGGCAGCACCTGGGACATGGACTCGTGGATCCGCGTCTGCCCCGGTCAGCCCGACGAGAACCGGCGCTTCATCGACTCGCTCCGAACGGTCCTCGCCCAGCCCGACCCGCGTCATGCACGGCCGCCGCTCAAGCTCGACGACACCCCACTCGGAAAGGCGTTCGAGCGCAACTGGCGACGCGAGCGCGCGATCAGGCGCGTGGCCGGACCGCCGAGGTATCCCTACAGAGTCACGCAGGCTGCCGCGTTCCCCGGTCACCCAGCGCTGACACCATCGCGCTACGTCGAGGCCAGCAGAGCAAGTCCCCGGCCCCGCTTTGACACAGCGACAGGCAGCACCACCGGGGCGCGTTCGAGGAGCGTCGTGAGGGCTCGACCATGAAGTTGCTGACCGCGATCGCGCGGGGTAGGCCGCTGCGGTGTCGATGAGCCGGTAGCCGGCGCCGAGCGCGCTGCGGACGGCGTCGCGGGTCTCGTCGGGTGGCGTCTGGAAGATCCCCAGATCGGGGGCGGGCATCTCGACGCCGTCGTTAAGGGTGAGGCGCATGCGTTCTCTCCTAGCGGTCGATCATGCGCTGGGCTGCTTTGGTGTAGCGGGCTCCGCGGGCCTCGATCTGCGCGTCCTCGATCTCGCGCAGGTCCTCCGGGGTGAGCTCGATGTCCGCGGCGGCGAGGTTCTCCTCGAGCCGGTGCAGCTTGGTGGTGCCGGGAATCGGGACGATCCATGGCTTCTGCGCGAGCAGCCAGGCGAGCGCGATCTGGGCGGGTGTCGCGTGCTTTCGCTCGGCGATGCGGGTTAACAGCTCTACGAACGCCAGGTTCGCCTCGCGCGCCTCCTGGTCTGCGAAGCGGGGGACGGTGTTGCGGAAGTCGCCGTTTGAGAACTCGGTGTTGGTGTCGATCGCGCCGGTCAGGAAGCCTTTGCCGAGCGGGCTGAAGGGCACGAAGCCGATGCCGAGCTCTTCGAGCGTGGGCAGGATCGCCTGCTCGGGCTCGCGCCACCACAGCGAGTATTCGCTCTGCAGTGCGGTCACCGGCTGCACCGCGTGGGCGCGGCGGACGGTCTGCACACCCGCCTCGGAGAGGCCGAAGTGGCGGACCTTGCCCTGCTCGACCATCTGCTTGACCGTGCCGGCGACCTCCTCGACCGGGACGTTCGGGTCGACGCGGTGCTGGTAGAGCAGGTCGATCGTGTCGGTCCGCAGCCGCTTCAGCGACCCCTCGACGCTACGGGTGATCGTCTCCCGGCGGCTGTCCAGAGCCCCGTGTCCGATCGCCCCTTCCAGGTCGAAGCCGAACTTGGTCGCGAGCACGACCTGGTCGCGGACGGGCTCGAGCGCCTCACCGACGAGCTCTTCGTTGGTGAACGGGCCGTAAACCTGGGCCGTGTCGAAGAACGTGACGCCGCGGTCGACGGCGGTACGGATCAGCGAGACCATCTCTTGCTTGGCGGGGAACGGCGGGAACGCCGTGCTTGTGCCCATGCAGCCGAGGCCAAGCGCCGAGACCTCAAGGCCGTCTCCGAGTGTTCGCTTGTGCATCAGGTTTCCTCCTCGCGTGGTATGAGCTTGAGCGTCGCCGCGCGCGCCCGGGGCGCGACGATCGACGGCACGATGGTCGGGTAGCGGGGGCCGTATTTGGTCTGGTAGGCGGCGTCGATCTCCTCCCCGGCCTCGTCGGTCTCGACGAGCGTGACGTCCTTCTCGGCGCCCCCGGTGCGGATCCGTGCCTGATGGCGGGTTTGTGCGCCGCGGAACCACGAGGACCCGCGCCCGTCGACCGAGCGCACGTAGACGTCCTCGCCGCTGCGGACGACCCACATCGTCACCGGCCTCCGCAGCGATCCGTCCGTTCGGACCGACGCGAGCGTCAGTTCGTGTGCGGCGTCGATCCCGTCGAGTTCGTCGCTCGTCCACGTGGCCATCGTCAGACCGCTCCCACTCGCAGGAGCGACTTGATCGCCCGGCGCTCGTCCATCGCCGCGTACGCCTCCGCGACGCCGTCGAGGTCGGTCTGGAAGTCGAGGACGCGTCCGGGGTTGATGCGGCCCTCGAGCACGTCGTCGAGCAGCTCGGGCAGGTAGTGGCGCGCTGGGGCTGGGCCGCCCTGGACGCCCTTGTTGCGATAGAACATCGCCTGCACGGGGAATTCGCTGCCGTGCGGGACGCCGACGTAGCCGATCACCGACCCCGGCCGGGTGATCCCCAGTGCCGTGTCCATCGCCTGCCCGGTGCCCACGCATTCAAGCGTCGCGTCGACGCCGACTCCCTCTGTCAGCTCGAGCACCGCGGCGATCGCTTCCTCGCCGCGCGCCGCGACGATGTCGGCGGCGCCGAACTCCCGCGCGAGCCGCTGGCGGTCGGCGTGGCGGCTGAGTGCGATGCAGACCGCGGCGTGCTCTCCCGTGCCCATCACATCAGAGAGCGTCAAGAACGAAGCCATCGCTTCGTCCGAGTGCCCGGAGCCGGGAACCTGGACGAGCGTGCCGTCCGCGAGCGGCACCCGCACGGCTTCGCCCTGGCCCCCGTCGCCGTTCCCGTTCGGGAAGAACCCGCCGTGGACGCAGGCGGTCGTAATCCCATGCCGGCAATGCGCGCAGGTGCCGTCGCTGAACGCGAACGGCGAGATCACAAAATCGCCCTTCTTGACCTTGTGCACCTCGGCGCCGACGTCCTCGACCACGCCGATGAACTCGTGCCCGATCGGGCCCGGCTCGAACGGCGACTCGCCCCGGTAGAACCACAGGTCAGACCCGCAAACGCACGCCAGCGCGACGCGGACGATCGCGTCGGTCGGCTCTCTGATCGCAGCGTCGGGCCGGTCGGCGACCTCGATCCGGCGGGGTTCGACAAACACAGCGGCGCGCATCTCTACGCCTCCTCGTTCGGTCGGGTCTCAGTCATGCTTCCCAAAGAAAGCACCGATACGCCAGGACTGAGAGGCCCTGTGAGAGGGGTACTGGCAAGGCACCCTTACCCGGCTTGGTCAGGGCTATGTTGATGTCCATGGACACGACCAACGACATCGCCGAGTTCCTCACCACAAGGCGAGCCAGGGTGACGCCCGAGCAGGTCGGGCTGCCCACGTGGGGCCCACGGCGCGTCAAGGGGCTGCGCCGCGAGGAGGTCGCGTCGCTGGCCGGGGTGAGCGTCGAGTCTACAAGCGCCTGGAGCGCGGCAACGCCAGCGGCGTGTCAGACGGCGTGCTCGAGGCGCTCGCGCGGGCGCTGCAGCTAGACGACGCCGAGCGCGCGCATCTCTTCGACCTCGCTCGGGCCGCCAACCCCGCCGTGCCCAAGCGCCGGCGACCGGCCCAGCAGCGCGTCCGGCCGGTGGTGCTGCGCATCCTCGACTCGCTCGGCGCGCCGGCGATCGTGCGCAACAGCCGTGTCGACTACGTCGCCGCCAATCCTCTCGGCCGGGCGCTCTACGTGCCCCTGTTCGACAGCCGCGAGCAGCCGCCCAACAGCGCCCGCTTCACGTTCCTGGACCCCGCCGCGCACGACTTCTACGCCGACTGGGAGCGCACCGCCAGGGACCTGGTCGCCCACCTGCGCTCCGAGGCAGGCCGGAGCCCCTACGACCGAGGTCTGTCCGACCTCGTCGGCGAGCTATCGACGCGCAGCGAGGAGTTCCGCACCTGGTGGGCGGCGCACAACGTCCGCTACCACCAAACCGGGACGAAGCGCCTGCGCCACCCGGTCGTCGGTGAGGTCGAACTCGACTATGAGGTGATGGAGGTATCCGCAGACGATGGGTTGACGATCAGCGTGTACAGCGCCGAGCCCGGCAGCCGCTCTGCCGAGGCCCTCGACCTGCTCGCCAGCTGGACCGCCAC
>Ga0187776_10000290_pt1 | contig 24389 bp, 24 predicted proteins | sample 0216_BV02_MP12_2_FD_132426 | JGI IMG/M metagenome (GOLD analysis project Ga0187776, IMG submission 132426) | Tropical peat soil microbial communities from peatlands in Department of Meta, Colombia - 0216_BV02_MP12_20_MG | ecosystem: Environmental > Terrestrial > Soil > Wetlands > Peat | place...
CCGAGCACGAAGTCGAACTGCAGCGCTGGAAAAAAATGCTGACTTCCCCTCCGCTGTGGGTCGGCATCGGCTGCTTCGGCCTGGAGTTCGGCGTGTGGTTTGCCTTGCTGTCACTCATTCCTCTGTCGCTCGCCATGCTGATCGGCTCCATCAATATCGTGGTCGTAATGCTCGCCGGCCGCGTGCTGTTCCAGGAACGACTGGACCGCATGCGGGTGATCGGGATGTGGTTGATCGCGCTCGGGGTCGCGCTCGCGGGGAGCTACGCATGAACCGCGCGCGCTTCTATGCCGTTGGCTTCGGAATTTTGATGCTGTTTGATACCTGGACGCAGGTATCCTTCAAGCTCGCTTCCAGCCAGACGGGTGAATTTGCCTTGCAACTGGCGTGGCTGAAGGCCGCCGTTTTCAGTCCCTGGATTTACGGCGCCGTGGCCGGCTACCTGGGTGCGTTCGTCACCTGGATGACGCTGCTCAAGCATGCGCCCGTCGGGCCTGCTTTCGCCGCCTCGCATCTCGAAGTGGTCACGGTGCTGATCATTTCGGTGTTGTTCTTTGGCGAACACCTGGCGCCGCTGCAAATCATAGGCGGATTGTGCATCGTGCTTGGAATTATTTTTCTGAGCGTGAGCGAATCGAAGCCGCCCCATGCTTGACGGACTGCGGGAAGTTCCGCCGACCGCCGGCCTTCCCCTGCGGTGGCGCGATTTCCTGCCCACTCCGGGACGTTCGTTTGAAGCCGGACTTGCCGCGCAGCTGCATCTGCCGGCGGTGCAAATCGAATGCTCCGGAACCGCGGCGCTGATTGTCGCACTCGCCGCGCTCAAGCACGACAGCGCGCGGCGGTCCGTGATCATCCCCGCCTACACCTGCCCGCTGGTCGCGTTGGCGATCGCGCGTTGCGGCCTGAAACCGGTGCTGTGCGACCTGCGCAAGGATCACTTCGATCTGTCACCGCAAGCCTTGGAACAAGCGTGTAACGACGACACCCTTGCCATCATTCCCACGCACCTCGGCGGACGCGTTGCCGATGTCATCAGTGCAAGAAATATCGCCCTCCGTTTCGGCGCCTCGGTGATCGAAGACGCCGCCCAATCGCTCGGCGCCACCTGGCAGGGACAGCCCGTCGGCACCCTGGGCGATGTCGGTTTCTATAGCCTCGCGGTGGGCAAGGGCCTGACTCTCTACGAGGGCGGCGTGCTGATCGCGCGCGAAACACGCCTGCGCGGGCAACTGCATCAAGCAAGCGAACAAATCGCAGCTTATCGTCTGATCTGGGAGTCCCGGCGATTGCTGGAACTGGCCGGCTATGCCGCTTTGTATCGACCCATCGGGTTGCGCCTGGCGTATGGTGCACCGCTGCGGCGCGCGCTGAAGAAAGGCAGGCTCATCGAAGCGGTTGGTGACGATTTTACCGCTGACATCCCGGTGCATCGGGTCGGCGCCTGGCGCCGAGCCATCGGTGCCAATGCCTTAACCCGGTTGCCGTCATTCCTCGAGACGCTCACCGCTCAGGCCGCGTTGAGAAAAAAAATCCTGGCGGCGATCCCGGGCCTTTCCGTGATGAACGATCCCGTCGGCGGCCGCGGCACTTGGCCCTATTTGATGGTATTGATGCCGACCGCACGGGCGCGAGACGCTGCGTTGGCGCAGATGTGGCACGCCGGCCTCGGGGTCAGCCGGTTGTTCATTCATGCCTTGCCGGACTATACCTACCTCGCCGTGTCGCTTGGCAAGACGGACGTCCCCAACGCGCGCGACTTCGCGGCACGCATGCTCACCATCTCCAACAGTCCCTGGCTGGACGAGATGGATTTTATGCGGATCTGCAAGGTGCTCACGCAATGCGTCCGAGCTCACGGCGACAGCAGAGACAGGAGCTGACGATTGACTTGCCGGTGCTGTGTTTGCCAATCGTTCAATGTCTGTTCAGGAATATCCGGTTGACGATCCAAACCGCTCAGGAACCGCTTGAACCGGCTGCGATAACGATACGACGACACTTCCCCGGTTATGTCGCTGGCGATTATGCGCCCTTGCAGCATGCGGATCGCGGCCGCGAGTTCCTCCAGGCGCATGACGCCTTGATCCCAGTTGGTCTGGACGACCTCGCGCGCGAGCACATCCTTATCGATGGAGAGATAGACCGGTTCGGGCGCGGACGCCAAGGCGGCGGAGAATTCTTCGAGCATGGCGGCGATCGAGGGGAAGGAACGGGCATGGCGGATGCCGAGGAATCTCATGGCGCGCAGATTCCGCCGCACGCACCAATAGACGACCTTGCCGGAATAAAGCGGCGCGAAATGATTTTCCCACAGGCGCCCGCCTCCGACGTCCGTCGAGGTGATGCCGAGCATGTGCACGCGCGCGACGAACGGCAAGCGGCTCACGTGCCACACCCACGAGCCGCAATGAATGCCGAATGGGTAACGCATGTTGTCGGGATGGTTGTCAAACACCACGACCTGGATGCGCGTGTCGAGCGCCCGCAGCCGCTCGATCAACAGGTAACTGACATGGTGATAATCGCCGCTGCCCAAGAACACCACGGGAGGTCGGGCATCCAGAGCCGTGGCTATTTCCCGGCCCAGCCCATCGAGCACTTTCTTGCGGCAGCCGAAGCGGATGTCTTCCTGCCGATCAGTCAGCGGAATAATCTGCCCTCCCGGCAGGGGTTTTACCGAATCGTCGAAGTTAAGAATCAGCGCCTGAGACATGGCTGGCGTGCCACTGCTGATCGGTTTCGAAGAAGCGCTTGAGCGGTGCCAGGATTCTCCGCAACAACGGATTGCGCACGTACACCGCGTGCCGCGTCAGCGTGAAACGCGCGCCGAGATAGCGCTTGATTTCCGGGTCGGTCCAGCCGGCGACGTAACAGTGCAAGCCGTGCGTTAACGCGTAATCAAGATTGTGGAACCAGCTGACCACGTACAAATTGTAGTCTCGCGCCTGCGGATAGAGGAAGCCGACATACTTGTCCAGCAGCCTGTCATTCGCGACAAAGCAGATGTTGTAGCCGATCAACCTGCCCTCGGCGCGGTATACGAACACGACGCCACAGCTGCCGATATCCTGCAACAAGGCTTTAAAAAAGGCGACGGTCAGCAGGTCGAATTGGATTTCGCTTTGCCGGTAGACGTTCAGGTAAAGCGCATACAGCGCCGCCAGTAACTTCTCGTCCTGGAATCGCGGATCGCCGGTCGGAATCGTTTCGATTTCCAGTTGCGCCGTGCTTTTGAGCTTGCGCCGGAGATCCTTGCGGCGGGCGCGCGACTGGCGCGCGAGATATTCCTCCGTCGACGTGAAATCCACCGGCACGTAGGCCAGCGCCTGCCCATCCACCAGCACGAAGCCCGTTTCGTTGCAGACATCGGTCAGGCGGCGCGAGTAGGCATAGTCCGCGTCGCCGACCAGCGTGGCATCGGTCGGGACATCCTTAATGATCAGGAACGGATAGCGCGGCGCCACACCGCTCAGCAGTTTGCCCACCAAAATCTCCGGCGACGTCGAACCCGGGAGCAGCGCATATTCCGTGACCGTAGTCCCGATGAAGCAGGTATTTGGATGGAGAAACCGCCGCCACCAGCGCGAAAGCGGCAGAGCCTCCAGCTTCCTGCGGACGACGGGTTCCATGGTGGTGAGCAGATCGAACCGCGTGGAAAACGCCGGCACGCCTTCCATGTTGAACGTGGAAAAACCTTCCGGCGGACATTCCTGAAAGTGCCGAAGCAAATTCGCAGGTTCGAGAAGGTTATGAAAAATTGGCGCCGCTTTCGACACTTTACCGCGATGAGGGTCTTTGGTTGACTGTACTCTGCACCGGAGTGTCAAGGCAACTGCTTTCTGGTGCCATGAGAATGACATTGTGTCCGGGCGACAAAAGCGAAAAACCAATAAAGTCGCGGACAACTCATCGCAACGTTGATTCAATCAGACACGTGCGACGCTCGCCGAGTTTTTCCATGACTAGATGTAAATCCTTGGTTTACCGTTCCAGAAAAAATTGCGCTAACAAATTTGGTGTGTGCTTCCGGTAGAACGGTATCGGTATTAAGAAGATGCGCATGGCGAATTCCTGAATCATTCCGCCGCCGATGTTTGAAACAGCCCCATTTATTACTACTGCGGCGCGGAGCATCAGACCATCGCAATGATGCCTCAATTGCACTCAGAAATGGAAGGTCGCGCCGAACGCAGGACCGCTGAATCGAAAGTTTTGCAGGAGCTTGTCGTCGCTTTGGTCGTAGACAAGGTGGCGGTAGGCGAAATCCATATCGCCCCACGTGAATGTGTAGGCGATCCCCAGCAAACCTTGCCACGTGGAACTCGAGGAGCCAGTTCCAACGTCCAAATAATAGGGCATGCGCCAATTGCCGTCACCCAACCGGATCTGTCCACGCACGCCGACGATGGCATCGGTAATGTCAGTTCGTTCCGAAATGTTTCCTGTCGCCGGAAAGACCTGTCCTCCGCCCGGGCCGCTCACGGTCGCCGTGAGTTGCCAATCCGTCGAGGCCTTGAGCGTGAGGTAGCGAATTCCACCGATAACGTCGAGTGTCGTTCGCGGACTCTGCACTGCGGCGTAGCCGCCGGTGAGCGTCCATAACCACCCCGTGAGCGAAGAACTCGTGCTGGCGTTGAGACTTGTGTTGACGATGGGCCCGCCGAAGTTCACCGACTTCACGCTGCTCTTCTGATTGGCAAAGTCGAGATAAATGGTGTCGAGGTTGACCGACCACCGATCCTCGCGTGCCCCGCCGGCAAGCATCAATACCGCCTGAAGGTTCTGGAGATAGTTGTTCGGCCCCGTAGTGACGTCGGGACTGCCCGCTGCGCCCGGTGGGACGCTGTACTTCAGTGTGCCGTTGATGTTCGGCAACCAGATATAGGGCGTAAGCGCAAAGGTCCAATGCTCTTCGGCGGGTTGCGCGACGGCATCCGCCGTCGACAGCAAGCCCAGCGTGACGAACACGGCGCCGAACATCGAAAGTTTGCTCATGGTTGACAGACGCCACGTGATGGCATTGCGCATCAATCTTTCTGTCAGCAAATCCCTTTTTAATCATACCACAGTAAAACGGGGTCTGGCCCCCGCAATTCAGTTTTTGCCCCACCCATCAGAGTGAATACGAGGACTGGCGAATCCACTTCGCGGGCGGCGCCGGAGTTCGTAGAATCGTCGAATCCGCCTTGTGCCGGATTTGCGCCAGGGTGCGGCAGGTTGAGATGGGATTGTGATGGGACCCGGTGCGCGGCAAGCGATGCAAGTAATTGATTGATAATAACCGGCTGTGTGCCCCATCTGTCTCAAAATCTGGTGGTGGCAACACCGTGTCGGTTCGATTCCGACCTTCGCTACCAATCCAATCGCGGGGCTACAGCGATGTGGTCCGTTTGATCTTGGCCGACCTGTTCCCGGCGGCTCAATCGAGCACGTAATCCTTCTCCCATTGCCGCAGCAGCGCGTCCAGCTTTTGTTGCACGAACTCGATGCCGTCAGACTGGACAACGTACCTCGCGGTGGTTTTTCCGCCGGCGTCGATTTCAAAATCGACTGCATGCAGCGAAATCGGCATTTGTTGATTGTTTTTCTCGACCACCCAGTAGCGATGGATTTGCCGGCCGCGGTCGCTGAGAATTTCATCCGGCTTCCCGTACCGTTCGTGCAATCCCGAAACCGCCATAGCCGCCATCCAACGCCCGGTGACTTCAACGACCTGGTGCGCGGCATAGGGGTTGTCGGGCACCTGGTAAGTTGTCACATAGCCTTGCTTGTCCGCGCGCTTCCTCACTGAAAGAACGCCCCTTTCGCCCTTGGCGTGCACTACGAGCTCCGACAGATCCGACAGGCACGGGCCGCCTGCCGGACCGGCGTTTGCCCAGTCAGGTTTGCGGGCATCCGCGTGTTGCCGCCCATACAGCAGGTCCCAGTCCATCGAAGACAGCGCCATCGACACGTCTCCCCAACGTACCGGGCGCTTCTTATGCGCGCTGTCCGCCGAATCGGCAATGGCTGCAGGAAGTCCGCAACGATGAAACACCTCGTCGACCCGCAGGCCGAGCAGCCCGGTCCCCGCCAGTGCCTTCATCTGGTCGAGACTCATGGCGCGCACATCGTGTGCCGGCAGGAAGAACCCCCATAACATCATCACGGACGCCAGCACCTGTCGCGATCTTATCGGCACACCGCGCTCTCTCTTATGCTTTCATGGAAATCCGTTCAGGCGGCCAATATACGCTGACCCAGCCACACGAACCCCAGCAGACCGACGCCGGCGGAGAAGCTGCGATTGAACGCGGAGAACCAGGGAAACCCCCGGACGTAGCGCAGCGCCAGGACGGCGAGGGCGAGGATCATCAGCTGGCCGAGTTCGATGCCGACGTTGAACGAGGCGAGCGACAGCACCAGCTCCTGGCGGGAGACGGTGATCTGCTTCAGCGCGCCGACGAAGCCCAATCCGTGAATCAACCCGAAGAAAAAGGTCCACATCCAGCGCCGGCGGATGTTGGCGCGCATGACGTTCTCGAAAGCCACGTAGATCACGGTGGCGGCGATCAGGGGTTCCACGACGCTGTCCGGGAGCGACACCGCCCCCAGGAAGCCCAGGGCCATGGTGATGCTGTGCGCCAGCGTGAACGAGGTCACCGCCTTCAGAGACTCGATGAAGGAGATGCCCACCACCACCGTGAGCAGGAACAGAATGTGATCGTATCCGGTCAAAAGGTGTTCGATCCCGAGCATGAGAAACGCCCAGGCGCGCTCGAACGAGGCCGATCCCCCCGTCCTGACGTCGGCGACATGAAACACCTCGTTGGACGCGGTCAGGACCGCCTCGTGCAGGACGGCCTTGGGGCTGTCTGGGGGCGCCAGGCGCGCGAACTGTGTATGGGATTCATCCAGATCGAGGAATAACGAAGAGTTGATCGTTAAATCGGCGATCGGCCGGGGACATTGAAACAGCAGCTCGAATATCCTGTTCCCGCTCGGCAGCGGCGGGGAGGGTTTCAGACGCGTGAGCGGGCAATCGCTGTCCCAGGTGGTCACCCGCAGCTCGGTCCGAAAATAATCGGTCAGCTCGTTGGGGTCATCGCCGATGTTGTCGTGCAGCAACGATAATACCGGTGGCGGCAGGTCCAGATAATAATCGATCGTGTCACCGGTTACGGTGACGACAGCGTGGCTCACCGAGCCGATGCGTGCGTGCGCGGCCGCCGGGGGACTTGCGGCCAGGAAGCCGGCGCACAGGAGTGCAACAAGCAGAGACGCCAAGCGGTGCAGCCGATGGCGGGTCTTCCTGGAGGAAGCCGGCGCGAGAGACTTGCGGGCCTTGCCGATGCCGGCCGAATCGCAACCGGCTGGTTTCGGCGAAATCTCGGGACTGCGGCATGGCGGGGACGCGGTCAATCCCGACGTCCGGGGGCGATTTCCCGCCCTGTCGCGTGTTTGCATGCGGGCTTCACACATCGGCAGAAACAGAGTCCCCGGACATGAACATCCGGGGACTCCAGTGCAGATTAATCAATAAAGAAAATCAATAGATGTCTGTGACGTTGGTCGGCGCGCTATCGAGTTGCACCGTCCTGTCGTCGATCTTGGGTGAAATCGTACCCTTGCTCTGTATATACGCGACGATCTCATCGACCGCCGTGACGTTGGGCACCTGTTGCGCCGGGGTCCCCATCGTGGAGGCGAAGGTGAATGCCCTTGCAAGGTTTGCCGGCACCGTCACGCCACCACTCATCAACTGCACCGTTTGGCCGCCTGCGGTCGTCACCGACACGTCTCCCAAATGCTGATTATCAGGCGCGTTCACCGTGAAGGTGTACTTTACGCGGCCGTTAAACCGAAACACGTCACCGCCGTTCCAATTATAGGGATCCGTACCGTATTCCGGGTTCAGACCGCCATTGAGTGTCGCCAGAATCTGAGCTCCCGTCTGCGTAAATACATACACGCCGTTATTACCGAAATTCGGCGAGACAATATTCCACACGTCGCCCACCGTGATCGGTCCCGGGATGATCGACGAACCATAACGAATTCCGGGAAACCGCGCTCCATCGACGCCGTATCGCTCGGCCAGCGCGTCGGTCAGGAAGTTGGTCATGGTGCTTTGCGTGTCGCCGCGGCGTTCAAGCACAGTGTCGGTGTAGCCGATCACCTGATCCAGCATCGCCTTGAACGGAGCATAGGCCTGCTCTGCCAGGGCTTCCACCGTGGGATCCGGTGTCACATGCAGCTTCTCCAGGTTCTTGGTCGAAACCCGAATCAACTCATTATCGAAATTAACCACCTTGTGATCCTTCACCCACAAGATGAGTTTGCCCAGAAATTTTCCGTGCGAGCCGGCCTGCACCACGATCACGTTCCGACTGCCGTCGGCGTTGGCGACGACCGGGGCCGTGTATACATTATGATGCGTATGCGCGCCGACGATCACGTCGATACCGGTCGAGCGCGAGGCGAATTTCTGATCCTGATAAAAACCCATGTGCGAAAGCACGACCACGAGATCGGGATTCTCCTGGGTGCGGATATCGGCCGCCAGGGCCGAGATATTGTCTTCGATGGCGAAGGACCCAGGAATACCGCCCCCGAGGAGCTGAAATCCCGCCCCGCCGCCCGCCGTACTGGTCAAACCGATGATGGCGACCTTCAGGCCGCCCACCTGCTTGATGAGGTACCGCGGGAAAACGAACTGACCGGTGGCGGCGTCCTGCAGATTCGCGCACACCATGGGAAAGTTGAGCTGGCTGGTGACCGCCAGGAAATCGGCCTTGGGCCAGGCAAAATCCCGGTTCCCGGGCGTCCACGCGTCATAGCCCATGGCGTTCAGCACCGGAATGACGGCCTTACCGCGGGTCATTTGCGCCACCGGCGATCCATCAAAGGTATCGCCAGCGTCCACGAACAGCGTGCTATTTTCCCAGACCCCTTCTTTCAGCTTCTTGACCAGTCCGGCGATCTGCGCGTAGCCGCCGACCTTGCCTTCGGTCGCGGCCGTCTGGGGGTAGGAATCGATTTCACTGTATTCGGCGTGGTAAACGGGCAGGAAAAACCCGTGGGTGTCGTTGGTCCACAGGATCTGCAGCGGAACGCCCAGGTCGCAGGCCGTGAGCAGAACGGTACCGCCGGTCACGCCGCTCACCAACAATACCGCCGACAGAACTACTTTTCTCCAGCCATAACGCTTCGAAACACGCCCCAACAACGCATGCAAAATCTTCATCGTTGCTCCTCCACTGGTCAGGAAATATGCTTTTTTGTTCTCTACTCTCGGCCAGGAAATCTGGCAGATGTAGCCTAAGACCCGCGTACGGGCGAGTATGTGACAAATACACATATTTTCATCGTACGAAACGCATTCCGACGATACGGCAATTGACGACCGACGCCGGACCATAAGGGAGCGCTAAATAGGTGTAGGGCGGTTGTTTCGCCGTCGCGTCAGGACCGCGATAATCACGATTGGCGCGCGCCGTTCCGCGCAGATTTTGCCGCCGCGAGGAGAGTCAGGATCTCCGCGAGCCGCTCCCGCGCCGCCGCGCGGCCGGCGGCAATCGCCTCGCGCCCACGATAGAACTCCAACCGACCGATGCGGCCGACCGCCGGCAGCAGCATGAGATCGGGTGGGTTGGTCGCGGCGCGCAGGCGCACGATCTCCGCCTGGGTGAGGATCATCACCTGATCCAGCACCCGGCGCGCAGTCCACGCCGATTTTGCACTGCTCCGCTTCTGATATTTTTCGAGCTGCACTTCCAGCCACGACTCAAGCCCCTTGGCACGCATCATCCACGGTTGCCGCAACAACTGCCGCACGTGTTGCGGCCATTGCCGCGAACGCGGCGGAAGTTGGCGCCGCGCGACCCGGCGCGCGGCGCCGTGTACTGCCACCGCCAGCACCGGCCCGCCGAAGCGTTCGCGCGCGACATCGAACGGCACCGGATTGAGCACGCCGCCGTCCACCAGCAAGCGATTGCCGAGGCGATGCGGCGCGATCAGCCCTGGAATTGAAATACTCGCGCGCACCGCGTCCACCAGCCCGTCGCAGTCGAGCACCACCTGCTCGCCGGTTTCCAAGTCAGCGGCGACCGCGGCGTATCCGATGGCGAGGTCCTCGATGCGGTGGATGCCGAGTCTGGTGTTAAGGAAATCCATGATTTTCCTGCCGGACACCAGCCCGCCGGTCGGCAGGTCCGGCATGAAGAGCTGCAATGTCTGTTTCCAGTCGAAGGCGGTGGCGAGATCGGCGAGCTCGGCAACCGCCATGCCGCTCGCGATAAACGCGCCGATTTCCGCGCCGATGCTGGTGCCGACCACGGCACGCACGGGAATCGCGTTCTCTTCGAGCACTTGCAGCACGCCGATATGTGCAATGCCAGCGGCGCCGCCGCCGCTGAGGGCCAGCACTAAGCCGGCGTTGTCGTGTGAAAATTTATCTCGAACATCCATCAGCTTGCCGGTACCGACCTGACATCAATGCGCGCGCGATCGCATCAGCGAACCAGAATCACCGCGCAATCGAGGCGCATCAGCAGTTCCTCCAACGCGGCTGGCTTCAGCCGCAGATCGGCTGCCAGCACTAACGTGCCGACGCCCAGGCGGCGTGCCGTCTGTCCAATACCGGAAGCGTCGGCGTCCAATACCGTAATATAAACTGCCGTAAACCCTCTTCCTTCCAGCAGACCGGAAGCCTGTTTCCGCAGGCGTGAAGCATTGTTGGCGTCGGCAGCGATGACCATGATCGTCAAGGTATTGCTTTCCGGCTGAACCACGCGCTGCGCCAGCAACAGCGCCCGCGCCGATTCAGCAGAGCCGTCGTAAACGACCGCCACCGGCGGGCGGACAGGCGCGCCGGGAGACAGCAGCAGCACCGAGCGCGAGGCGGCGCCGACGATCACGTGCGCCGTGGAGCCCGCGCGCCATGCCTGCGCCTGAGCCCTGCCCACGGCAAGCAGATCGACTTCGGTCGCGGCCTCGAGCACCCGTTCCGTGACTTGCCCGCGAACAACCCGAAAGGAACAGCGCACGCTCTGCCGTTCGGCGGCAGCGATCAAGGCCGCCTCCGCCCGTGAAGCCTGGGCGCGCAGCGAGCGTTCCATTTCGGCGCTGCCGAGGCGGCGCCGGCTGGCGGAAGGAAAACCGACTTCGCGCGCGAATGGAAGCGCCGCCAGTTTCAACAAGTCGGCGTCTTCGACGAAGAGTCCAATCAAATCCGCCTCCAGACGGGAGGCCAGCGTCACCGCCGCCTCCAGCGCCGAAAGACCGGATATCGAGGCATCCAGCGCGACCAGGATACGCCGGATAGTCGCGTCGGGTGGCCGGGGGGAGTTCACTCGTCCTCTTTTGCGGCTTCGGGCGGCGCGCCGAAAGCGCGCGCCTGCTCCGCGAACACCAGCAATTTGACTTCCACGCGCTGGTTGATGGTGTTGTCCGGGAACAGGCCCTCGGCATCGCGTTCGCCGGCGGGCAGCCCGGTGAGCAGCTCGATGCCTTCATCCACGGTGCGCACCGGGTAGACGTGGAATTTTCCCTGGGCGCAGGCCTCGACGACGTCGTGGCGCAGCATCAGATGCTTGACGTTGGCCGCGGGGATCAATACGCCCTGATCGCCGGTCAGGCCGCGTGCTCGGCAGACGTCGAAGAAACCCTCGATCTTCTCGTTCACGCCGCCGATGGCCTGGATCTCGCCGTGCTGGTTCACGGAACCGGTGACGGCGAGCGATTGTTTGACCGGCGCTTCGGCGAGCGCGGACAGCAGCGCGTACAGTTCCGCCGAGGACGCGCTGTCGCCCTCGACCTCGCCGTAGGTCTGCTCGAACGCCAGGCTCGCGGCCAGCGACAGCGGCCGGCCCGGCGCGTAAAGCGCGCCGAGAAATCCCGCCAGGATCATCACGCCCTTGGAATGGATCGGCCCGCCGAGCTCGACCTCGCGCTGGATGTCGAGCACCTCGCCCTTGCCGAGGCGCGCCTGCGCGGTGATGCGACTCGGGTGACCGAACATGAAATCGCCGAGCAACACGACCGAGAGGCCGTTGACCTGACCGACGCGCTCGCCGGCGGTGTCGATCAGTAATGTGCCGCGGCGAATCTCCTCCTGGATGCGTTCGCGCACGCGATCGGAGCGGTACACCTTGGCATCCAGGGCGCGCTGCACGTCTTCGCCGGTGATGACGCTGCGCTTGGCCTGTCGTGCCCAATAGTCGGCCTCGCGCAGCAGATCGCTGATGTCACGCAGACGAATCGAGAGCTTTTCCGCGTCGGCAGCGAGGCGCGCACCGTGCTCGATGACACGCGCGCAGGCCTGTCGGTCGAGCGCGAGCAACCCTTCGCGGCGTGCCTGCGTCGCAACCAGGCGCGCGTACAGCATGTCGTTATCTTCGCTGCGCGCCATGTAATCCTCGAAGTCGGCGGCGACCTTGAACAGCTCGCTGAAATCCGGATCGTAGTGATACAACAGGTAATACAGCAGGCGCTCGCCCACCAATACGACCTTGACGTCGAGCGGGACTGGTTCGGGTTCGAGCGAAACGGTACTCACCAGGGAGAGCGCCTGGCCAAGCGACTCGATTCGCACCTCGCGCGAGGACAGCACCCGCTTCAGACCCTCCCAGGCATACGGCTGCATCAGCACCTTGCGCACGTCAAGGATCAGATAACCGCCGTTGGCGCGCAGCAGCGCGCCCGGCTTGATGAGCGTGAAGTCCGTCACCAGCGCACCCATCTGCGCCAGATGCTCGACCCGACCGATGAGCGCTTGATAGCTGGGACTGTCCTCGTAGATCACGGGCGCGCCGCGCGTCGCGCTGTGATCGATCAACACATTGACCTGGAAGCGTCGCAACGTCGCCGCGCCAGTAAGCGAACGCGGAATCGGTATCCCGAGGAGCGTCATCTCGCCACCCTCCTCGGTGCGGCGGAAGTCGTCGGAATTCTCGATGACCGCTTCCCTCACTTCATCGAGGTAACGCACGACTTCGGGGAGCGGCGCGTATTTTTTCCGGAGTTCGTCAATCAGGTGACCGACGGCGGACATGGTCACGTCGCGATCCAGCCCTCGAATCCGCTGCTGGCCCTCGCGCCGCCATTGCGGGAACTGATGGATGATGCGGGCCAGCTGTTCTTCCAGCGTGCTCACCACCGCCTCGATGCGTTTTTGCTCCGCTTCCGAGAGCTTCTGGAATTCCTCGGGGTTCAGCACCTCGCCCTTGCGCGTGGGCGCGAACGCCATGCCCGATGGCGTGCGGATGAGGGCGATATGGTGGCTCTCGGCCTCTTTGCGCAGCTCCTCGAATGCCTGCTCCTGCCGCTCCTTCAGTTCCTGCTCAAGCTCCTGACGGCGGGTACGATATTCCTCGCTTTCGAACGCCGCCGGGATGGCGCTGCGCAAATCCTCCATCAGCTGATCCATGTCGTCGCGCAATTGGACACCCATGCCGGCGGGCAGCCGCAACGCACGCGGTTTGTGAGGTTGCTCGAAGTTGTTGACGTAGCACCAGTCCGAGGGCACCGACTCCGTCGCCGCCTGGCGCTGGAGGAACTGGCGCGCCACGGTGTGCCGGCCCGTCCCGGGCGCGCCGAGGACGTACAGGTTATAGCCGTCGCGGCGAATGCCGATGCCGAACTGGATCGCGTCCGTGGCGCGGGGCTGGCCGATGACTTCAGTGAGGTCGAAAAGCTCCGCAGTCGTCTCGAACGTCAGACGATTCGGATCACAGTGCGCGCACAGTGTCACCGCATCCAGGGCCTTGATAGCGGTCATGTCTCTCCTTTCCACCGTCGGGTGCGCGGGAACCAATCACCTGCGGCGGGAATATCTTGCGTATGTGGTCAGGGTAGCGCCGACGGCAACGCCCAATATTGAGGAAGATCAAATCGCAATGCCCGGCGACGCACAGGCGTGACCGCCAGAAGACCCCGGGTAAGCGGTCAGGCGACCTGTACCGGGATGGAATTACGCGTGTGGGTGATGCGGTTGCAGGCGTCCACGTACACCAGGCGCGGCCTGAACGTCGCAAGCTCCTTCTCCTCGAGCTCGGCATAGGCGCAGATGATGACGATGTCGCCCGGGCTGGCCTTGTGCGCGGCCGCGCCGTTGACGGAGATGATGCCGGAGCCCTCCTCGGCGCGGATGGCGTAGGTCGCGAAACGCTCGCCGTTCCGGCGGTTATAGACCTCTATGCGCTCGTACTCGCGGATATCGGCTGCGTCCAGCAGGCGGCCGTCGATCGCAACCGAGCCCTCGTAATCGAGCTCCGAATGCGTGACGGTCACGCGGTGCAGCTTGGATTTGAGCATGAGGCGGCGCATCGAACCTCCAGTCATTGCCTAATTATCGGGCCAAAAGTGCCCAGATTCAAATGTGACGGTCATTTACGCTCAAATTCGATGTTGTCGATCAGGCGCGTGCGCCCGAGCCAGGCCGCCGCAAGCGCCACGAGCGCACGGTCCTCGAGCCCCGGACGCTGCAGGTCCACGCGGCGGCGCACGCGGACGTAATCGGGCTTGAAGCCTTCCGTCTGAAGATCGATAACGGCATTTTCCTCGGCCGCCCGGAGATGCATGCCCTCCTCCCGGACGCGATCGCGCAGCCGGCCGAGCGCCTCGTACAGTCGCGGCGCCCGTTGGCGCTCGTCGGGGGTCAGATATTGGTTGCGCGAGCTCAGGGCCAGTCCGTCGGCTTCGCGCACCGTGTCCACGCCGACGATCTCGATCGGCAGACCGAGGTCCGCGACCATCAGGCGGATGACGAGGAGCTGCTGATAATCCTTCTTGCCGAAGACGGCGACATCGGGCGCCGCCAGGTTGAACAGGCGGTTCACCACCGTCGCCACGCCGCGGAAATGTCCCGGCCGGAACGCCCCGCACAGATCGTCGCTCAGGCCCGGAACCTCGACAAAAGTCTGCACTGCCGGCCCGCGCGGATACATTTCAGACTCGGGCGGCATGAACAACACATACACCCCGGCGGCCATCAGTGCCACCTTGTCGTGCCCCGGTGTTCGCGGATAGGTATGGAAATCCTCGCCCTGGGCGAACTGCAGCGGATTGACATAGATGCTCGCGACCACGGCTTGGGCGCGGTCACGCGCCTCCTGCATCAGGCGCAAATGACCGGCGTGCAGATTGCCCATCGTCGGCACGAACGCAACGCGCTTGTTGGCCGCGCGCAGCCGCGCGATTTGTTCCCTCAGCCCGGCGGCGGTGTCGACCGTGATCATGCGGCGTGGAAGCTGTGCTCCGGTCCCGGAAACTCGCCGGATTTGACGGCGGCGATATAACGCTTCACCGCCTCTTCGATGGAGGCTGCGCCGTCCAGGAAGTTCCTGGAGAACTTCGGGCTCGGCCGCGGATAGATACCCAGCATGTCGTACAGCACCAGCACCTGTCCGTCGCAGTCCGGACCGGCGCCGATGCCGATCGTGGGAATCTCGAGTTCCGCGGTGATGGCCTTCGCGAGCTCGGCGGGCACCGCTTCCAGCACCAACAGTCCCGCGCCGGCCTGCTGCAACAACCTGGCGTCACGACGGATGCGCTCGGCCCCGGTTGCCTCGCGACCCTGAACGCGATAGCCGCCCAACTGATGCACCGATTGCGGCGTCAGCCCCAGATGCGCGCACACCGGGATGCCGCGTTCGCTCAGAAACCGCACGGTTTCTGCCATCGGTTCGCCGCCCTCGAGTTTCACCACTTGAGCGCCGCCGCGCTGCATAAGACGGCCGGCCGAGGCGAGGGCGCGTTGCGGACTTTCCTGGTAACTCAGAAACGGCATGTCGCCGATGACGAGCGCGCGCGTCGCGCCGCGCGCGACGCAACGGCAGTGATACACCAACTCGGCCACGCTGACCGGCAGCGTGGACTCGTGCCCCTGCACGACCATGCCGAGCGAATCGCCGACCATGACAATGTCCACACCGGCGTGGTCGAGCAGCGCCGCGAAGCTGTAGTCGTAGGCGGTGAGACAGGTGATTTTCTCGCCGCGACGCTTCATCTCCTTGAGCGTGCTGAGGGTGACCGGCTTCACAGGCTGGCGGCGAGAGGATTGAGGAAATGACGTCCGCTGCGAATCTTGCGGATGTGCGACAACAGCATCTGGAAATCCGCGTCGCTGTCGACGATATTGATGCGCTCGGCGTTCACCACCAGCAGCGGCGCGGCGGTGTAATGGTGGAAAAACTGGGTGTAGGCGTCCGCCAGGGTCTGCAGATATTCGCGCTCGATGAGACGCTCGTATTCCACCCCGCGCCGGCGCACCCGTTCCAGCAGCACGTCGACCGGCGCCTGCAGATAAATCACCAGGTCCGGTACCGGAAGGCTCAGGCTCATTTGCGCATAGACCTGCTCGTACAGCCGCAACTCGTCGTCGTCCAGATTGGCGCGCGCGAACAATTTGTCCTTGTCGAGCAGGAAATCGGCGACGTAACCGTTGCTGAACATGTCACTCTGCCTGAGCGGCTCGATCTGGCGCGCGCGCTGGAACAGGAAAAACAACTGCGTCGGCAGCGCGAAGTACTTGCGCGACTGGTAGAAACGCTCGAGGAACGGATTCTCCTCCGGACGTTCGAGCAGCGGCGTGGCGCCGAAAACCTCCGCGAGCCGCATCGCCAGGCTGGTCTTGCCCGCGCCGATCGGCCCCTCGACCACGACATATTCTGAATTGTTTGCAGTCATAATGGCTTTGGACGCCGCAGCTCAACGCTGATCAACGGGAGTAATGAACACTTCCCTTGCCGGCGTTATCGATCTGCCTTCGTCTGCGATACTCAGCGGTTCCCGATATTTTTAGCTGTTCAATTTTTCCGCCCGCTGGCCGACACAGGCCGCCAACAGGCCGCGCAACGGGCCATGCCCGGGAATGACCAAGTCTGGTTCGAGCTCGAACAAAGGATACAGGACGAAAGCGCGTTCGTGGAGTCTCGGGTGCGGTACGGTCAATTCCGTGCTCCGGACAGCTACGTTGCCGTACAGCAGTAAATCGAGGTCGAGCGTACGCGGCCCGCCCCGCTCGCCCTCCCGCACACGCCCCTGGGCGCACTCGACTTCGAGCAGGCTACGCATCAGCGCCGCCGGCGCCAGGCGCGTGCGCACGCGGCAGACGGCGTTGATAAAGTCGGGCTGTTCCTGCCGCCCCACCGGCGCCGTGCGGTAGAGCGACGAACAGGCCTCAAGGCGGGTCCGCGGCAGCTGCGCGAGCGCCGTCATGCCACCGCGCACCTGAGCCACCGGATCACCCAGGTTGCTGCCCAATCCGATGTAGGCGCGTGCGTCGTCTGGCGCAGGCCTAATCATGCCGCGGCGCTCCTTCGGATGCCGGGCGCCGCCGGCGGCGCCGCCGGCGTTTTTTCTCGGCGCCGGCCGGCGCCACGTCGGCCACCATGGCGCGGCGTTGGCTGTCATCCGCCGTCTGAAATCCAGTCCACCAATCGGCCAAACCGCGGTCGGCTTCGCCGGTCTCGGCGCGCAGCAGCAGGAAATCGTAGGCGGCGCGAAAACGCTTGTTCTCCAGCAGGCGAAACGCCTGTTGACCGGCACGCCGCTCGAAGCGGCTCTGCAGACTCCAGATCTCGCGCATCGGCACGCTGAAGCGTTTGGGGATGGAGACGTGTTGCAATTGCTCGCGCAGCACGCGTTCGGCGGCGCGCTGCACGGCATCGTAACTGTTCATGCCGCGCGCCATCAGCGCGCCGGTCTCCTCGCGCACCGGTTCCCACAACAGCGCGGCGAACAGGAATGCCGGCGTGACGGGTTTGTCCTCACTGAGACGCGCATCGGTATTGGCGAGCGCCCGCGGTATCAGGGTCACGGGAAATCCGCTTTCTTCGCGCTCGAGGCTTTTTTCGGTGCGCGGGAACAGATACTGAAACAGGCCGTAATGGCGCAATAACTCGTAAGTTTCCAGCGCGTAGCCGCCGTGGAACAGCTTCAGGACTTCCTCGAACATACGCGCCGCCGGTACCGACGCCAGCAGCGGCGCCAGATCGCGAATGGGCGCGGCGGTCTTGTCCTCGATCTTGAACCCCAGCTTGGCGGCGAAACGCACGGCGCGCAGCATGCGCACCGGGTCCTCACGGTAACGGATCGCGGGGTCACCGATCACCCGCAACACGCCACGTTTCAAATCCTCCGTCCCGCCGACGTAATCCATCACGCTGAAATCGCGGATGTTGTAATACAAGGCGTTGACGGTGAAATCGCGACGAACCGCGTCTTCTTCCTGGGTGCCGAAGACGTTGTGACTGCCCAGTTCCAGCATGTTCGCGTTTTCGGCGCCCGGTCCCTCCTCTTCGTCCCGCGGGATGCTCTCTTCGGATATATCGCGGGGAATGGCGCGGAAGGTGGCGACCTCGACGATATCGCGCCCGTAGCGCACGTGCACCAGGCGGAAGCGCCTGCCGATCACGCGCGCGTTGTGGAACAGCTTGCGGATCTCCTCGGGCCGGGCGTCGGTGACCACGTCGAAATCCTTCGGCTCGCGCCCGAGCAGCAGATCGCGCACGCAACCGCCCACCAGCAGGCTCGCGTAGCCGGCGTCTTTCAGGCGGTGGAGGACCTTGATGGCGTTGTCGCTGATCAGCGCGCGGGAAATGGAGTGTTGCGCGCGGGGGATGATGAGCGGTTCGTTAATCGTTGTTCCTTTCCGTTCCAACGCAAAGGGCTGGTCGTAATGATTTGTTGGTGCTTTTCCGGCCGGCCCGTATAATAACACCGCTTGCGGCGCCACGCGCGCCCTCGTCCCACGCTCCCATCGTCTAGTGGCCTAGGACGCTGGCCTCTCACGCCGGTAACAGGGGTTCGAATCCCCTTGGGAGCGCCAAATTACAAAAGGGCCATGGGCTTTGCTGATGACTCCTCTTGTTGGACACGCTCCGCGCGCGTCTGAAAAGCTAATGGCGGGTGGCTCCGTCCCGGCACCGTGGTTCCATTATTTGCGAGTGCAAAGAAAGGAACCAAAGGAAGCACGTTTCCCGGATGGCGCACGACTATCCTCGCCTCCGCGGCTTTGGGCCCGGCGCTGACTCGACGCGACGTCCTGTCGCGCGAATCAAGCAAAGAGATCCTGTCTGTGTCCCCCTTCGGGGCGCTTGCCCAAAGCCTGCCGCGGCTCGGGTGCGCCATACGGGAATAAAGCAAACACCAAAATCCCATTGTATCGCGCCGTGGCGACCGCATATTACGCGCTAGCTGGCTGGCGGAATAAATAATGTCCAATTCACCCTTTATCTCCGATGTCACCGAACGGGATTCGATACCCTGGTTGTTCAGAAATCGCGCGCCCTGCCGGTGCTGGTGGATTTCTGGGCCGCTTGGTGCGCGCCCTGCCACATGCTCTGCCGGTGCTGGCCAAACTTTCCGAAGAGTACGGCGGCAATTTCGTTCTAGCCAAGGTGAATGCCGACGTCGAGCAGCCGCTCGCCGCGCGTTACGCGGTCCACAGCCTGCCGACGGTCAAGATCTTCAAAAACGGCGCCGCGATCGATGAGTTTCTCGGTGCCCGACCAGAACGCACCATACGCGCCCTGCTCGACCGCCACATGCCGCGCCAGTCCGACGCGCTCGTTTACCAGGCCCTGCAGGAGCTGCGCGGAAGAAATCCGGAACAGGCCCTGTCGCTGCTGCAACGCGCCCGGCAAGATGACCCGGCGAATGACGGCATAACAATCGAGCTGGCCCGGATCCTGACGGCGTTGTCGCGCTTCGAGGACGCCGCCGTCGCCTTGAAAGATCTGTCCGCCGGTGGGAACGACAAGCCGGAAACCGTTGCTCTGATGTCACGACTGGAATTCACGCGCATCGCGGCCGACGCTCCGCCGGCAAAGGAACTCGAGAAAAGAATTGCCGCCAATGTCCGTGACAACGGAGCACGTTACCAGTTGAGCCTGCGACACGCGCTCACCGGCGATCACGTAGCAGCGCTCGATGATCTGCTCGCGATTCGCCGATGTGACCGCCGATTCGACGGCGGCGCCCCGCCCAAAGTGATGTTGGGGATTTTCAATCTGCTCTGGGACAGACCGGAGCTTGTCAGGAAATACCGCAGCCTGCTGTACGATGCGCTGAATTAGCGCGGTGGCCCAAATTCAGATAAACATTTAGGGGCGATTTCTGTTCCGGCGGCCCAAGATCAAAGCCGATGGGCCGCGGCACCAACTTCGTTCACAAATAATCGTACCCAGCCAGTGGCGCGCCGGGTCGGGGGGGCTATTCCTCTTTTACTCCCGCTTTCTTCAACAGCTCGACGATGCGCGTGTAACCGCCACGCATGGAAATCTTGAAAGCGGAGTCGCCGCGCCCATCCTTGGCATTCACGTCGGCGCCGTTATCAAGCAGCATCTGGACGATGTCGCTGTAGCCCTTGTAAGCCGCCGCCATCAACGGCGTCTTGCCGCTGATGGTGCGCACGTTCACGTTCACGCCCTGGTTGAGCAGCGACTGCACCACGGCAATGCGCCCTTTGAGGATGGCCGTGAACAATGCCGCCGCGCCGTGCGCCGTCTTGGAACGACCGCTCTTCTCCAGACCGACCGGAAGCTTCAGCACGCGGTTGCTGAGCGAGGTTACGATCATGGCGACCAACCCCAGCAGGCTGATCTGCGGATCGATGCCGAACTCCCTGGCGACGTCAGCCGGCAGGTTGGCGCCCGCGGCCAGCGCGACGATTACCAGAATCAGGGTGAACTTGAGATACCTGACCAATGCGACGCCAACCACCGCGATCAGTCCGCCGAGCAGGTAGCGACGATCTAAATTGATGGAATTCGTCCAATCGGTGGGGATATTGGCGCCGATACTAAGGAGAATGACAATGATCACGAGACCCCAATCTCGCGGCGATTCTTTTAATATGACCACGCAACCTCTCCTCTGTTTCTTTGGTCAACCGTCACCGCCACCGGGTTGGCCGCTGGCGGATATAGCCCTAAGTTTAGATGCAATTTCCGGCCTGTGAAGCCGAGACATTCGACGCGCAAACCCCGCGTGGGACCTGCCGGATGCCGGGTTTTTCAGGGAAATAGCCGTGATTCGCCAATCCCGGACTAATGTCTCCCGAGCACGCGTCCGAACCAGCGGCCGATATCGCGGATTTCATCCGGCACCACGGTATGGCCCATGCCATACGCATGCCATTCGAGAGACAGCCCGCGCCCTTCCATTAATCGACGCGCCTGCTCCGCCAAGGTGAACGGAATCATGCGGTCGTCGGTACCGTGTGCCATGAAAATCGGCGCTGCTGCGTTGGCGGGATGCACGTCCGCCAGCAGTTGCGCCGCGAACGGAACCGGCGCGGATAATGACAGAATACCGGCCAGGCGCTCGGTGTAGCGCAATCCGGTTCGCAACGCGATCGCCCCGCCCTGCGAGAACCCTGCGAGAACGATCCGCCCGGCGGGCATGCCCCGTCCTATTTCATCCACGATAAAACCTTGCAGGATTCGTTCCGACTCGCGGATATGTTCGGCGTTCTGTTCCAATCCGCGTTCGCTCATGGCGATGTCATACCAGGCGCGCATCACAAAACCGCCATTGATGGTAACCGGCCGGAACGGGGCATGCGGAAACACGAAGCGCCACGCCGTTTGTGGTGGTAGATGCAGTTCGGGAATGAGCGCTTCGAAATCGTGACCATCCGCGCCCAATCCGTGCAGCCAGATGATGCAGGCGTCCGGTCCGCGTCCGGTCTCGACCACGACCGGTGCTTCGTCCTGGGGTCGGGTGTCCACGCGTGGAATCAGTCTTCGCCGCGATAAATGCAACCGGCGGTACAGGTCTCGCGTACCACGACCTTGGACAAAGCGGGCAGCGTGGGCTTCAGCCGGCGCCAGATCCAGCGCGCAAGATGCTCGCTGGTCGGATTTTCCAGTTCCTCGATTTCGTTCAGGTAATGATGATCCAGCTGTTCATAGAGCGGCTGGAACGCACGGCTAAGATCGGCGAAATCCATGATCCAACCGGACTGATCCTCTACCGGACCGGTGACGTGAATCTCGATCCGGAAAGAATGGCCGTGCAAGCGCCGGCATTTGTGATTCTCCGGCACGTTCGGAAGGCGGTGCGCGGCTTCGAGCGTGAAGATCTTGAATATATCCACGAAATCGACCAGCTGGAAATAACCTGACAAGTTTAACGGATTTTTGCCGGACGCGGAAACCACCGCGTCGCAGCATCCTGAGCATGGAGCTAGAATAAGCGCGCCATTTCAATTCGTTCCACGCACCGCCCGCGCAAGAAAAATCATGAATCAAGCATCTCTGCCCCTGATCCTCGAGCCTGCGGAACTTGAAAAACATCTCGGCGCCGAGAGCCTGCTGATCGTGGATCTGAGCCGACCGGAAATCTACGCCCAGGCCCATGTTCCCGGGGCGGCGCACCTCGATTACGCGCAGATCGTCGTCGCCCGCCCGCCGGTGATGGGCGCGCTGCCGAACGACGATCAGCTGAGCGGCGTTCTCGGTTCCATCGGCATGACGCCGGAAATCCATGTCGTGGCCTGCGACGACGAAGGCGGCGGGCGCGCTGCGCGTCTGCTGTGGACTTTGGACGCGATCGGCCATCCGCATTACTCCCTGCTCAACGGCGGTCTGCAGGCGTGGATCAATGAACGGCATCCGGTCAACGCCGAACCGGCGCGACGACCGCGCCGTTCCTACCCCGTGAGCTTCCGTGGCGGCGCGGTCGCGGACAGAAACTACATCCTCGATCGTATAGGCGACCCGAACGTGGTGATCGTGGATGCGCGCACGCCGGCGGAATTCCGCGGCGAGGATCGCCGTGCCGAGCGCGCCGGTCACATTCCGGGGGCGGTCAACTTCGATTGGGTCATCGAGATCGACCGCACCCGCAACCTGCGCTTGAAACCGGCGGAGGAATTACGACGGGCACTGTCAAGATTGGGGGTGACGCCGGACAAGGAAATCATCGCCTACTGCCAGACGCATCACCGCTCGGCGCATACTTATATAACATTGAAGAGCCTGGGCTATCCGCGCGTGCGCGGTTATCCCGGCTCCTGGTCGGAATGGGGCAACAGCCCCGACACCCCTATCGAATAAACGGCCAGGTGGTATCGCGACGAACGGCCGCCCGACGAACGTTGGCGAGCGCGCGCTGGCGCACGAAACGGTCCTGCAACAGCACGGCATAGATGTCCCCGCCGTATACCATCGCCGCCGTTTCCCGCCGCCAGGCGTCATCCGTCTGCACGGATTTCGACGCCCAGATTTTTGTTCTTAAGAACTCCAACAGCTTCATTATTATCTCCTCCAAACCCGTGGCGATTCGGGCCTTGCTTCAGAGCTATCGCAACTCCTGTGCCATTCGCGTCGTACCAATGCCCGGTTTCACTCAACGTGATGAATTACCGATTTTTTATTCATCGATACGACATAGTTGCCGTTTTACGTCATTCGTCATGAACGGCGTGATTGTAAAATCCGGTTTACAGATTTACCGGTCTGAAAATCCCGCGTAATTTGAAAAAATTTCCAAACGCCGCGGACTCCCAAAATCTTGGCCCGGACAATCAAGGATTTATGCCCCTCGGATGATGGGAAATGCACGGTTTTTGGTCCGCGATCAGGATGTAAAGAATTCCGACGAAAATAATCAACTGCATCGCCGAGGCGATCCACCGACGAGAAAAAAGTGCAATGCCGGCAACCGGGCGTGATGGACTTTCTGATGAAGCCGGTGGAACGCGACATATTCGCCCACACCTTTGCACGCTGGCAGGGACAACCCACGCCAGAGCCACCCGTGCCGACAGCTTCACCGGTCCCCGCTTCCATCGCCGCGCCGGCGTCGGCGGCGCCTGCTCGTCCGGAAATCCCAACCGAAGCGAATGCCATCGAGGCCGACCCGAAACGGGTCGCCATCTTCACCCGCGAAACCGGCAGCGACTGGATGCGCTGCGACAGGCGCTGAACTCCGCCGACACCCAACGCGCCACGCGCGAGGCGCATACGCGGACGAGTTCGAGCGCTTGCTTCATTCGCGCGTCATGCGCAATGCCGCGGAACGGCTCGAATAGCGACCCGAAGGCGGACGGATCGCCGAGGCCAAATCTGAACCGAAGGCGCTCGAAGAGGCGTACGCGCGCCTGTGCGCCAAATTACGGAAAGGCGCGGCTTAACCTCCGCCAAGATATTTTCGTAACCGTAAAATTCCTTCTTGCAATTTGTCCAGTGTATTCGCGTACGAAAAACGCACATGGTCGGTGGCACGGTGACTGCCGAAATCCAGTCCGGGGGTGATCGCCACGCCGGTGCGTTCGAGCAGGTCCCGTGCAAAACCCTGGCTGTCACGGCTAAAACGCGCGCAATCCGCGTAGAGATAAAACGCGCCTTGCGGGGTCAGCGGAATATCGAATCCCAATTCGCGCAACGCCGGCAACA
>Ga0187776_10000291_pt1 | contig 24376 bp, 19 predicted proteins | sample 0216_BV02_MP12_2_FD_132426 | JGI IMG/M metagenome (GOLD analysis project Ga0187776, IMG submission 132426) | Tropical peat soil microbial communities from peatlands in Department of Meta, Colombia - 0216_BV02_MP12_20_MG | ecosystem: Environmental > Terrestrial > Soil > Wetlands > Peat | place...
CCTGACGCGCCGGCTGGCGCGGCCCGCTGCCGGCACCCGGTTGGAGCTGCCATGAGCCCTCAACGCCGGGAAATTCGTTCGGTGTATATCGAATGGGCCAAGCTGCGCTCCGCCGCGCGTTTCAATCTCGCCGCCAGCGGAGTCGCGACTCTCCCCCTCGCTGAACTCCCCGTTCGCATGGAAGACCTCGAAATTACCGGCCCGGACTCCTACGGCTTCGCACCCCTGCTCGAGCGGCTCGCCGCGAAGGCGGGCGTGCCGGTGGAATGCGTCGTGCACGCGCAGGGCACTTCGATGGCGAATCATCTCGCCATGGCTGCGTTGTTGGAGCCGGACGACGAGATTCTGATTGAGGAACCCACTTATGAAGCCCTCGTCGCTACCGCGGAATACCTGGGCGCCAGAATCCGCCGCTTTCCGCGGCGCTTCGAGGATGGATTCCAAGTGGACCCGCGCGAAGTGGAGCGCGCCATCTCGCCGCGCACGCGCCTGATTGTCCTCACCAACCTCCACAATCCCAGCGGCGTGCGCACTCCGGACGCGGTGCTGAAACTGGTGGGCGAAATCGCGCGCAGCCTGGGGGCGCACGTTCTGGTGGACGAAGTCTACCTCGAGGCTTGCTTCGATTCGGCCTGGCAATCCGCCTATCGCCTCGGTTCCAATTTCGTCGCCACCGGCAGTTTGACCAAAGCCTACGGTCTCTCGGGGCTCCGTTGCGGCTGGGTGCTGGCCGCGCCAGCGCTTGCGCAGCGCATGTGGCGGCTGAATGATCTCTTCGGCGTGATGACGCCGCATGCCGCCGAGCGGCTCAGCGTGATTGCGCTCGATCATCTTTCCACAATCGCGGCTCGGGCGAAATCACTTCTCGCCGCGAACCGCGCCCTGCTGAAAAATTTCTTGGGTTCGAGAAAGGATCTGCTGGCCATCTGGCCCGAGGCGGGGACCGTCGTCTTTCCGCAATTGTCCACAGGACCGGCGGACGCCTTCTGCCAGATCCTGCGCGAAAAATTCGAAACCAGCGTTGTCCCAGGACGTTTTTTCGGGACGCCGGAGCATATTCGCATCGGCATCGGGGGCCAAACGGAAACGGTCCGCGAGGGATTGTCACGCATCGGGGAGGGACTTGATAAACTGGCTGCCAAGCGCTGAACTAGGAATGGTGAGCGCGATGGCGCCTCGAGCGACCGTGCTTCGACCTAAGAATCTCTACTAGCGCCTGGGCTGCCGCTGCCAGCGGCCGGTCTTGCCGGTACACGAGATACAATCGGCGTAGAATTCGCATCTGCCGCAAGCGCAATTCGCGAAGTTCGCCGCGCGCGATTTCCTGTTCCACGCACATCCGGGGCACGATGGCCACGCCGCGCTTCATCTCCACGAACCGTTTGATGGCTTCAATGGTCGGCATTTCGATGTCCATGCGCAGCGGCACGCGATGCCGGGCGAACATCTGCACCACGCGCTGCCGGTACGGCGAGCCCACGATGTGCGCGACGAACGATTCGTTTCCCAGCTCGCCGATGTTCACTTCCTTTCGCTTCGCCAGCCGGTGCCCCGGCCAAACCACCAGCGCCAGGGCGTCGCGGTAAAATTCCACTGCTGCCAGTTCCCGCTCCTCAGGCACATAAGAAATCACTCCGATGTCCAGTCGGTGATTCAGCACCTCGCGGGGCACGTCCCGCGAGAAGACGCGGTGCACGCGAACCTGGATGCCGGGATAGCGTTGCCGGAAGGCATCGAGCGCGGGCAGCAGCGCGTGAATCGAACTCTCGTTCACGCCGATGGCCACTTCGCCCCGCTCAAGGCCCCGGAGCTCCTTGATGCCTTTGCGAATTTCGTCGCGGAGATTCAGCATCCGGTCGGCGTACTCGAGCAGCAGAGCACCCGCATCGGTCAGCGCCCGTGCTCCCGAGCCGCGTACGAAGAGCGGCTGGCCCACCCAGTCCTCCAGCTTGCGCATGGCGATGCTGACGGCCGGCTGCGTGCGGTAGAGTTTTTCGGCGGCCCGGGAAAAACTCTGCTCGCGCGCCACCGTTTGGAATACCTGTAAAGCGGCCAAGTCCATGGACAGCTCCGGAACTTCGGTCCGCCCCTATATAAAACGGATTTATTCTACATGCAACAAATATAAATTGGACTTGCTCGCGCCAATCGGGGTTCACTCGTGGTGCGCAACGGGCGCCCGTATGGACACGGTCCACATTTTTGACACGACTCTGCGCGACGGAGAGCAGTCGCCAGGATTTTCCATGAACCGGGAGGAGAAGCTGCGCTTAGCCCGGCAGCTTGAGCAACTCGGTGTGGACATTATCGAAGCCGGGTTTCCGATTGCGTCGCCCGGAGATCTGGACGCTGTCCGCGCTGTTGCCGGAGAAATTCGCGGTTGCCGCGTCGCCGCCCTTGCCCGAGCGCGGCAGGAAGATGTCGAGGCAGCATTGCGCGCGCTTGAGCCTGCTGCCAAGCCCCGCCTGCATGTATTTCTCGCCACCTCCGATCTGCACTTGAAACACAAGCTGCGGATCACGCGGGAGGAAGCCCGCGCTGAAATTTCCCGCATGGTCCGGCACGGCCGCCGGCATTGCGACGAGGTGGAGTTTTCCGCCGAAGATGCCAGCCGTAGCGACATTGACTATCTCTGCGACGTTGCGGAGGCAGCCGCCGAAGCCGGCGCGACGATCATCAATCTTCCCGACACTGTCGGGTACTCCACGCCCGAAGAATATTCCGAAATGTTTCGCCGAGTGCGCGCACGCCTGAGCGCCTACCCGAACATCATCTATAGCGCGCACTGCCACAATGATCTAGGTCTGGCCGTCGCGAATTCTCTGGCTGCGATCGGCGCGGGGGCACGGCAAGTGGAATGCACCATCAACGGAATCGGCGAGCGTGCCGGCAATGCTTCGCTCGAAGAAATTGCCGTGGCGCTGCACGTCCGCCAGACCCGCTTCGCTGCGGCCACGAATATCGCGCTCGAGAAGATCTATTCCACCAGCCGCCTGCTGACGGCCATCACCGGCGTCTCCGTCCCGCCGAATAAGGCCGTGGTCGGCGCGAACGCCTTCGCGCATGAAGCAGGAATTCACCAGGACGGCATCCTGAAGAATCCACTGACCTACGAAATCATTCTTCCCGAAAAGGTAGGCGTCCCATCGCGCCGCCTGGTGCTGGGCAAGCATTCCGGCCGCAACGCCCTGCGCGCGCGGCTGGAAGAACTTGGCTACCGGACTACGGATGCGGAGCTTGCCGAATGCTACCGGCTGGCGACGGCGCGTGCCGATGCGGCCAAGCAGGTGACCGATCGCGATCTGCTTTCCATCATCCACAAAGTGCGCCGCGTCCGAGCGCCCGAGGAAACGCGACGCGACGCACGCACTGCGGCAGCAAACTGAGGCCCAGGGAAGACGGCCATGAGCACCAAAAGAAAAACCATCGCGGTTCTGCCGGGAGACGGCATCGGCCCGGAAGTTACCCGCGCTGCGGTCGAGGTGCTGGCGGATTCGGCGGCGGCGTTCGGCCATCATTTTGAATTTTGCGAACTTGCCTTCGGCGGAGCAGCCATTGACCGCGATGGCGAGCCGCTGCCTGCGGACACGCTGGCCGGCTGCCGTTCAGCCGACGCAATCCTGTTGGGCGCGATCGGCGGTCCGAAGTGGGATGCGCTGCCACTCGCAAAACGGCCCGAGAGCGGGCTGCTCCGGCTGCGCAAGGAGCTCGGGCTGTATATCAACCTTCGTCCGGTCCGTTTGCGCCCGGCGCTGCAGGGAATTTCTCCGCTGCGTGCGGACCGGGTGGCGGGCTGCGACATTGAAATCGTGCGCGAGCTGGCAGGTGATATTTATTTTGGCGAGCACGAACTTCGCGGCGAGAACGGCAACGCACACGCCCGCGATGTTGCCGCCTACACAACTGCCGAGGTCGAACGCGTGGCCCGCTACGCCTTCGAGCGTGCGGCGACACGCGGGCGTCATGTGACCAGCGTGGATAAGGCGAACGTGCTCTCCACTTCGGTGCTCTGGCGCCGGACCGTTTCGGCGGTGGGCCGCGAATTTCCCGGTATCGTGCTCGACCATCTCTACGTGGATAACGCCGCGATGCAACTTCTGCTCCGGCCCAAGCAATTCGACGTGATCCTGACTTCAAACATGTTCGGCGACATCTTGAGCGACGAAGCCGCGGCGCTGGCCGGCTCCATCGGCCTGATTGCTTCGCTTAGCCGTGGACGCAAGGACGCGCCGGCGCTCTACGAACCGATTCACGGGTCGGCGCCGCCGCTCGCCGGAAAGGACATAGCCTGTCCGCTCGGGGCGATTTTTTCGGCCACGTTGATGCTGCGCGAATCGTTCGGGCTCGCGCAAGAGGCACAGCACATCGAAGCGGCGGTGGACCGCGTGCTCGATTCCGGCTATCGCACCATGGATATCGCCGAGCCCGGCAGCCGCGTCCTGCGTTGCTCCGAATTTACGGCGCAAGGTCGCCACGAGATGCATGACGCGCTGCTCCATACGGAGCGGTATGGCTGGGGCGTCTAGCCTCACCGCCGCGCCTACACCTTCCTCAGCACCAGGCAGCCGGCAATCATGTCATGCAGCGCCTGCTTCCGAACGGTGAACCCCGCGCACAGACAGCTCAGGCAGAAATAAATAATTCCCAGACCTGGCACGCCGAAGACGAAAAACTTTCCGGCAAAAAATCTTCCACTCGCGCGGGCGAAAGAAACGCGGTTGCCGGCGAGATCCGTGACGTAGAGCCCCAGCAGCTTTTTACCCGGCGTAGCCTGCCAAGAAGAGCACTCAAAAACACTGAAGTAGAGCCCGCCGCCTATGAGCATGATCAGCAGCACGGCCAGCACGAATCCGAGACCGAGAAGAGCGGTGAGCGCTTCGAACGACTCGCCCGGCTGAATCTCTTGAATCGCAGCCGAGAGGCCCATGGCAATGGCCAGAAAGCCGGTGATGAAGGAGAGCGGCACGAACAGGAGCATCACGTCAACAGCGAGGGCCACGGTCCGAAGCCAGAAGCCGGCGTAGGCGGGAACCGCGACGGACCGTACCGGCGCTGCTGCCGGAGGAGCGCTCGGTGCCGGAGACGCAGCCGGCTCGCTGGCAGGGCTGCCGAGCGGCGCGCCACAGGCGCTGCAAAAAGCGGCGCCTTCACCGGTTGCCGAACCACATTTTGAACAGAACATCGGGCCTCCTATTGCGCCGCTGGTTTTGTTGCCGGCGCGCGCTCCGATTGTTTAGACTCATGCGTCTAATCTCCGGGAGGAATCATGCGAAATCAACTGACGACTGCAGGAAAAATTTTCGCGGGCGCGCTGCTCGCGGCGGCGCTGTTCACCGGCGGCTACCTGGCCGGCCAGAACAAATTCGGGCAGCCGAAGACGGTGCTGCATATTTCGATCATCCAGTGGAAACCCGGGGTCTCCGAAGCGGACAAACAGCGAACGCTTGCCGGCGTGAAGGACATGGCCGCCAAAATTCCCGGCATCAAAAACGTCTGGATCCAGGCCGATCGCATCCAGCCGCGAGACTTCAACGCCGCGTTCGCCATCGAATTCAAGGACCGCAACGCCGCGGACGACTACGCCGAAAGCCCGGTTCACAAGGCCTGGTCGGATCAGTACGTCCCGCTGCGGGCCGCCAGCCTCTCCGAACAAATCACCAATCCCTAAGGCACGGCCGGCAAGAAATCTCTCGCGCACACGGGCCGCCAGTGCTAGATTCTGCGCAACGGGGCGGGGCGAAACGGCGCCTCGGTACGCTTCTCTCTCCGGAATTCCGGCGGCCCTAAAATTCGCGCGCGGGAGGAAACCACGGCTATGAAGAAACTCGTGCTGGCCATCATCGCCACCTACATCGTGCTGATGGCCACGAACTACCTGGTCCACAGCATCCTGCTCCAGCCGGATTACGACGCCATCCCGCTCAGCCACCGCAGCCTGCAGGGAATTCAGCACCGGTTCTGGGCCATGCTGGTCGGGCAATTCTTTTTCAGCGCCATGTTTGCCTACATCTACACGCGCGGCCGGGAAAACAAACCCTGGCTCATGCAGGGCATCCGCTACGGAATTCTGATCACCTGCCTGGCGACGATTCCCATGGCGCTCAGCCAATACGTGGTGTACATCGTCCCTTACATGCTGGCCGTCAAGTGGATGGTTCTCGGCGGCATCCAACTGGTGATTATCGGCCTGCTGGTGGCATGGATTTACCGGGAAGGAGTTTGATCCCCCGGGCTCGCGGCGCGAAATCATCTAGCTTCTTGCCTCCCGCGAGATCGCTTCGCGAATTTCCTTCAGATTGAGCCTTTTGTGCAGAGTGCGGTCGAAGGCGCGGTCTGAAAGAAATTTCCTCGCCAGGATTCCGAATTTAGCCTCGCGGGTCACCACGTACCTCGCGCGCGGCGGATCCTCCTCGATGGCGCGCAAGATGACGCGCGCGCAATCTTCCGGCTTATAGCGCGAGGCCTTTCTTGTTTTCTCCCAGGATCGCAAGAAGCGCTCGTACACGCCGCGGTAGGGACTCCGCTCGGCGTTCTTTGCATAGGAGGAGGAAAGTTCGGCCGCCGTGCGGTTCATGCTGGTGGGAATGTAGCCCGGCTCGATGAGCACCACGTCAATCCCGAAGGGATAGAGCTCCAGGCGCAACGAATCGCTGATGGCTTCCAGCGCGTGCTTGCTCGAGGCGTAGGCGCTCATCAGCGGAATGGCGATCTTGCCCGAAATGGAGCTCATATTAACGATGCGGCCGCGGCGCCGCCGGCGCATTTCCGGCAGTACGCGCTGCATCAGGCGAATGGGGCCGAAGACATTCGTGTCATAGACTCTGCGGTAGTCCGCCAGGCTGAGCTCCTCGACCACCGCGGCTATGGCGATGCCCGCGTTGTTGACCAGAATGTCCACCGGGCCGGCGCGGCGCTCGATGTCGGAGACAACGCGCTCGACCGAACCGTCGTCGCACACGTCGAGCTCGAGCGCTTCGAGCGGCAATTTCCGGTCGCGCGCCGCATGATTGAGCGCCGCTAGCCGCTCGGCGCTGCGCCCGCCGGCAAAGACGTGGTAGCCGTGCACGGCAAGCAGGACGGCGGTGGCGCGTCCGAGCCCGTCGGTGCCTCCAGTCACAAGCGCAATCTTGGGTTGTTCGTTGCTGGCCTGGTTGGACAAGGAATGCCTCCTCGCGAACGCTGACCTTATCGCAGACGCGAGGAAATGGCGAGCGGCGGAACGCCCTCTCGCCGGAGACGCCAGGATCGCCTTTGGCAGCGTCGGTGGCCACGAACACAAAAACGCGATTCTGTGACGATTAGAAAAAATTAAGCTATTTATTTTCATGCAGATGGGCGAAATTCTACTTCCGGGATGTGACGAATAGACCGAAGAAAAGGCGAAACCAGAGGTAATGCCGAGGCTGGTTAGCGGGCCACCCCGAGCCATGGGGCCCGCTGTGGCAGTGAGGTTGGAAGCGCCGCTTTCATGCGAACTACGTTACCATAGTATTATTAGACAGTCAACAGTTGTTGGATGGCTATGCGGACTCGGGACGGAGGCGAAAATGATCAAGAAGGTGAAGGGCGGATACCAGGTGGTGTCGGAGACGACGGGGCGGAACCTGGGCGGGCCGTACAAGACGCTCGAGGAAGCCAAAAAGCGGCTGCGCCAGGTGGAATTCTTCAAGCACCGCAAAGGCTAAGCTGCGGGGACAGAATGCATCCGGGGTGCGTGCATCCTGATGCCAGCGACGTCAAGGCTGGGGCAAGGTGGTGAGAAAGTTGCATTGGGGCGTGTGATAGCCGTTGATGGGCGTGAAGGTGTCGTCGAGTTGCAGCATGCTCTCGTTCGCGGAGTCGTAGGGCAGCCATTGGACCGCACCGTCGCCGTTGGGATTGCCGGTGGCGGCGAAGCGGGTCCAGTAACCCATCAGGGCCTGAGAAAAGTCGGATTCAGCGACGCTGGGAAAGTACTCCGAGCCGGAGATGTTGCTGAAATTTCCAAAGATGAAGTATAGCTCGGCGGTGTGAAAGGCACGATACGGAGCGAGGAAGGCGCTGTTTTCGAAGCGGTGCGTGTAGAGATAGCGCCACAACGGAGGGCGCTGGGCTCCGACCGCAGCCAGTGCGGTATTTCTGATTTCACAGGTAATCTGATAATCGCTGTGGACGGCGTCGAGAGCGTATTCCGGCGTATCGTAATCGGTGACGGGATAGAGTGAAAGGACCTGGTCGGCGACGCCGGCGCCGAATTGGTCAAACTCATTGTGAATTTCGGCGGTATAGCCGGCGACGTCAAGCGGAGCATTGGGATCGTCAGAAACCCCGAGATATTCCTCACGCGTGGTGCCAATGAGCAGCGGAACCGGAGAGCCGTGCTGTTGGAGATACGTGAACGAATCCACGGGAAGAAGGGGGGAGCCCACGCCCGGGCCTCCAACAAACGGAAAGTCCCACGCGTAGGTCACCATGGTGTCGGCGGGCAGGGCGCGAAGGCAGGCGAGAACGTCGGCGGCGTTGGCGCAGCCCATGGCAGCCACGAAGGGCGCGCTGGCGGCATCGGCGACGGGCTGGGTGGGAAGCCAGGGAGCTTTGCCGATGGCGGGGATGGCTCCGCTTTCCATGCCGGCGACAATAAACAGCCCGCGGGCAGGGGCGATCGCGAGCATCATCTGAATATTGAAAGAGCCCGCGGATTGACCGAACAGCATCACCTGGTTTGGGTCGCCGCCGAAATGCGCGATGTTGTTTTTCACCCAGGTGAGCGCGGCGACCATGTCGAGAATTGCATACTGGCCTGAAGTGCCGCCGCCTTCTGCAGTCAGCGACGGGTTGGCGAGAAAGCCTAGAACACCAAGCCGGTATTCTGCCGTCACCACCACGACGCCGTCCGCCGCCAAAGATGGAGAATCGAAAGGCGCCTGGTGCGTGTCACCAGCTTCGTTCCCACCGCCGTGGAAGAAGACCATGACGGGCTGTTTGGACTTGGGAGCCGGCGAGGAAGTGAAGATATTGACGAACAGGCAGTCCTCTTCGCCCACCAGTTCAAGATTGAAGTTGATCTGCGTGCAGATGCTGCCGAATTGGGAGGCGTCGCGAACACCCTGCCACGCAACGGGCGGCGCCGGCGCCTTCCATCGCAGATTTCCGAGAGGAGGAGCGGCGAAAGGAACGCCACGGAAGGCGCGGATGTTTCCTTCGATCACACCTCGAAGAGAGCCGGATTGCGTGCACGCGATGGTCTCCGAGTCAGCGCAGGCCGGAGGCGGTGGTGTGCCGCCGCCCCCGCCGCACGATGCGAGCAACAGCAATCCAGGAAGCAGTAGAACCCGCCCAAGTTTCCGTCTCATCGCTTGACCTCCGCGAGCGCTGTGATGCCCTTCCACCGACTATTGGACAACTACCGGGATGGTTGTTGAACGCTGCAGCGCGCCGCTGGTGCCCGTCACCGTCACCGTGAAATTCTGCGACTGCGGTTGAGCGGTTCCGCCTCCGCCACAACCGGCAACGAGCAGCGTCACACCGAACAGGAGGAGCACCGCGATTTGCTGCCAAGTCCTTCCTTTGAACCGGCCGGCCATGACGCAGCCGAGGAAGCCGAAGGGAAGCAATGCAGCGAAAAGTCCGGCCGGACCCGAGGACCCGGTGCCTCGGGCTGCCGCCAACCCGGAAGCGTCGAGCGTAAGAGTGGAACTGGGCGAATTCGCGCCCGGCGGGATTGAACCAGGTGAGAGCGAGCAGACCGGCTTCGGCGAAGGACCCGTAACGCTGCAGGAAAGTTGGATGGCGGAAGAAAAGCCACCCTGTTCGGAAATTGACAAGACGTCCATCGCTTGATGGCCTCGCGGTACGGTCAAGCTAGTTGACGCGGGACTGAATTTGAAGTCGGGCGGGAGTGCGAATGTGGCAGTGACCGTCGCGTTTGCATTGAGCGTGACTGAGCACTGCATTGGATCCGTGCCGGAGCAGGCACCGCTCCATCCGGTAAAAATGGAGCTGCCGGTGGGGGTGGCCGTCAGTGAAACGGGCGTTCCGGGCGCGTAAGCGCCGGAGCAATTCGGCTGCGTGTTGCTGCAATTGAGCGAGCCATCGGCAGCCGCGACCATCCCGGTGCCGGCTCCCGCGAAATTTACCGAGAGAATTGGGTTGAGAGTGAATGTGGCGGTGAGGGTCATGTCGGCGGTCATGGTCAACGCGCAAGGGCCGCTGCCGGAGCAAGCGCCGCCCCAGCCCTCAAAGGTGCTGCCCGCATCGGCACCCTGACTGAATATCACGTGCCTCCCGCTGACGTACTGCGCGGAGCACGTATTGCCGCAGGATATTGATCCCCCTAGCGCAGCGACTGTTCCCGTCCCAGTTCCCAGTTTGTTCACGGTCAGGGTGAAGACCGGCAGAACCGCGTTGGTTTGGGAAGCCGAATTGTTTGCGAGAGCCAAGTCTGGCTGCGCGGAAGAGACGGTCATGGTGTTGGTGATGGAGCCGGTGGCGGGGGGCGTGATGGTGATGCTGATCTGCGCGTCGGACCGGTTAGAAAGCGAACCCACATCGCAAGTGACCACGCCTTTTGACTGCGTACAGGTTCCTGCGCTGCTGGTCGCGGAGACGAAGTTGACGCCGACCGGCAGGGTGTCGGTGAAAACGACGCTGGTGGCGTCCTGCGGGCCTTCGTTGAGGACGTCGGCGGAATAGGCGAGATTCATTCCGACGCCGAAGTTGCCGCCGGATGGACCGCTCTTGATGATGCCCAAATCTGCGCCGCTGGTGGGGCTGTCGTTGATCAGAACCAGGACATCGTTGTTCGGCGTCTCCAGAATCACTAAGTCGGCGAGTTTGTCGCCGTTCAGGTCCGCGGCAACTGCATTCACTACCGAATTTTGGAAACCGATGGGCGGGGTGAAGGTACCGTCACCGTTGGAGAGGCGGACTTCGAAGGATCCGGCTTGATCGCCGACATCCGCTTTGCCATCACCGCTGAAGTCCGCAACCACGATGTCATTGATCAGTGTGCTGGTGTTGAGACCCAGTTGATGGTGCGCCGTGCCAGTATAAAAGAGTATCTCGCCGCCGAACGATCCGTTGCCCTCGCCGAAGAAGGCGCTGACGCGCTGGTCGGTAGTTCCGCACTTGGTGCCGCAGCTCTGAGTCATTCTGGAGTCGACCACCAGATCCATTTTTCCGTCGCCGTTCAGATCGCCGAGAACGAATGAATTCACGGTGAAGCCGGATGGCACGATGGCCGTCCCGCCTAGCTGAAAGGTGCCGTCGCCTTTGCCGACCAACGCCTGCACACCTTGGGAGGTGACGACCGCTAAATCGAGCTTGCCGTCGTTATTGAAATCCGCCACGAGGACGGTCAGATTGGTCAGTGTGGCGGGCACAGCCACCGGCGCCTGGAATGTGCCGTCGCCTTTTCCAATCGCTATTTCCAAGCTGACGGTCCCGCCCCCAGCGGTGTTGCTCACAATCAAATCGGCCTTCTTATCGCCGGTGAAATCGCCGGCAGCGATACTGAAGGCCGAGGGGGTCAGCGTAGTCGCCTTGGGAGCTTGAAAGGTGCCGTCACCGTTGCCCAATAGAACAGCCACGATTCCCGAGGCGGCATTTCCATCCCCGGGCTGAAAAAGGGCCAAGTCCAATTTGCCGTCGCCGTTGAAATCGGCCGCGGCGATTTTGGTGAAGCTGCCGCCTGCATCGAAATTCTTCGCCACCTGGAAGGTGCCGTCGCCGATGCCGAGAAGGATGCTCACATTGTTGCTCCCGCTGTTGAGGGCGGCGATGTCGGGCTTGCCGTCGCCATTGAAGTCGGCGACGACGACCGCGGAGGGGCTGGCGCCCACGGAATACGATTGGCTATTGGAAAATTCGGTGGCCGGCGCTGGGAATGGGAGCAAGAGGGTTGCCAAGATGGTGAGAACCAGCATGCGGGCGAAGAGCTTCATATTCATGTCTCCAGCGCGATTTAGCCGGGGCCGGGAGTTTTGCGTGATTCACCAAGAACGCCCTCGGGAGATAACTCCCCGGCCCGCGGTGATTGGGAGGAATCTACGCGCGAGGCGAAAACATGGGAAATAACATCGCAACCCTTTTTGGGTATCAGGCCAAGCGATTGATACAGATGAGCTTATGGCCTGGACAAGTAGCGCGTAGAACAGTGAGGTGGTAGACTGCGGGCACTGGAAATCGGGCAATGTCCTCCACGGAAGTACGTCCGCAGGGCGCTACCATCCGCTTCGATGCCTTCGAGGTGGATTTGCACAGCGGAGAACTGCGCAAGCACGGCATCAAGCTGAAACTGCCCGAGCAGTCCTTCCAGGTGCTGCAAGTGTTGATGGAACGCGACGGAGGGGTGGTGTCGCGGGCCGAGCTGAAGCAGAGAATCTGGCCGGCGGATACGTATGTGGACTTCGACCATGGATTAAACAATGTGGTGAAGCGATTGCGGGAAACACTCGGAGACTCCGCCGAATCGCCGCGATACATCGAAACGGTCGCGCGCAGGGGATACCGGCTCCTAGCCAAGGTCGAACGGATTGGCGCTTCAGTGGAGTTGCCGGGTGTGAAGACAACGGCGCAAGAGCAGGATGCGGAGCTTGCCCAGAAGGGCCGAGATTGGGTAGTTCGTCCAGCATTTGCGGTTGCCACAGCAGCCATCACGTTGGCAATCATTGCGGCGGCCTGGCTGTGGCTGGGGGATCGCATCCCGGGGAAAACCGGCCATCCGAGAATTCAGTCGCTTGCCGTACTGCCGTTGACAAATCTCTCTGGTGACGCCGGGCAACAATATATCGCCGATGGAATCACGGAAACCTTGATCACCAACCTGTCGCAGATCAGCGCGCTGAAAGTGGTCTCACGCACCTCGGTGATGCACTACCGGAAGACGGATGAGCCGCTGCCGCAGATCGCGCGGGAGCTGGGAGTGGATGCGGTCGTGGAAGGCTCGGTAACGCGCGCCGGAGACCGTGTGCGGGTCACCGCCCAGCTCATCGAGGGGAACACGGACAAGCACCTGTGGAGCAAGAGCTACGAGCGCGGCCTGCAAGACGTGTTGGCGCTGCAGGGAGACATCGCACAAACCATCGCCAAAGAGATCAGCGTCGAGTTGACGCCGGAGGAGCGCGTGCGCATGGCGCCCCATCAGCCCATCAATCTGAGAGCGATGGAGGATTATTTGCAGGGCGAGTATCACTACCAAATAGCCAGGGAATTGGTATCGCACCGGGAGGCGCGCAAGCAGCGCCAGCCGGAGTTGGACATCGCGCTCAATTTCTTCCAGCAGTCCGCAAAGGAAGATCCCCGCTACGCCCGCGCGTATCTCGGAATTGGTGAAATCTGGGGAGTCCCGGCCGGGTTTCCCTATCCGCCGTTGAGCATGGAGACGCCTGCGCGAGATGCGCTCGCGAAAGCTCTGGAAATCGAGCCGGACATGGCCGAAGCCTACGTGGCGCGCGCGAAAATGAACCTTCGGGCATGGAAGTGGCGCGAGGCGGAGCAGGACGCGAAACGCGCGGTCGAACTGAATCCGAACCTTGCCGCGGCACACGACGCATATTCAGCTTACTTGCTGGCGACAGGGCAGCTGGATGAGGCGATGAAGGAAGCGGAGCGGGTCCAGGAGCTCGATCCCGGCTCGGACCGCGTGGCCTGGGTGTTTTATTGCCAGCGGCGTTTTGATCGTTTCATCGAACTAAAAAAGAACGATATCGCGCGTCATGCGTTTGGAACCATGGCGCACTACGATCTGGGTTACGGATACGAGCGAACAGGCATGTACAAGGAAGCGGTGGAAGAGTGGGAGCTAGCCGAAAGCGGCTTTGGGTACGGGGAGCTTGCGGAGGCCCTTCGACGAGGGTATGCGGCGGGAGGGTTTCAACGGGCCATGCGCGAATGGGTGGCCGGTTGGGAGGCCCTTGTGAAAAAGGGAGAGCCCGTCTATCCCGAGTTGCCAGCCTACATATATGGTCTGATCGGAGACCGGGATCGAGCCTTCGCGTGGTTGGAAAAAGCCATGGAGATGCATTCGAGTGGGCCTCCGAATTTCAAGGTGGACCCGACCGTAGATGCGCTCCGGTCCGATCCGCGATTCGCTGAGCTGCTCCGTCGCGTCGGCGCTCCCTAGCAGTTGGAATACCTGGGCAGGGGTGCTAGGATTTTGACCGTTGCAACGACGGCCCATGGAATACTTCGGCAGTTCATCCCGCCACGCAGAAACTCGATAAACCATCTTCAGCGCGGAACTTTTTCTCCTTCTGCGGAATCGAAGGAGTTTTCACGGGAAAAATCATAGAGTCAGGATTCGCTGCAAGCCGATTTCACGACATGGGTCCTCGCTTCGAGTACCAAGCGGAGACGGGAGGCGGGCATGATTTCATTTCGCGTGAATGGGAAGCCAGTGAAGGTGGACGTGGACCCGGCGATGCCGCTGCTGTGGGTGTTGCGCGAGAACCTGCAACTGACCGGGACAAAGTACGGCTGCGGGATGGCGCAGTGCGGCGCCTGCACCGTGCACATCGACGGCCAGGCGGTGCGTTCGTGCGTGGCGCCCGTTTCGCGCGCAGCCGGGCGCGAGGTGACTACCATCGAGGGAATTTCGCCCGACCTGACCAGCCCGCTGCAGCGCGCCTGGATCGAACTGGACGTCCCGCAGTGCGGCTATTGCCAGTCGGGGCAGATCATGAGCGCGGCGGTGCTGCTGCGCGAGAAGCCGCACCCGACCGACGAGGACATTGACCAGGCCATGACCGGCAACATTTGCCGCTGCGGAACCTATCCGAGAATTCGCCGGGCGATTCACCGCGCTGCGGAGCTAGCGGCGGGAGGTGCGAAATGAACGCGACGGTGATGGAGCGGCGCGATTTTCTGAAGCTGACAATCGGCGTGAGCGGGGGCTTGCTGGTCGGAATCTATCTGCCCGAGGTCACGGGCGCCTCCGGCTCGCTTGCGGCCGCGCCGGATGTGTTTGCGCCGAATGCTTTCGTGCGCCTTGCCGCAGACGGGACGATCAGCGTGGTGTGCAATCACTCCGAGATGGGGCAGGGAGTGTACACCTCGCTGCCCATGCTGCTTGCGGATGAACTCGACGCGGATTGGACGAAAGTGCGGTACGAGCCAGCGCCGGTGGACCCGGCGTACAACCATCCCGTGTTCGGCGTGCAGATGACCGGAGGCAGCACGAGCACCTGGTCGGGTTTTGAACAATTTCGCAAAGCGGGAGCGGTGGCCAGGGCGATGCTGGTGGCGGCCGCTGCGCAGCAGTGGAACGTGCCGCCGGAAAAATGCACGACGGCGAACAGCTTTGTAATCAACCCGGCGACCGGTGCCAGGTTGTCGTACGGAGAATTGGCGGCAAAGGCGGCTTCGATCAAGCCGCCGGAGAAAGTGGCGCTGAAGGATCCGAAGGATTTTCAGCTCATCGGCAAGCCCTTGAAGCGGCTGGACACGCCGGAAAAAACGAACGGGAAGGGCGTGTTTGGAATCGACGTGATGCTGCCAGGAATGCTGACGGCGCTGGTGGCGCGGGCGCCTTCATTCGGAGCGAAGTTGAAATCGTTCGACGCGAAGAAGGCGGAGGTCGTGCCCGGAGTGCGGAGGGTGGTGCAGGTGCCGTCGGGCGTGGCGGTGGTTGCGGATGGATTCTGGGCCGCACGGCGCGGGCGCGATGCGCTCCACATCGAGTGGGACGAGAGCGCGATGGCGAATTTCAGCACGCGCGCGCAGCTTGAGCAGTACGCCGTGCTGGCTCGCCAGCCGGGGTTGCCGGCGCGCAAGGATGGCGACGCAACGGCCGCGCTGGCGAATGCGGCAAAGAAAATCTCAGCGGTGTACGAAGTGCCGTACCTTTCGCACGCGATGATGGAGCCGCTCAACTGCGTGGTGGATCTGCGCGCGGACCGGTGCGAAATCTGGACCGGGACGCAATTCCAGACAGGCGAGCGCATGGCCGCGGCGCAAATCACGGGGTTAAAGCCGGAGCAGGTGCAGATTCACACCACATTGCTCGGCGGGGGATTCGGACGGCGGGCCAATCCGCACGCGGATTTCGTGAGCGAAGCCGTGCATGTGGCCAAAGCGGCGGGCGCTCCGGTGAAGGTGATTTGGACGCGCGAAGACGACATGCGCGGCGGCTACTACCGTCCGGCCTATTTCCACGCGCTCGAGGGCTGCCTGGATGCGAACGGCGCGCCACTGGCGTGGTCGCACCATATCGTGGGGCAATCCATCATGGAGGGCACGCCGTTCGCAATGATGATCAAGGACGGTATTGACGAAACATCGGTGGAAGGCGCGGCGGACATGCCGTACGCGATTCCGAATATTTCCGTGGAGCTGCACACCACGAAAAGCCCGGTGCCGGTGCTGTGGTGGCGGTCAGTGGGGCATACACATACGGCGTTCGTGAAGGAATCTTTCCTCGATGAACTCTGCGCCGCGGGCGGAAAGGATCCTTACGAAATGCGGCAGGCGCTGCTGGCGAATCATCCGCGCGAGCTGGGAGTGCTGAACCTGGTGGCGGAAAAATCGGGATGGGGAAAGCTGCTGCCGGCGGGCCGCGGTCGCGGGATTGCGGCGCACGCTTCCTTCGGGAGCTTCGCGGCGCAGGTTGCCGAGGTGTCCGTCGAGAATGGCCAAGTGCGTGTGCATCGCGTGGTGACGGCGATTGACTGCGGCCGGTACGTGAATCCGGGAATCATCGAGGCGCAGTTGCAGGGCGCTGCGATCTTCGGCCTGACTGCGGCGCTCCATGACGAGCTGACGTTTGAGGGCGGCCGTCTGCAGCAGAGCAATTTCCACGATTACCCGATGCTGCGAATCAACGAGTGCCCTGAGATCGAAGCGTACGTGCTGCACAGCGACGAAAAACCGGGAGGCGTTGGCGAACCCGGAGTCCCGTGCGCGGCGCCGGCGGTGGCCAACGCGATTTTTGCGGCGACGGGCAAGCGCGTGCGGAAGCTGCCGATTCGGATGTCGGAAGCGGTGTGAGCAAGAGGCGGCGGAAAGAGGCCAGCTATGCGAGTGAACCGAACAGGACTGGGGCTGAGCTTTGCCGGACTTTTGTGGATGGCAGGATGGCTGGCGGCGATGCCTCGGCACGGCGCCAAATCAGCCGCTACGAGCGCTGCAGCGAAGCCAGCGCCGGATGAAGCTGGTTCCGCAGCCGCGTTCAAGCAGATGCTTACGGTGCTGCGCAATCCGCGATGCATGAATTGCCACTCGGATGGAGATTTCCCGCGGCAGGGCGACGACGGACATCCGCACGCGATGAATGTGCGCCGGGGGACGAGCGGCATGGGCTGGACGGCCGAGAAATGCAACACCTGCCACCAGGATCACAATCTCGATGCCCCGCACCTGCCGCCGGGCGCGCCCGGATGGCGGCTGCCTCCGGCAAGCATGCCGATCATCTGGCAGGGGCTGACCGATCGCGGGATCTGCGAATCCATCAAGGACCCGGCGCGAAACGGCCACCGGTCGGTTGATGAGATTATGCAGCACCTGACGGCGGACAAACTGGTAGCGTGGGGATGGAATCCCGGGCCGGGGCGGACTCCGGTGCCGATGCCACGCGAGAAGTTTGCAGACTACGTGAAGCAGTGGGCCTCGAACGGCGCGGGTTGCCCGGCGGAGTAGTCCCGAGTCGTGAAGGCGCGTGTTCTTAACCCTGCTGAGGATTCCCTTTATCCAAAATTTGCCGCAGAAACTTCGCGCCGAGTCCCGGCTAAGGCGAAGCGCCGCGGTGAAACGCTAAAGAGAGGGAGGGAGCGAGGAGAAAAAATCGCACTGAGGATTGTGATAGGTCTGGATGGTTGACGGCGGGTCATCCAGCTTCAAGATATTCTCGTTGGCTACATCGTAAGGAAGCCAGGGCGGGACTCCTGCTCCATTGGGGTCGCCGGCAGCCGCAAAGCGTGCCCAGTATCCTTGCAGTTCATCCGCGAACTGCACCTCAGGCGTTGTCGGTGTGTAAGGAGTTTGCGTGTAGTAGATGACGCCCAGGTTGCCAAAGAGAAAGGGCAGCTCTGCGGTATGAAAGGCTCGCAAGGAATTCAGGAAGGCGTCATTCTCATAGCGATGGATAAAAAAATATCGCCACACGGAGGGCCGATTGGCTCCGGTGGCGGCGCGTGCCAGATTCCGGGTATTGCAGGTCATGAGATAGTCCGTGTGCACATCAATCAGCGCATACATGGGCGTGTCATAGGCGGCAGCCGGATAGAGCGCGAGCACGGTATTACCAGCACCGGCCTGGATGGGGTCAAACAGGGAGTGGACCGCTGTGGCGTAGCCACTGGCATCCAGAGGCGTACTGGGGTCATCGAGGATGCCGACTGCTTCGTGGTTGTTGGAACCGATCAGGAGCGGCACGTGCGCACCCTGTTGCTGGATTTTGTCGAAGGGATCCGCGGGCATGACAATCGGCTCGGGAGTGAAGTCGATGAAGAGAATCAAACCGGGGACCAGTTGCGCTTGGATGATTGCATTTGCAGATGCGGCGCGCAGACAGGCCAACACATCGGCGGCTCCGGCGCAGCCCACTTGCGGAACTAGCGGCGCATAATTCTGGTACGCCGCGTTGGCGCCGCCGGCGTAGAAGCCGCTGGAAATTACGCGGCTCTCCATGGCGGCACGCGCAAAAAGCCCCTGAGCGGGCGGGGCCGACAACAACACTTGAACGGCAGCGGAGCCCGAGGACTGACCGAAGATCATCACGCGCTTGGGATCGCCGCCGAAATTGGCGATGTTGTTTTGAATCCAGACCAGCGATTGGATCATATCCATCAGGCCGTAATTTCCGGACGAACCTTTTCCCTCCGCGGTAAGTTCGGGAAGCGCCAGAAATCCGAGCAGACCCAAGCGGTACTCCACGGTGACCAGCACTACGTCGTGCGATAACAGGGGCGAAAGCGGAATATAAGGCGCTTCCTGCGTGCTCCCCAGCGAGTTGGCCCCGCCGTGAAAGAACACCATCACCGGCTGTGGTGAATTTGCGGGCGGGTCCGGCGCGAAGATATTCAGCGTCAGACAATCCTCGTTGCCTTGGACGCCTCCGGCAAAGTCGGTTTGTGGGCACCGGTTCCCAAAAGATGAGGCGTCGCGGACTCCCTGCCATTTGGGAGGAGCCGCGGGAGGGCGCCAGCGCAGATTGCTCAGGGGTGGTGCGGCATAGGGAATTCCGCGAAAGGCGCGCACACTGCTTTCAATGACGCCGCGAACCTGACCGGATTGCGTGCAGATGACAGTGGTGGATGAGTTGACGCAGCCGGCGGGCGGGGGCGGCGCGGTGTTTCCTCCGCCACAACTCACAAACCCGACAGCAGCTACCACGGCCAACCCCAGCAAGCTGATTCTCATGGTATAAGAGGGCCCTTTCGTTTGACTTCGACTGCCGTCCGCATGCGAATTGCTAATTGCGGCTGCCCGATCCGGGGCAAGACCGCGCCATCTACACCATAGAAACCACGCCAGCTTGACCAGCCTGGAGTGGTGAGGCCCGGTCCGCACGCGCCGCGCGGCGGCGGCCCCAAACCTCAGTGATAAATTTCGGCCAAAGAGTTCGCGCCACCTATGCAGCTATTTGGCGTCTTAAAGACAGGGATTTGAGTGCCGGTCACGAGAACGTCGCCATTCGGCAGCGCCGTGGCGGCGTACAAGGTCCGTGAGGTAAACATGCTCCCGGTCGACGTGAAAGTTCCCGTGGCCGGATCAAACAGCTCGGCAAGGAAATTTCCACCTCCGGCAATCAGCACCTTACCGCTGGGCAACATGGTTGCGGTGGCAACGGAGTGGGCCGCTGTCATGCTGCCCGTGACAGTGAACAACCCGGTTGCCGGGTTATAAAGCTCCGCGCTGGCGAGCGGCGTGCCGTTTTGATCGCTCCCACCGGCAATCAAGACCATGCCCGTCGAGGGGATGAATGTGGCGGTGTGATTGGTGCGCGGCGTGGTCATGCTGCCGGTAGCGGTGAAAGTGCCGGCCCCGGTGGGATCATAAATTTCCGCCGTGGCAACTGTGCCGCTGGATCCATCCCCTCCAGCGACCAAAACTCTCCCATTCGCGAGCAGCGTGGCGGTGTGAGAAACACGCGAGTCCGCCATCGAGCCGGTAGCAGTGAAAGTCCCCATCGCGGGATCAAACAACTCGGCAGTGGCACCCCCAACTAGCCCTCCCGCGAGCAAGACTTTTCCGCTGGTCAGCAAAGTCGCGGTGTGCTTTTGGCGCACTGACAACATGTTGCCGGTGGCGGTGAAGACAGCCGTGGCAGGGTCGTATATTTCTGCTGTCGGGGGCGCAACTTTAGATCCCCCGGCCACCAGCACCTTTCCACTCTGAAGTAGAGTGGCCGTGTGGAAGGCGCGGAGGGCGTTCATAGGTGAAGTGGAGGCAAACATCCCGGTGCCGGGATCGAACAAATCTGCGGCGGAGGTGTCGACGGCAAGACAAGAATTAAAGGGTCCAGACTTCTGGAAAAAGTAATGGTTGATTCCACCAGCAACCAGCGCTTCCCCGGTGTTAAGAAGCGTCGCAGTATGGCCGGTGCGTGCGGCTCTCATGTTCCCAGTGGGCAGGAAGCCGGACGCTACAACGGTAACAGTGGCTGTGGCGCTTTCCGCCGGGTCCGCCACACTGGTGGCTACTACGTGGAAAGTGCCTTGGGTCTTGGGCGCGGTGTAAGCTCCATTCATCACCGTTCCGCCCGCGGCCCCTTCCGTTATGCTCCATGTCACGGATGTGTCGGCTGCTCCGGTAACGGAAGAACCGAAGTTCCGCAGTCCACTCGGGCCGAGAGTGTCCGCCGTTGGAAGGATAGAGACAGCTAGGGGTGGGACGGTGACAACCGCAGTATCGCTCTTGGACTTATCGGCCACGCTGGTGGCGATGACATGATAAATGCCCACCACTTTCGGAGCGGTATAGTTTCCCTGAGCGTCGATGGAGCCGCCGGCCGCACCTTCTTGAATGGCCCAAGTGACGGCGGTGTTGTTCGATCCGCTGATGGTCGCGGTAAAGGCCTGCAGGGCCCCCAGAAACACAGTCACCGAATTTGGCGAAACGGTAACTGTGAGCTGCGGAACGGTTATCGTCGCGGTGGCGCTCTGGGAGGGATCAGCCATGCTGGTGACGACGACATGGTAAGTACCGGCTACTTGCGGGGCGGTATAATTTCCTTGAGTGTCGATTGTGCCACCCGCCGGGCCTTCCTGGACCGTCCACGATACCGCTCTGTTGTTTGTTCCCGTGATCGTGACGGTAAAGGTTTGCGGCGCCCCGAGGAGCACCGTGATCGTTGGCGGATTGATCCGGATAGTGATGAAGGCGGGCTGACCTCCGCCGCCACCGCCGGTGCAAGCACTCAGGAGGCACAAGCCGGCGAGAATGGATGCGAGCCGGAAGATGCTTCGCATAAAGCCTCCTGAAGGCCGCGGGTGCTGCTCCGATTCAAACGCTAAGGCTAGTTTCCCGAGGGCTTCAGGCAGTGTTTCTCCCACTCGGGGTAGGCGGTCAAGGCACCGGATGGTTGCATTTGGGTTCCCGCGTAAGTAATTGTCATTGGGGTACTTGCGGCCCTTGATTCCAATTGATGAAACACTCGGGGTTCGCTGAACACTACTTTGTGATACATTTGGTCCAACATTCAGGCGGCGCATCCCGATGGAAAGAAGCTCAAGCGGACCGCGGATTCTCCGGTTCAATTCCTTTGATGTCGACCTTGACGCGGAAGAATTGCGCAAGCATGGCATGAGGCTGAGGCTTCCGCGACAACCCTTCCAAGTACTGCGAGTTCTGCTGGAACACGCTCAGGAAATTGTTACGCGCGAGGAATTCCGGCAACGGCTCTGGCCGGAGAACACATTTGTTGATTACGACGTGGCGCTGAAGAAAGCCGTCAACCGCATCCGGGAAGTTTTGGGTGATTCTGCCGAGAATCCGCGATTCATCGAGACGGTACCGCGCCAGGGTTACCGATTCATCGGCACCGTGGAGGAGTTGGCTCCGCAGGAATCGGTGAAGGCCGTGGCCGCGCCAGCAGCGGAGCAAACAGCCGATCCCGCGGCCGAGGGACGGAAGCTCGCCATCGGCTTGGCGTTTGCCGGCGGTGTGGCGGCCGTACTTGCGATTGTTGTCGGCCTGAATCTGGCAGGCGTGCGTGACCGTCTGAGCGGAAATACTGCGGGCGCGCCGATCCGGTCGCTGGCCGTGTTGCCGCTGACCAACCTTTCAGGCGACCCGGCACAGGAGTATTTTGCCGACGGGCTGACAGATGCGCTGATCGGGGAGCTTTCGCAAATCAGCGCGTTGAAAGTGATTTCGCGCACTTCGGTGATGCGCTACAAGAAGAGCGACAAGTCCCTGCCGGAGATTGCGCGCGAACTGAAAGTGGAGGGTGTCGTCGAGGGGACGGTGCAGCGATCCGGCGACCAGGTGCGCATCACTGCGCAATTGATTCATGCCCCTTCGGACCGGCATCTGTGGGCCAAGACCTACCAATCCAACATGCGCGACCTGATGACCTTGCAAAATCAGATTGCCGGGGCCATCGCTCAGCAGATCCAAAGTACCCTGGTACGCGAGCCGCCCAGGGTGGGATGGGAACAATCCGTCAACCCGGAGGCTTATGAAGCCTATTTGAAGGGCGACTATTTCCTGAATCGCTTTACCAGGGACTCCATGCCTAAGGCCGCCGAATATTTCGAGCAAGCGGTTCGCGATGATCCCGATTTTGTTCCCGCCTACGCGAAATTGGCCGGGACATACTTAATGCTGGGAAATATCGGCATGCTGCCGCAAAGCCAGAGCAACCAAAAAGTGAAGCCGCTGATAGCGAAAGCGCTTCAAATCGATCCGCAATTCGCCGCCGTCCACGCCGAAGCGGGCTGGAACGCTCTGCACTATGACCTGGATTTCGCGAGAGCGAGCGCGGAATTCAGACGCGCTGTAGAACTGAACCCGAATGCCGTAGAAGGCCACGAGGGATTGGCAAACTACTACGCGGCGATCGGCGACATGGGGCAATCCGTCCTGGAAATGAAGCGCGCCAGAGAGCTGGACCCGCTCTCCCTGATCGTTAATCTGGACCTGTGCAGCGTGCTGTATTTCGCGCGCCGCTACGACGAGGCGCTGGCGCAATGCAAAGCAACGATAGAACTGGACCAGCGGACCAATATTCTCAGACTGACAGCGGGCGTGTACGCGCCCATGGGAATGTATTCAGAGGCAGCGCAAGCCTTCAGCCGGGCGGATGAGTTGAGGGGCGCCGGCAATGCCGTGCACGTTTCTGCCGGACAGATTCAGAGCGCCACTTCATTCAAGAATTATTGGAAAACCGTTCTGGGCCGGGGCGTGGAAAAAGTGGGGAATGGGAATGAGAGTGCATTCTATATTGCCCAGGCCTATGCGTATGCCGGGGAGGATGTTCAGGCCATGACCTGGCTGGAGAAGGCTTACGAGTCCCGGGCGTTCGGTATAACCTACATCGCGGTTGATCCTTTATTTGACCACTATCGCTCCAACCCGCGTTTCGCAGCCCTTCTGCAGCGCATGGGATTGGCCCGATAAATCGGCGAAACATTCTCAAGCGTTGCTGCGAGCCTGCCAGGGTAGCGGACGGAATACTCTTCCTTGGTCGCGTTTCCCCTCGCATTTGTCCTTGACTTAAAGTCCACTTTAATTTGTAGGCTGTGGGCTGGGGCGACAACTGAGATTCGAGGAGACCTGGAATGAAAAGATGTTTCGTCTTGGTGGCGATGCCGGTGCTGTGGGGACACTTGGCCTTTGCGCAGGCGCAAACAAAAGCCGAAAACCTAGGAATGAGCCAAGCGATCGACGAGTGGGTGTTGAAGACGGAACAGTTGGTCGTGCCCGCGGCCGAGGCCATGCCGGAAGAGAAATTCTCGTTTGCGCCGACAAACGGAGAATTTGCGGGCGTGCGCACTTTCGCCGGGCAGGTGAAGCACCTGGCGGCGGCCAACTACCAATTGGGAGCGCTTGTCCTCGGCGAGAAGCCTCCCCACGACGAGCATGGCGAGAAGGCGCCGGACACGGTGAGGACCAGGGCTGAAACTTTGGAGTACCTGAAGGGTTCGTTTGCCTACCTCCACAGAGCCGCGGCGACGATTGACGATAAGAACGCTGCCGAGGAGATCGTCTTCCACGGGGGACGAAGTAAGAGCACGCGCGTGGGGCTGCTGATCGATGCGGTGGCCCATTCACAGAACCACTACGGGCAGATGGTGGAGTACCTGCGGATGAATAGAATTGTGCCTCCGGCGAGCCGGTAGAGGTCGGCTTTTCCACAGCGGTCGGCGATATCCACAGAGAAACCTCCAAAAAATCATCGGCGGAGACTTGACGAAATCGGGAAAATAGATATACTGTGGAGATGTCGGTGGCCCCGTAG
>Ga0187776_10000293_pt1 | contig 24340 bp, 18 predicted proteins | sample 0216_BV02_MP12_2_FD_132426 | JGI IMG/M metagenome (GOLD analysis project Ga0187776, IMG submission 132426) | Tropical peat soil microbial communities from peatlands in Department of Meta, Colombia - 0216_BV02_MP12_20_MG | ecosystem: Environmental > Terrestrial > Soil > Wetlands > Peat | place...
GCAAAATTCGAACCGTTTAGTCTATTTCCGAATTAGGCTGAACTCATCGTATTTTTCAAAATCACTGATTTATGGCCTATGAATTAAATATATCTGACAAATTCGTCATTTATTAATCCGCGACCGGCAGCATGACCTGGAACCGGGCGCCTTTGCCGGGGTCGCCCTTCATCTTATCCTCGACCCACACCTGACCACCGTAACCCTCCACGAGCGACTTGACCAAATACAGGCCGAGGCCGCTCCCCTTCGCCTTCGTAGAAAAGTAAGGCTCAAACATGCGGATCTTGTCCTCGGGCGAAATGCCGGCGCCATTGTCGGCCACCTCCAGACGGACGATCTTGAGGATATCGTCGAAGGCGACCGTTACCTCGATCTCGCCGCCCTCGTTTACGGCGGCAACCGCGTTGTCCAGCAGATTGATCATGACGCGCTTCATCTGCTCCCGATCCAGATCCAGGAGGGGAAGAGGGTTTTGCTGCTGGAACAGAAAGCGGGTGGAAGGATGGCTGTCGCGGAAAAGGCTCAACGCCTCCTCAATGATCTCCACAAAGTTGTTGGGAGCTGGATTGACTGCGGGCATACGGGCGAAATTGGAGAACTCGTTAACCAGGTGTTTCAGCTCCTCCACCTGCTTGATGATGGTCCGGGTGCACTCCTCGAAGAGGGTCCCGTCAGCGGCCAGATCCTGGAGATACTTTCGTCGCAGCCGTTGGGCCGAAAGCTGGATCGGGGTCAGCGGGTTCTTGATTTCGTGGGCGATCCTCCGGGCCACCTCGCGCCACGCTGCCATTCGCTGCGCCTTCTCCAGCTCAGTGAGATCATCGAAGACCACGACGACCCCCAGGTATTGCCCGTCATCTCCGGAGAGAACCGAGGCGGTTACCAGCAGGGTCATGAGCCGGTTCCCCCCAAAGGATCTCACCTGTCGCTGCACAGTCCTCTGTTTGGTCAGCCGATGTGCTTCGCTGAACCGGTTCACAATCTCCACCTGGTCACCTTGGAGAAACTCGGCATAATGACGTTCGAGAACCTCCTCGGCCTTGACGCTCAGGATGGACTCGGCTGACTGGTTGATGGTTTGAATGTGCCCCTTGGCGTCCACCGAGACCACTCCCGCCGCCACATGGCGGAGCACCGTCTCCATGTAGCGCCTCCGCCTCTCCACCTCCTCGCTGCTTCGCCGGAGTTCTTCGTTGGTCGCCTCCAGCGCTCGTTGGCTGGCCTGCAGGTCGAGGGTCATCTGGTTGAAGGAGTTCACCAGGGTGCCGATCTCGTCATCGGTGTCCTGGTCGATGTGGACATCCAAGTCGCCACCCGCGATTCGCCGAGTGCCCTCAGCCAGTTCTTGAATCGGCACCGTGATCGTCCTCGCCAGGTAGAACCCGAACCAGGAGGCCGAAAAGATGATAAGTAGCGTGACGATGGAGAACATGGTGAGATGGCTGAGCTTGATGGGGTTCTTCAACATTTTCATCTGCTGGTAGTTTTCGAACCCTTGGGAGATCTCAGCCATACTCGCCAGCAGGTCCCGGGGCAGGAGCGTAGCGGTGACCACGATGCCGTTGATCTTCTTGGCATCGTGCGAGTCGATCACCGGGCTTACGGTGCAAACCAGATCTCCGTCCGCCGCTGACATAATATGACTCTGGGCCTCGCGATTCCTCATTACCCGCTGGAGCACCTCGCTCGCCTGAGGTCTCAGCACCACAGAGGGGACGCCCTCCTTCGAGTCCCTGGCGATGATTTTGCGCTGGCGGGAGGCAACTTCGAGGCTCTGGAGCTGGGAATTCCTGCGCGCCTCCTGAACCAGGGTCCGCAACGGCTCCTGGCCCGCTAGGCTAAGGAGATCCTTCTTTCTGATGAGGTCGCTCAGCCGGTTTCCCACCGCGAGGCCGCGGTTGATGGCGTCCTCGTAGACGCGCTTGCCCACCTCCAGGGATTTCTTCAAGGATTGCTCGACCTGAATGCTGTACCAGTATTCCATGCTCGTGGAAATGAACTGGGTGGCGAGACCGAAGAGGACAATGGTGGGCATGAGGGAGAGGGCGATGAAGGCGATGACGAGTCTGGTGCGCAGCCGATGGCCGAAAATCTTTCGCTTGCGCTCGAAAAAAAGCTTCACCACATTGCGGGTGACCAGGTAGAGAAGAAAGAGGAGAAGGATGACGTTGATGTTCATCAACGCCAGGATGACGATGTTGCCGGCCACGGGAATGTCGCCGCCGAAACGCAGAAAGTGGCTCTCAAGATAGGTGAGAAGGACGATAAGGGGGAGGGTGATGAAAATGATTCTCCGTTCCCGCCGCCGGCGGTTGCCCTCCTTGATGAGGTCAGTCTGGTCAGGAAGGGTCATAATTGCGACGATCCGGTTACGGGGCTAGGTCGCGACGGAGGATGCCTCCCCTTGCCGACGCGAGCCTTCCAAGCGTGGAGCGGCAAGGATCCTCAATAGGTGAAGTCCACGGTGTACCAGTCCGTCTCGAAATCCCACAGTGACAGGAAAAAGAGCACATAGTGCAGGTTCAACGGCAGACGCACTTTCTGCAGCTCGGCCTTCACCCGCAGTTGATACTTGTTGCCCCTCACCAGGCTTTGCAGCGGCGCTACCTTCACCCCTTTGACTTCCGCCATGGCCTTTTTCGCCGCAGGGAAATCCTTGCACACCAAGACCTTGCCGCCGTCCTCCGTGCGTCGCACCTGAAACTCGCTCCTAAGGCTGTCATACTTGATAGAGTGCTCGATTTCTCCAGTTGATAAAGACTGATCAACCCAGAAGAGGCGCGCGCGGGTGAGCTTTACGAAAATGGTAAAGGTGGTGGGGATGCCGTTCAGAATCGCCTCATCCATCTCGCGGGTGAAACACCCTCTGATCTCGAAGAACGCCAGGAGGTCTTCCCGAGTGTTGGTGACGATGATGTCAGAGAGGGTTGCTTCCGCGCCACGATGGAGCATAGAGCCAGTCGCAAATGACGCCGTTAGGAGCAGCGAAAAGGCGACTAAAGCTGAAGTACGCCAGCATCTGGCCATGGTCCACTAGCAATCCATCGGTGAGGGGGATCGAAACCGACCTCGACGCCTCGTCCCCTAAGCCGTTCTCGCAGCCAGCAGGGAGATCGAGGTTACAACGGTACCGCAGCCTGGAAAACAGGGTTCCGTGTCGTGTTCGTCGTGTCGGCAGGGGAAGATGCTAGCGAAAAACAGCCCATAATGCAAGGGCTTCGGGGGCGGTCCCCGGATGGGAGCCTCGAAGTTTTCTGCTACCCGACAGGCTCTCTTGCTCGAGGCGAGCAGCGATCAGACCGTCGGGACGTCCGGATCCGGATTTCACGACCGGTCGGAGAGATCCTAGACTTTGAGATCCTTGAGTTTCTTTCGACGATAGCGAAAGGCATAATAGCTTAAGCCCAAGAGCTTTGCCGCCTTGGTTTCATTGCCCCCCGCACGCTTGAAGGCTTCTCGGATGTAATGCTCCTCAAGGGCCTCGAGCTCAATACCCTCATCGGGGAGGGCCGGTACCGGTGAGTACTCCGCGGGTGTTGCTTCGGGCGCACTCTCCAGCTTCCTGCCCACACCGAGGTCGGAAAGAGCCAGGGTTGGCCCCCTGCTGATAAGGACACCCCGCTCGATGAGGTTTCGCAGTTCGCGAATGTTTCCCTTCCACTGGTAACTTTTCAGGTAGCTTTCCGCGTAGACATCGATTCTGTCAAAGACCTTTCCGTGCTTCTTGCTGAATTCCGCGACAAAGTGCCTGGCAATGGGGATGATGTCGTCGCGACGTTCATTAAGGGAGGGAACCTCCACCTTGATCACCGCAAGCCGGTAGTAGAGGTCTCGTCTGAAGAGATCTTTCTCGATCATGGAATCGACGTTCTTGTTGGTGGCAGAGACCACCCTGGTTCGGATCTGGAGCTTCTTAGTGCCACCCACCCGGTAGAACTCGCCGTCCTCCAGGAACCGGAGAAGCTTGGCCTGCGCCTCGATGCTCAGGTCGCCCACCTCATCAAGGAACAGGGTCCCGTTTGCGGCCACCTCCACCAAGCCCTTCTTCCCGGAGGCGTGTGCCCCCGTGAATGCCCCCTTTTCGTAGCCGAAAAGTTCGCTCTCGATGAGATCTCTTGGGATAGCAGAACAGTTGAGGGTGACAAAGGGGCCGGCGAAGTTCGGGCTCTTGTAGTGAATGGCGCTAGCGATGAGCTCCTTGCCGGTCCCAGTCTCCCCGAGGATGAGAACGGGGGTGTCGGCCGCCTTGGCCACCTTGTCCACGAACTGCATGACGTCCTGAATGGCATTGCTCTCACCAATGAAGCAGGGGATGTTCTCCTTAAGGTACTTCTCTTGCAATAGCTGGACTTCTTTGCGCAGCCGGATGCGTCCGAGGACATTGTCGATGCTCACCTCGAGAGCCTCGGTATTGATCGGCTTCAGAATGTAATCGGAGGCGCCGAGCTTCATCGCCGAGATGGCGACCTTCACGTCGGCAAGAGCTGTAACCATGATGACCATGAGATCCGGATAGCGCTCTCGCATGTTCCGGAGAGCGTCGATACCACTCATGTCGGGGAGGCCGACGTCGAGGATGACAAGGTCGGGAGGGTTCTTCTCCATGGCCTCGATGGCTGGCCGCGCGGTGGGAAAGGCCTGCACCTGGTACTTGCTTTCGAGGGCGATCGTGAGGAGCTCTCGCAAATCCTGGTCGTCATCGACGACGTACAGGGAATAGGTAATCGCTGTAGTCATAGGTCTCCCGTTTCTGCGGGCACAAGGGGTAAGCGCTCTGCGAGCCCGTTGTTACGAGGCTGCATTCTAACACAAGATCCTCAAACCTGTCTCCTTCTGGCCGTCCCTTCATCCTGGCTGCCATCACCATCAGCCTTCCCGCCCAAAATGACGGGACTGGGTGCCCCTGCGTTGCTCCAAGAGGAGCGATAGGATTGGTGTCAAACGATCTTATGATATACGTACTTCTCGAGTTGTCTAGAGGCTGAGGCCATGCCGAAAGAAAGGCGCCACGCAAAACGACGAGGAAGCGATGGGACTGAACAAGATCAAGACCAAGGCAATCGACCTGGAGATGTTGGACGTCTATGCGGGAGCGAGCTATGCGCTGACAACCATCGAGCCCGCGGACGACGGCCTGGTCATAAACACCTATCTTGCCGACCAGGAAGGCCTCAACGCCTTTTTTCGCTCCTATGGAGAGCACGGAGAATTCGTGGTCGAGCTAAAACGGGTCAAAGCCTGATGAGGCTGCCCGCAAGCCCCCCGGAATGGGTTCTCCGGCGGGTGCATGGCGGTTGTCTCCACAGCGGTCTTGGTCACGATCGGCCCCGCTCTGTTTGACCGAGCTTCCGCCGCGGACTGAAAGGTGTCAGCGAGAAGTGACACGGACTGTGCGCACAGACGAGAATTACCCTAGACCATGACGACGGAATTGTCGCTGTCTCCATACGGACTTCTCACATACTTGTCCGCATGCCAGTCGTTTTCCCAACGAGACTCGTCGATAAGGTAGCGGAACTGATATTCTCTTCCCGGCTCGAGGTCCAGGGTAATGCTGTAATCGCCGTTCTTGAGCTTTGTCATGGGATGAGCATGGATACTCCAGTTATTGAAATCTCCGACGATACAAACACTCTTGGCGTGAGGTGCGGCAACTCTCGGCAGTCTGAACGTAACCTTGCACCCATGTTTGGCCTTCAGGTACTCTTTAACTAGCCCGCTTCTCACTCCTGGTGCTTCTTGGGGTGCCGGCTTCTGGCTTGCGACCTTCTTCACAACCGGTTTGCTCGTCTTTTTTTTCTTTGCTGGTGATGCCATGGCGATCTCCTTTCACACCTTGACTGTAAGGTAAGAATAGCGTCTAGACTCCACTATAGAAGAGTGACGCCGACGCGTCAAGGATGGGGAGCAAACATCTCTGAGCGGCTCCCGCTTGCAGGCTGGCGAAAAACCTCATGAGCCGGCCCGGCTGGCAAGCGGGGCTGCGGGCCGGGGCGAGCCCGGGCGATCTGTTCGGGAAGGCTGCACAGTCGCACCATGAATAAGGTCGGGGCGGTCCGGCCCCTCGCGTGGCGAAGGGACAGGCTCTCGCCTTATTCCTCGCCTTTTCACGACGAGCACCTTTTAGAACTCGAAGGGAGTGAGGCTTTCATGCTCGTTGCCCGTGACGAGCACCGTTTGCTCGAACTGCGATGAGAGCGAGCGGTCTTTCGTAACCACGGTCCACCCGTCGTCGAGGATGACGACATCCCTTTTTCCCAGATTGATCATGGGTTCCACCGTTAACACCATCCCGGGAACGAGCGGTATGCCTTGCCCTTTGCTCCCGAAGTGGGGCACCTGGGGCGGTTCGTGGAATTCAAAGCCCACGCCGTGGCCGGTGAACTCCCGTACCACTGAGCAACCCTCGCCCTCGGCATAGGTCTGGATTGCCGAGCCGATGTCCCCAATGGTGTTTCCCGGCCGGACGGCGGCCAGGCCTGCTCTGAGACTCTCTCGCGCCACCCGCACTATTCTTTGGGCTTCGAGACCGACTGCCCCCACCAGGAAAGTCTTACCTGCGTCGGCGTAGTAGCCGTTCAGGATGGTGGTTACGTCCACGTTAACGATGTCTCCCTCCTGGAGTGTCCGGCCCCCGGGGATGCCATGACAAACAACTTCATTCACGGAGACGCAAACGCTCTTGGGGAAGCCGCGGTAATTCAGCGGCGCGGGGATCGCCCCGTTCTTAACCGTGAATTCGTGCACGAGGGCGTCAATGTCATCGGTAGTCATTCCCGGCCGAATCTGGCCGCCGATGAGATCGAGAGTCTCTAGAACCAGACGACCTGTTCTCCTGATTCCCTCAATATCGTGAGCCTCTTTAAGGCGGATCCGGTAGCGCTGGAGGTAAAGGCTTCTGAGATCGAGTCGATCCCGACTTAGACAGCACTTCTTGTACTTGAGCCCGCTCCCGCAGGGACAGGGATCATTGCGTCCTGCCTTCATGTTCTTGACGATCTCCATGAAGGGCACCCGCCTTCGTCCATGGGAAAATGTCATCAAGAGATAGACCCGCCGTTGACGTGGTCGGGCTTTTCAACTGTACTTGATGAGAGAGGGCGCTGACAAGTGCCCGAGACTGGTTCCGCCACAGCCTTCATGTGCTCCTTGGAGGACCAGCGTAGGGGTCCTTGCCTGTGCTTGCAGGGGAATGAGGCTCGGGCGGGGGAGAACAGGAGCGGGAGACCTTGCTGGCGCTCTGCCTGGGGGTGAAAACAGGAAAGAGACGGTCACCGCTTTCGCTTACCACAGAAACCGGACGCCCATCTGGGGAGGATTCGTTTCGTCGAAGGAGGCCGGCTCCGTGGACCAGATCACCTGGGCCGGTAACTGGAAGGGAGTTCCGGTGGGGAACTCGATATCCAGGATGAAGTTGTCGCTGGGCTTGAGAGGGCTACCGCAGCAGATGCAGGCGCCTGTGCCGCTGAGGTTCCTGGTCACCCCTTTCTCTGTGCTCCGGGGGGTCATGATCAGGACGGGGTACCTCACATCGTACCTGGTGCGCTTCCGCCTGTCCTCTCCCATGGACGCCTCATCCCGTCGCTCGGGAATCCTTCGTGGTTTCCAGATAAAGCCGGTCTGCTGCCCACAACCCTCCGGGTTCCTGTGCTTCTCTGGGGTGCCTCTCCTTTGATGTGGTGCGAGCCGAGGTTCCGAGGCCCAACGCGCCATGGTTCATTCCCCCGGCGGGAGGCTTGCCTTGAGCTCACGCACGTAGCCCGCCACCCGAGCAGCGCCGTCTTTTACGTCTCGGACACGGAGCATGGCTCTCACCCGACGCAGAAGCTCGGTCAGGTGGAAGGGCTTTATCACGATGTCGTCAGCCCCCGCGTCCGCGGCCTCGCCGACAACGTCCCTGAAGGCAGTCGCTGCGATGATAGGAATGGTCCCGGTTCTCTCCTGAGACCTCAGCTTGACACAAGTTGCGATACCATCGAGCTTGGGCATCCGGACGTCAAGGATGATGAGATCCGGACTCTCCGTCTCTGCGAGCTGGATGGCCTCGTGCCCGTGGGAAGCCAGGATCACGTGATATCCCTGTTCTTCCAGGAAGCCCCTGAGAATCTTCCTTATGGGCTCCTCGTCGTCTACGATCAGAATCTTTTCCTTCACGGCGGAATTCCTTGTCACCACGCGGCAACCACGGTCAGACTGATCCGTCTCCTCCGCCCACTTGTTCTTCGGGCGGGCGTACCGCCGGCCACTTCGCAAGGCCAGTCGTCCCGTTCGGCCTGCCCGCGCGCCTGTCTGCGTGCGTGGCACAGGCAGATTGCGCGCAGGCGGGTGGGGGCGGGGTTTACCCGCCTGAGGCGCGTTAATCCCCACCGGCGAAGAACTTCTGAAACCGCATCCCCGAAGGAGGCAGGAGACCAGAAGTGCTCACTAGTCGGAATCAGCATTCGCTTCACGTTTGTCGGTTTTTGTCCAATTCCTCAATGTACGCCAGAAGCCTCTCGAGCCGGTTGGTCAAATGCCCGACCGCGATAATCGATTGCACTCGCGCAAGAAGCTCCGGGAGCATCAAGGGCTTGAGAACCAAGTCATCCGGGGCCGTGAGGGTGGCCGCGAGCGCCACCCCGATGACACCGGTCATCATGATGATCGGGATGGCCCCAGTTCCCTCATTCGCCTTCAGCCTTCTGCAAACCTCCATCCCGTCTATCCCAGGCATCATGACATCGAGGAGAATGACGTCTGGCACTTCCTTCGCAGCCGACGCCAGACCCTCTGTCCCATCTGCGGCGGTGATCACCTCGTATCCAAGCGGCGTGAAGAAGTCCTTGAGGAGGCTCCTTACCGCAAGTTCGTCGTCTACCACCAGGATCTTGTTCGCCATGGCGCCCTCTTCCGCTCAGGGACACAACCGTCGCTTCAGGATGAATTCTTCCACCCCACTCTTGAAGAGACTTGCAAAAGGGGTGCCTACTATGTGACACCGTGCCCGCGACGACGACCAAAACGCAGATTCGAGCGCAATCTGCCCGCTTCCGGCGCTCGCTTCGGGCGCGTCAGCGAAGCTGGGACGCACCAGCGATGCGCCTGAAGGGATAGTCCCGAGCACGAAGGGCTGGCGTGGATGGCCGCTACTTCTCATCGAGAACTTGACGGATCGTGTTGAGCAGATCCTTCGCCTTGAACGGCTTTTTTAAGAGGCCCTTCGCCCCCGTAGCGAGCAAAGCGTCGAAACTGGCATCGGACGCGTAACCTGTCATGAGGAGGACGCGAGCGCGGGGGTTAATGTGCAGGATCTTTTCGAGGCTCTTCTTGCCGCCCATTCCAGGCATGATGACATCGAGAATGACAAGGTCGATTCTCTGTTTCTGGAGAACGTAGGTCGCAACGGCCATCTCTCCATCAGCCGCAGTCAAGGCGGTGTATCCAACCTGCTCGAGGATTCGTTTGGCAAAATCCCGCACTAACTGATCATCGTCCACGAGAAGCACCGTCTCAGTACCACGCCCGAGCGACTCCTCCACATCCTTCGAGTCCGGAGTCTCGGCTCCGTGTTCGAGCACAGGGAGATAGATTGTGAAGGTCGCTCCCGCGCCGACCTTGCTGCGGCACGTGATGTGGCCGTCATGGCTCTTCACGATGCCGTAAACCATGGCTAGGCCGAGCCCGCTTCCCCGCCCGGCCTCCTTGGTGGTGAAGAAGGGCTCGAATAGATGCTTGAGGGTGGAGTCATCCATCCCGTGGCCGGTATCCGACACCGTAACGCCGATGTATTGGCCAGGTGTTACTCCAGGATTCGTGCGGCAGTAGGTCTCATCCAGGAATACGTTTTCCGTCCTGACGATCAGCCTTCCACCCTCCGGCATTGCGTCCTTGGCGTTGACCGCCAGATTCATTACCACTTGCTGCATTTGACCCCGGTCCGCATTGACGAGCCTCAGGTTGTCGGCAAGGATCAACTCGATCTCGATCATTTTGGGCAAGGTGCGGTCCAGGAGCCTTTGCACCTGCTGGAGCTCGTGGTTGAGGTCAAGCGGCCGCTTGATGCTCTCCACCTTGCGGCTGAAGGTCAACATCTGGCGGGTGAGCTCGGCCCCTTTTTGCGCAGCGTTTACGATCTCCTTCAGCTCAGTGACTCCGACATCGTCCGTGCTCGTCTTGATGAGGAGAAGTTCCGCGTAACCCTGAACCGCCTGGAGCAAGTTGTTGAAGTCGTGGGCGATGCCTCCGGCCAGGGTGCCGACCGCCTCCATCTTCTGAGCGTGAAGCAGTTCGGCCTCAAGCTTGCGCTTCTCCTCTTCCGCCTTCACCCGGAAGTTTATGTCTTTGATGGCGGCCACACGTACATCTCGCCCGCCGAGCTCGAAATGGCGAGCGGTTATCTCCACGGGGAAGACCGCTCCGTCCTTCTTGCGGTGGTGCGTCAAAAGGGCATGGCCTGGTTGGGAGCCTGTCGCTTCGGGCTCGACCGAGAGGTCTGTGGTTCTCATGGACACCAGCTCGTCTCTACTGTAGCCGTAGAGCGCCTGGCCGGCAGCGTTAACCTCGAGAATACGCCCGGTCTCAGTCTCGATGAGAAAAAGTGCATCAGATTCGGTGTCGAACAGCTGGCGGTACTTGTGCTCGCTCTGGCGCAGCGCCTCCTCCGCCTCCTTGCGGTCCGTGATATCTGCCGCGACGCCAACGGTTCGATGATTCCTTCCGTGTTCGTCAAAAACCGGGTAAGAGCGGGACAGGATCCAGCGGCGGGAACCATCAGGCCGAACGATCCGGTACTGAACCACGGAGGGCTTGCCCTGGCTTTGCCTTGCCATTACGTCCAGAACCGCTGCCCGATCTTCTGGAACTACGGCATCCATGAGGGAAAGCGGATCTTCACACAATGTCTCGCAGGGACGCCCCCAGATCTTTTCATAAGCGGGACTGACATAAATCATCTTGGTCTTCGTGTGATCGTTTATGTAGAAAACGTCCTGAACGTTTTCCGCAAGCTGATGAAACCTCTCCTCAGTCTCCCGCAATACTCTCAAGGCTTCCTTACGGTCTTGTATCTCTTTCTCTAGGTCGGCAGTCCTTTCTTTGACCCGCAGTTCCAATTCGTTGCGTGATTCTTGTAACACCCCCCTTGTTGCTCTGAACCCAGCAAGGCTTGGCATCCATTTGCGAAATCCGAGTGCAAGCAACATATAACCGAGCAAATACCCGACACCTTTCTCAAGAAACGCCTCATAGGCGGTATTCCCGACGACAAGGAATCGGTTCAAGGCCGGGAAATTGCCCGTGATATCGATAACGGTGCCAAAAAATATGAGCCCGAAACCCCAAATGATGTACGACCATCCCGGCTCCTGACAAACTTTCTCCCTCGATCCTGCCAACCACATATAGCGAAATATGAAAAGGACTACCGCAATGCGAATGCTTTCCAGGATGATGATTAGCATGCAGCACTCCCGGGTCTGTCAAACATTGTGAGCATTGGGCTGGGGTGGGCTTCTAATATGTCCCCATCATGCATCTTGCCGTCTAAACTCCGACGGTGCAGTGCGGCCTCGGACCAGGTGCATCAGACACCTCCGGCTCCCTTGCTGCATTGTACGAAGGCCAGCGTTGCATTGCCGGCGGCAACGGCTGGTTCCTTGTATTGCAAGAATCCTGCCTTGATTGCAGATGAAGGCCGAAATCCAAGCAAAGGGGACCATATTTGTGTTTACGGGGAGAAAGAGGTGAGGCCGTGCAAGCGATCCCTATGCGCCGTAAGTCGTCCTCCGGTGCTGCCGGGCTGCTGCTGGCCGCCGCACCCGCCCAGGCGATAAGCGTTGCCCTCGCCTGGGACCCGCCGGCGTCGGGGGTTCCCGATGGGTACCGGATCTTTTATCGTTTTGACGGAGCGGCCTATGAGTACGTGCATCCGGCTTGGCAGAGCCCTGAGTTGACCTGTTGCGTCCGAAACCTTCCCGATACTCGGATCAGATTCGTCGCCCGGGCGTACAATTCATCCGGCGAGAGCGGAGACTCGAATGAGGCAATCTACACCCCCGCGAGTGCGCCAATGCTGGCCAAACCGACGGGAACGGCCATGGAATGATGAAACTTCCGCAGGACGTGAAAGCCCCGCCCCGGAGAGTCCCGGAGCGAGGCTTCTGATTTTGTGAGCTCCCCCGAAGGGCCGATTGGGTTATTGTTTTTTCGGTTTCGGCGCGGTGAGCATCCGAACGATCTCGTGATGGCCTTTCTGCTGCGCATAATCCAGCGGAGTATTGCCTTTCGAATCTTTCAGTTTGACGTCGGCGCCTTCGGCCAGGAGCGCCGCCACCACGGCGGCGTGGCCGTTCTGGGAGGCGACGTATAAGGGCGTTATGCCGGAGGGCAATTTCGCATTCACGTCGGCGCCCCTCTCCAGCAACTGCTGGACTCTGGCTAGATTGCTCTTTTCGGCGGCCTTCAATAACTCGTCTTCATCGGCGGCGTGGCATGGGGTTCCGATGAGAATGGAAAACGGCAGGATAAGAACCGCTATCAGCCGCATGACGCCCTTCTTATGGCTCATCGTCCCGTGTTCCTTGCGACGTCGCCAAGGAATCCCTAGAGCCCTCTGAGGTCGCGAACGGGAATGAACGGGTTCACCCGCTGACCAGAGGCGTGTTCGGACCTTCTGCGGTAATCAATGGAAGCGATCTAGGGATTTCAGGTTCCCGTTTCCACTCGCGGGGCATCGGGCGATCTTTGACACCCTATTGGCCAGCCCTGCCATCGCGCCGGTGTCGTGACCGCAGTATGCGTGCTGTTGGAAGGTAGATCCCCACAGTGTCCCGCCCCTGTCTTCCACATGAAATCAATATGTGCGATCCCAGGGGTATGTATTATTTTTAGCATAATTAAAGCTGAGACCCTGTCAAGACCTGGGTTCAACGGTTCTTTTTTTCACAGGCCGGTCAGATCCCCGACAGGCTGTTGATCCGGGATGTGCGGACCGATCCCCGAGGGGGCCATTCACCCCCGTTACAAAGGGGGGGAGAGGGAGCGGAAATGGAGCGGGTTTCCCGCTCCATTTTGCCCGTTTTTGCCCGATTTTACCCGGTTCCCATTTTCTCTTGACCAAACTTAAACCCGCGTGCTATAAGCAAATCCGCCCTCGGAGCCGGCGTAGCTCAGTGGTAGAGCAGCTGATTCGTAATCAGCAGATCCACCGCTTTTTCGTTTCCTCCTCAGCAATGAACCTGTAGGCCTCGGCCCCTTGGTAAAGGCAGTCTTGACTGTCCCCCACATCTTGTGCCATCTTGGGAACGTGGAGCACTGGCGACCTTACATTATGTGAACGTTCCTACTGGCCGGCTTGGATTTTAGGTAACTCATACGAAACACACTAAGGTCCGTCCGTGCCCAGCAGAAAAGTCCCCGGACACAATTAGACAAGCAATCAAGGCATAAGAGTTGCATTCTTATCCGCAGGCAGATTATGTCAGCCCGAAAGAGTGGAGGAAGCGCAGGCCTTGACAAGCAGGTACGTCTTGTGCCGACCGGGACAAGTCTATCGCGCCTATTGGGACAGTATATGCACTTTCACAGTGGATCAGTAGGGTTTCATATAACTTATCGTATATACCAAAGGTCGCCCAAGGTCGATTTTGAAAAATGGCTTCGGATGTCTGGTAGGTTGGTTTTTGTGGGTATGCTTTCAAACCATTGACTGAAAGGAGAGCATCCGTGAACTTAGGAATTCAATTGAGAGACTGAGCTGATGAGAATTAATGATGAAGAGGCAACCTCGGTCCAAGATCGGCGTTGGTTTCGCTATGTTCCAGCGTCAATTACCATTCTCATGGGTCTCGTGCTCACAATCGCCGCATTTATGGCGGTATGGAGTTGGGAACACCAGAGAACAAGGGCCGAGTTCAAGCTAGCAGCAGAAGACTGTATCTTTGCACTGACCAGGGATGTTGAGTCCAATCTCCAAATACTTGGATCACTCGCTGCTTTCTGTGCAGCCTCCCAGAAGGTTGAGCGACAGGAGTTTCGAGAGTATGTGCAACCGTTCCTGGCATACAATCGGAGCATTCAGGCCCTCGAGTGGATACCGCACGTACCCGACACCCAGAGAACTGCTTACGAGCAGGCCGCCCGGCAGGAGGGTTTCCCCGACTTCCAGATCACTGAGAGGAAGACCGAAGGACAGATGGTTCGGGCTGCCAGCCGTCAGGAATATTTTCCCGTCTATTTTATCGAGCCATATAAACGGAATGAGCTTACTCTGGGATTTGACTTGGCATCGAACCCTGCCCTTCGGGAAGCATTGCACCTGTCACGCGCTTCAGAAGACTTGATTGGCACTGGCCGGATCACGCTGGTGGAGGAAGAGGGCAATCAATTTGGCTTTTCAGTTTTCTCTCCTGTCTGCCGCAAAGACCGATCTGTGTCTTCCAGCCGAGGAGATCGCCGTAACAGCCCGGAAGGCTGCGTTGTAGGAGTGTATCGGGTCGGCGAGATCTTGGAACATGCTTTAATGTATCGGAAGTCCCAGGGAGTGGATGTGTCCCTTTATGACAAGTCGGCGGCAGAGGGGGAAGGTTTTCTCGGTCGCTATTCAGCAGGTGTTCACAGAGCAACGATTACGCCGATCGCGCAGGAGGGGGAGGCCGAGTTACGGACTGACCTGCGTTATGCCACGACACTGGACGTAGCGGCACGGAAATGGCTGGTCCTTTGTACGCCAGTGCCTGGATATCTGGCAGCCAGAAGAACCTGGGAGCCCTGGGGAGTGCTGGTAGCTGGGTTGATATTCACTGGCTTGCTCGCCGCATACTTTATCGACACTATCGGCCGAACGGAACGCATTCAAGGGCTTGTAAGAAAGCGGACGGCTGAGCTGCAAAGGGCCAACGAGGAATTGGAGCGTGAAATCGTTGTGCGTACGACTGCGGAGGAGGCTCTGCAAGAGGCTCACGCTGAGCTTGAACGGAGGGTCAAAGAGCGCACCCGCGAACTGATCACAGCGAATGAGGAACTCAAGCGAGTGATAGAGGAGCGTAAGCGGGCCGAGGAGGCGCTGCGGCAGAGCGAAGAGAGATATCGGCTTTTGGTCGAAACCACTTCTGACTGGGTTTGGACTATCGATGTTGAAGGGCGTCTGATCTTCACCAATGGAGCAGTTAAGCAGTTGTTGGGTTATGACGTCGATGAGATTTTGGGCTCGTCCAGCTTCTCGGCAATACACTCCGAAGACCGGGTCCATGTTCAAGAGCTACATCAGGAGGCGGTGAAGCAAGAACGAGGTTGGAAGAATGCGGTCGTCCGCTGGCTCCACCGGGATGGAGCTATCCGATTCCTTGAGAGCACTGCCCGACCGATCTTTGATGCTGAAGGCCATCTAGTCGGATTCAGTGGCATTGATCGCGACATTACCGACCGGAAGCAGGCGGAAGAAGCGCTGAGAGAATCGGAGAAAAAATACCGGGATCTTGTGGATAACTCTCTAGTGGGGGTATACAAAACCAATTTCAAAGGGGACCTAATTTATGTAAATGAAGCCCTGGCAAAGATGCTTGAATTCGAGTCTCCTGAGGAGATGATGGTCGAGGGTGTTATTCCTAGATACAAGAACAGCAAGGATAGAGAGCTTTTCCTTGAGATTATGAAAGAATCGGGCAGGGTCGCCAATTTTGAAGTCGAACTAGTAACAAGAACAGGAGTGGTTAAAAACGTTATCTTGAGTGGATTAGTTGATGGAGATACCTTGTCCGGAATGGTTATGGATATCACCGAACGGAAACGAAGCGAGAAAGAGAAAGATAGAATGCACGCCCAATTGCTCCACGCCCAGAAGATGGAGGCAGTGGGCACTCTGGCCGGCGGGATCGCCCATGACTTCAATAACATGCTTCAAGCTGTCCTGGGCTACGCTCAGTTGCTACTTTTTGGCAAGGAGAAGGACGAGGCCGGCTACAAGGACATACAGGAGATCGTCAGTGCTGCCGGAAGGGGGAGTGAGCTGACCCGACAACTTCTCACCTTCAGCAGGAAGGTGGAGAGCAAGAGGCGACCTCTGAACCTCAACCGTGAGGTAGAGCAGGTGAGGAAACTCCTGGAGCGGACCATTCCCAAGATGATCGCGATTGAGATCCATCTCGCGAATGACCTGGAGACGATCGATGCCGACCCGGCTCAGATGGAGCAGGTACTCATGAACCTTGCTGTGAATGCCAAGGATGCCATGCCCGAGGGTGGCAGGCTAGTTATCGAGACAAAAAATACCACCCTAGATAGTGACTACTGCAAGATCCACCTGGAAGCGAGAACTGGTGACTATGTGCTCTTGACTGTTTCAGATACAGGACGCGGCATGGACCGGAAGACCCAGGAGCGCATTTTCGAACCTTTCTTCACCACCAAAGGTCCTGGCAAGGGCACGGGTCTGGGTCTGGCGATGGTCTACGGCATAGTGAAGAGCCATGATGGCTATATCCTGTGCTACAGCGAGCTCGGTGAGGGGACCACCTTCAAGATCTACCTGCCGGTCATTGAACGGAGAGGGGAAACGGTGGAACCCCAGGAGGCAGAAGTGCCCCCCAGAGGAGGCACTGAGACCATCTTGCTAGTGGATGACGAGCCGGCAATCAGGAAGCTCGGGGAGCGGGTTCTGAGGAATTCTGGCTACACAGTGGTTGCCGCTCCAGATGGGGAGAGTGCACTGGAGCTGTACCGCAAAGAGCAAGAGCACATCGATCTGGTCATGTTGGATCTGATCATGCCAGGGATGGGCGGCAAGCGGTGCCTTGAAGAACTTGTTATGGTGAATCCTCAGGTGAAAGTTATTATTGCCACTGGCTACTCTGCCAATGGGCGCACGAAAAAAGCCCTTGAAACCGGCGCCAGAGGCTGCATCAGCAAACCTTATGATGCAAGGCAGATGCTCAAAGAGGTTCGTGATGTGCTGGATGAAGATTGACCAAGATCGTTACAGGGTAAATTCCCAGGAAACTAATAGGACAGTTTAGTTAACATCTTTCCCACAACTTTGTCGTCGAATCTCCAATCGCTAGATCTGGTGAGCCCCTGACAGCTAAACAGGCTATCTTCTGGTTGCCCCAACCCTCTCGCCGTGGCAGGCAGGCCTGACCCTCTCAGTAACCGGCTTTGCTCCCCGGGGCCTGATGCGAAGAACACCCTTCGAAGACCAATTATCATTTTGTAGGGACTCCATCGATACCCCTTTTTGACGTAGCCGTCTACTCATCAAAGCATACTTATAAATATCTGAAAATACTAGATGTGAATTTTTGGCAACACTATGCCGAAAAACGAAGGGGAATCAAGGAAGAACCCCTTGATTCCCCAATCTTTTCTCTGGTGGGCGGGACAGGGTTTGAACCTGCGACCCCCGGCTTGTAAGGCCGATGCTCTCCCGCTGAGCTACCCGCCCGCAACGCACCTCCCCTGGCCAGTTGGCCGTAATTTGGCCTTAACAGGTCGCTTCTTATCTGTCAAGCACTATTTGTCGAGCCAGTTCCATGAAACAAAAAGCCCCCGACCCCGCACCGCGGGGCCAGGGGCTTCCCCTGTGATCCTCATCAATGAGCCCTGATTTCCTCCTTGGGCGCCGGGGTCTCCTGGGGGACTACAGCCTTTTCCGCCTCGTCTTCCAGCTTTCGAAAGATGGCTTCCGGATCCGGGACGAGGAGGGCCCGCTTGAGCACCTCGTCCATGTGTCCCAGGACGACAAGCTCTACATCTTTCAGGATCTTGGCGGGGATCTCCTTAATGTCCTTGGCGTTCTCCTTGGGAATGAGCACCCGCTTGATGAGACCGCGGTGTGCAGCCAGTACCTTCTCCTTGAGCCCGCCGATGGGAAGCACCCGGCCCCGGAGGGTGATCTCTCCGGTCATGGCCAGATCGCTCCGGACCGGCACCTTGAGTAAGGCCGAGGCGATGGCAGTGGCCATGGTGATGCCCGCGGATGGACCATCCTTTGGTATGGCTCCCTCGGGCACGTGGACGTGGATGTCGAATTTCTGGTAGAAGTCAGGGTCAAGGCCCAGCACCTTGGCCCGGGAGCGAACGTAGCTCAAGGCTGCCTGGGCGGACTCCTGCATGACCTCACCCAGCTTGCCGGTTATGGTAAGGCCGCCCTTGCCGGGCATGATGGCCACTTCGATTCCCAGAAGCTCGCCGCCAAACTCCGTCCAGGCGAGACCAATGGCGAGGCCGATTTCCGGCCGTTCCTCGGCCAGACCATAGTGATGCTTGGGGACGCCGAGGTACTTGGCCACAGTGGTCTCGGCGATACGCAGCTTCGTGTCCGGACCGTTCTTGACTACCTCCTTGGCCACCTTGCGACATATTGAGGCAATCTCTCGCTCCAGGTTGCGGACCCCCGCCTCCCTGGTGTAGCGGCGAATGATCTCGTAGATGGCGCCATCGGAGAAATGAATGTTCTCCCCCTTGAGCCCGTTCGCCTCGCACTGTTTCTTGATGAGGAACTGCTTGGCGATATGCAGCTTGTCGTATTCGGTATACCCTGGGAGCCGAATGATCTCCATGCGATCCTGAAGGGCCGGCGGAATGGTAAACAGGGTGTTGGCCGTGGTGATGAAGAGGATTTCCGAAAGGTCGTAATCCACGTCCAGGTAGTGGTCGTTGAAGGCAAAGTTCTGTTCCGGATCCAGCACCTCGAGGAGAGCGGCGGAAGGGTCGCCCCGGAAGTCCATGCTCATCTTGTCCACCTCGTCGAGGCAGAACACGGGATTGTTGGACTTAACCTTCCTCAGGCTCTGGATGATCTTTCCGGGCAGAGCACCGATGTAGGTGCGGCGGTGTCCGCGGATTTCCGCCTCATCACGGACACCACCCAGGGACAGGCGAATGAAATTCCGACCGAGGGCGCGGGCCACCGACTTGGCGAGGGAAGTCTTGCCCACTCCAGGCGGGCCCACAAGGCAAAGAATAGGCCCTTTGATCTTCTTCACCAGCGCCTGAACCGCGAGGTACTCCAGTATCCGCTCTTTCGGTTTCTCGAGCCCGTAGTGATCCTCTTCCAGGATGCGGGTCGCCTCCTTGATGTCCAGTTTATCCTTCGTCTTTTCGAACCATGGGAGGGAGAGCAACCAGTCGATGTAATTCCGCACCACCGTTGCTTCGGCGGACATGGGTGACATGAGCTTCAGCTTCTTGAACTCGGCCCGCACCTTGGCGGCGGCCTCACGGGACAATCGTTTCCGCTTGATCCGCTTCTCAAGCTCGGCGAGTTCGCTGCGGAAGTCGTCCTTTTCACCCATCTCCTTTTGGATGGCGCGCATCTGCTCGTTCAGGTAATACTCGCGCTGGGTCTTCTCCATCTGCTTCTTGACCCGGCCCTTGATGCGCTGCTCCGTCTGAATAATCTCGATTTCGCCGCTGATGTAGCTGAAGAGGAGCTCAAGTCGCTTTAAGACAGAGACCGCCTCGAGCAGTCGCTGCTTGAACTCGATTCTGAGGGAGATATGAGAGGAGATGGTGTCTGCCAGGAGCCCCGGGTCCTCGATGGCGGAGACGGAGAGGACCACCTCTTGGGAAACCTTCTTGTTCAGCTTGGCATAGTTCTCGAAGGTGTTGACGATGCTCCTTCTTAAGGCCTCGATCTCGGTGTCCGTCTCCCGTTGTTCGAGGACCGCCTCCGCCTGAACCATGAAGAAGTCCCGGTTGGGCAGAAACTCGACGATCCGACCTCGCTCTTTCCCCTCCACCAATGCCTTCACCGTACCGTCGGGGAGACGGAGGAGCTGAAGGATGTTTGCCAGCGTGCCCGTCCGGAAAATGTCGTCCTGTTCGGGGTTATCGGTATTGGCCTTTTTTTGGGTGGCGAGGAAGATGGTCTTGTCCAGGCCCATGGAGTATTCTAGCGCCTTGATGGACTTCTCTCGCCCCACAAAAAGGGGTGCGACCATGCTGGGGAAAATGACAATATCTCGCAGCGGGAGCAAGGGGTATTCGCGCACCGTGGCCGGCTGGCCACCGTCACGGGTCTTCTTGAACATGCTCACCATAGCTCTGCTCGTACCTGTAAACGGACCGTGTTGACCTCACTTCGTGAGGCGGCAGACGGGGCCGCCTTCCGCCCCCGTCCGTCACACGTGCCTGCCCTACGCTGACTCCAGAGAGCCTTCGTAGAGCAATAAGGGCGGCTCGCTGCGGAGGATTACCTCCTCCCCAATGACGCACTCCCGGATCTCAGGCTGGGAGGGTATTTCGTACATAAGATCCAGCATCACGTTCTCAAGGATGCTCCTCAGGCCTCGCGCGCCGGAGTTTCGCTTCATCGCCTGCCGAGCCACCGCACGAAGCGCCCCCTCCGTGAATCGGAGGGTTACATTCTCCATGCCGAACAATTTCTGGTACTGTTTCACCAGAGCGTTCTTCGGCTCGAGCATGATGCGCACCATCTCATCCTCAGTGAGCTCATCGAGGGTCGCGACGACCGGAAGGCGGCCGACAAACTCAGGGATCATCCCGTACTTGATAAGATCCTCGGGCTGCACCTCGGCGAGGACTTCGCCGAGCTTACTCTCGCCGCGCTTCTTGATATCGGCGCTAAACCCCATTGCTTTCACGCCGATACGGGACTTAATAATTCCCTCCAGGCCCACGAAGGCGCCACCGCACACAAAGAGAATGTTGGTGGTATCCACCTTGATGAATTCCTGTTGGGGATGCTTCCGCCCTCCCTTGGGAGGGACGTTGGCGATAGTACCTTCGAGGATCTTCAGGAGGGCCTGCTGTACGCCCTCGCCGGATACATCTCTGGTAATGGAGGGACTGTCCGATTTACGCGCGATCTTATCGATCTCGTCAATATAGACGATACCGCGCTGCGTCTTCTCCACGTCGTAGTCCGCCGCCTGGAGGAGGTTGACGATGATGTTTTCCACATCCTCGCCCACATACCCTGCCTCCGTGAGCGTGGTGGCGTCGGCAATGGTGAAGGGCACGTTGAGAAGGCGAGCGAGAGTTTGGGCGAGGAGCGTCTTGCCCGACCCGGTCGGGCCGATCATGAGGATGTTGCTCTTCTGGATCTCCACGTCCTCCGCCTCGGTGCGGTTCTCAATGCGCTTGTAGTGGTTGTAGACGGCCACCGAGAGGATCTTCTTGGCACGCTCCTGTCCGACGACGTAGTCGTCGATGATTCGCTTGATCTCGGCGGGCTTCGGCACGCGGCTCAGCTTTGCCGCCTCTTCCTTCTCGAACTCCTCGGCGATGATGTCATTGCAGAGTTCTATGCACTCATCGCAAATGTATACCGTAGGGCCGGCAATGAGCTTCTTGACCTCGTCTTGGCTCTTGCCGCAGAAAGAGCAAACCAGATCTCCCCCCCGGTCGTCCTTCCTTCTGGTCATCGAAACCTCCTCCGCCTCACACTACCTCATGATCCATGCTGGCTCTCGCCTTGTCGCTTGTAAAAAGCATTATACCGCACACGGAGGCCCCAGTTCAACGGGGGCATCCTACCGGTCCGGGACTTTCGACACGGACGGCTGGCCTGGCAGGTCCAAGGTGGCGCCCCGCTTGGAGATCACCTTGTCGACGATCCCATACTCTCTGGCCTGCTCGCCGGTCATGAAGAAGTCACGCTCTGTGTCCTTTTCGATCTTCTTCGAGGGCTGACCGGTGTGCTTGGTCAGGACCTCGTTCAGTTCCTCCCGCATTCGGAGGATCTCCTTCGCCTGGATCTCCACATCTGTTGCCTGACCCTGGAACCCCCCGAGGGGTTGGTGGATGAGAATGCGAGAGTGAGGGAGAGAGAACCGTTTGCCCTTCGCGCCTGCTGCCAGGAGCAAGGCCCCCATGCTGGACGCTTGACCGACACAGAGGGTGGAGACATCGGGCTTGATGTACTGCATGGTGTCGTAGATGGCCAAGCCTGCGGTCACGAGACCGCCGGGGGAGTTAATGTAGAAGTTGATGTCCCGGTCGGGGTCCTCGGACTCCAGGAAGAGCAGCTGGGCGATGATGAGGTTGGCTATCTCATCGCTAATCGCCGTGCCCAAGAAGATGATTCGGTCCTTGAGCAGTCGGGAATAGATGTCATAGGCACGCTCGCCGCGCCCGCTCTGTTCAATGACGATGGGAATGAGCGTCATGGCGTCTCCTCATTCTTCTTGGTTTCGCCGGGGGGATCAGGTGGGACCTCAGTGATGAGCGCCTGATCGAGGAGCAGTTTCACGACCTTGTCCTCGAGAAGCTGTCTCCTCAGCGGCTCGATCAAATTGTTTTTCGCGTAGAAATCCTTCACCTTGTCGATCGGCCGGTTGAGCTCCTCGGCGCTCTGCAGAAGCCCCTCCTCAAGCTCTTCGTCGCTTACCACGAGCCGCTGCTCGGCCGCCAGCCGCTCAAGGAGGAGGTTTGCCCGAGCCGACCTCTCTGCGCGGTCACGATTCTGCTGCTTAAAGGTCTCCTCGCGGACGCCGGCCTGTTCTAGGGTCATGTTTTGCGCCGCGAGGCGGTAGCGAATGGTCTCTACCATGCTGTGCAATTCCCGTTCCACCATACCGTAGGGGACCTCGAAGGGGTGGCGAGTAATGAGTTCATCCACGAGCTGCTGCCGCACCTCGGCGTCGGTCGCCTTCGCCTTTTGTTTTTCCAACTGCTCGCGGATGAGCTGACGCAGTTCCCCGAGGGTCTGGACGGTACCCATCGTGCGGGCAAACTCGTCGCTCAGCTCGGGGACCAGGCGCTCCATGACGTCCTTCACCACAACCTCGAACCTCACCGTCTTGCCGGCAAGATTCTTGTTGGGGTGGTCGGTGGCGAAGGGGACTTCGATGTTCCGTTGCTCGCCCTTGACGGCGCCCAGGAGCTTCTCTTCGAACTCGGAGTTGAAGCGCTTGGCTCCGACCTCCAGCTGGTAGCCTTTCGCTTCGCCACCGGCACAGGCCGGGTGCCGGCAAAGGACTTGAAGTCCACGAGCACGTGGTCACCTTGTCGAATAGGTCGGCCCTCTCCGAGGGTGCGGAGAAAACCGCCGGCTTGGCGCCGGAGCTCAAGTTGCACGTCTACCTCTCCGTCGGTCACCTGCACCTGCTTCCTGCGCACCGGGATCTTTCCATAATCCTTCACGGTGATGTCAGGTTTGACCTCAACCACCACGGAGTAGCGAAAGGGTTCTCCTTCGAGGAGTGGTTCCCGATCGAGCCGAGGGTCGGAAGCCGCTTCGATCTCCCCTTGTTTAAGGGCCTCGGTGACCGTATCCTTAATGAGCTGGAGGCCGGTTTCGTTCTGAACCTCGCTCCCATACTGACGCTTGAGAATGGCGAGAGGAACCTTCCCCGGCCGGAACCCCTTTATCCTCACGGTCCGACTGAGTTGGCGGTAGGCCTTGTCGAGTTCTCTTGTCACCGTTTCCCGAGGAATTTCAACGTGAACCTTCCGTCGGACCTGGCTGAGCTGTTCCACGGAAACCTTCATAGTCGAGGTCACCCACTCCTAGCGTTACATCCAGCGTGGAGAATAAGCTCCACCCGTCTCTTGCCGGTAAGTAGTCTCGGAAGCCGCTCTCGCACCCGGAGGGCCTGCCAAAAATCGAGTCAATATAACCACAGTCGCGGAGATATGGCAACCCTGAAGGGCGGAGGTCTCATGGGGTGGGGTCCGGCCCCCCGTGCAAGGAAGGTGCAGGTTCGGGAGGCGCTTCCGGTATCCAAGGAGTTAAGAGGTGGCTCCAGGTGCGCCTTGCCTCACAGATCACCCGGGCTCCGGCGGGCTGAGCATGAGAAGGGTTTTTCAGCAAGCTGCTAGATGGCGGGGAATGCTCGATGTCCCTCCCCGCCTGCGCACGTGGTCCTCCCGAGAAGGGGTTTCCGACGAGAAATCATGCCGCCAGGAGGCAAACCGTGCGCCAGGCGCGTCGAGCGTGGAGATCAGAGAGCGGCCAGCTCAGCCGGGAAGCGGGCATCCTTGAACTTCACCGGAGGGATGTCGCTCCCATGCCTTCGCTCGGCTTCCAGAAGGAGTTTTCGACTGATGTCGATAGCCGCGAATATTTTCCCGGGAACGGCACTCGCTTCCCCGCGGTAGAATTTCTCCACGCCGTCAAGCTTATCCCACAGTTGGCGGACCCTGATCATGAATTGCTGCTGGTAATCCTCGCGATGGTAGGCCGTGCCCAACTCCTTCTGGAACAGCTCGGCGAGATCCTCATGCTTGGGAATGAAGCCGATGGGAGTAGCGTAGGCGTCCACCCGGGCGTTGATCCGCCGCTCGATCCAGCGAACCCATACCTTCTTGTCCATCTTGGTGTTGAGGAACTTCCCGGCCTCGTCTCTGAGGAAGTAGTTGACGTAGAATACCTTAGGGGCTTGCTTCAGGTCCTTGCCGA